>Ga0247813_10003051_pt1 | contig 11003 bp, 10 predicted proteins | sample UWRJL169409C1_FD_180719 | JGI IMG/M metagenome (GOLD analysis project Ga0247813, IMG submission 180719) | Plant litter microbial communities from Arlington Agricultural Research Station in Wisconsin, United States - UWRJ-L169-409C-1 | ecosystem: Environmental > Terrestrial > Plant litter >... | reverse complement strand
CAAAGGCAAGATGAAATCTATTTGGGGAAAGATAAAATGTAAGTGAGGCAGGATAAAATGTAAGTGAGGCAGGATGAATTTTAAGTGAGGCAGGATGAATTTTAAGTGAGGCAGGATGAAATCTATTTGGGGCAAGATAAAATGTAAGTGAGGCAAGATAAAATTTAACTGAGGCAGGATGAAATAAAATATTATTTGAGACAAAACAAAATCTGGCTGATAAAATCTATTTGGGGCAGGATGAAATGTAAGTGAGGCAAGATAGAACTTAATTAGGGCAGGATAAAATATTAAATAAAGTAAGGCAAGATGAATTAGGTGAGGCAAGATAGAATGGCAAGATGAAATTGATGTATAGTAGAATAAGAATTATTAAAATATTAATAAAAAATGAAATAAATAATAATAAGTAATAATAATAAAATGAGTACTAAAATTGAACAAGCAATGTTTGATCTCGAAAGTTCATCTAAGTTTGATGATCTAAAATTTAAAATCGGCGTAATTAATCAGTGTTATGAATTAATTGGTAAATATATTGAAAAAATAAAATGTCCAATGGGACCATCAATAACAGATGTTTTTGAAAATGATACAATATTATTCACGAATAAATTTTATTCAACTAATATTAAAAATCCATGTAATTATTTTGGATGCAATATAATTATTACTGACAATCTAATTAGATGGGATTTAAATAAGTTTAAATTAATTAGAACTTTGAATGAATTTAATACAACATTTACAAGTACTGAAGTTTTTAAAAATTACAAAACACTATTAATTGATTCTAAATTTTATAATAAATTAAATGCATATTTACAAACAAATAATATTAAAATAAAAAGATTATTAATAGATGGAGTGCATGTATTAAAACGAAATTCAGTTGAAATGAATGTATTATTTACTTGGATAATAACAAAAGATAGTTCATCAATTATTCAAGATTATTTAGGCTTTAATTTAAATTATATAACATCTTTTTTGAACGACAAATCTATTTTAATTGATGTATTTAATAAATGTATAATAGATTGTAAATTATATCTTGTAGAAAATATAACAACTTATGAGTATTTAAATGATAAGTATTATAATACTAAACAAGGATTAATAAATACTTATGAACGAAATGAAAAATTTCGATATCTTGGATTATTTAATATATTATCAAATGATATAGTTAATGAATTAAAATCTAAATTATCTGATATTAGAAAATTAAGTATGATTGAAAAAGTAAACGAACGAATTTGTATAATTTGTATGTCATATGCAAATAATTATATAATAACTTTATGTTGTCAAAATATTTATTGTAGAATTTGTTATATTACAAGTTTAGAAGAATCATTATTAACATGTGCTGTATGCCGCGCACCTATAATTGATACAATTAATAAATATATTCCATTTAAATTAAATTTAAAAAAATATAAAATATATAATAAAATAATTGAAAATATATTAACAAATAATGAATCAAAAATATTAATACTATATTCAAATTTAGAAGAAAGTGAATTTTATTCAAATTTAATAGATACTTCTTATATTGATATATTAATTGATTTTAATGAATCATGTAAACTAACTAATTATAAGATAATATTATTTAATTTAAATAAATATACAGATATAGTAATTGATAATATAACTGATATAATAATAGAAACAAACTTGGTTGATTATTTATTTCATTATCCTAAATCAAAAATTCATGTGTTAACCACTTTATAATTAATTTATTTAAATTTAATAAACTAATATGTTTATTATAAAAAAATATAATTCGACGTTAAATAAAGCGAGGCAGGATAAAATAAAATATTTACTGAGGCAGGATGAAATCTAAGTGAGGCAGGATGAAATGTGAGTGAGGCAAAATAGAATGTAAGTGAGGCAGGATGAAATGTAAGTGAGGCAGGATAAAATAAAATATTTACTGAGGCAGGATGAAATGTAAGTGAGGCAGGATGAAATGTAAGTGAGGCAAGATAGAATGTAAGTGAGGCAGGATGAAATGTAAGTGAGGCAGGATAAAATCTAAGTGAGACAGGATGAAATGTAAGTAAAGCAAGATAAAATAACAAGATGAAATATTCACTAAGACAAGATGAAATGTAAGTGAGGCAAGATAGAATGTAAGTGAGGCAGGATGAAATCTAAGTGAGGCAGGATGAAATGTAAGTGAGTCAAGATAAAATAACAAGATGAAATCTAAGTGAGGCAGGATGAAATGTAAGTGAGGCAAGATAGAATGTAAGTGAGGCAGGATAAAATGGCAGGATGAAATTTAAGTGAGGCAAGATAGAATGTAAGTGAGGCAGGATGAAATGTAAGTGAGGCAAGAAAGAATGTAAGTGAGGCAGGAAAAAATCTAAGTGAGGCAGGATAAAATATAAATGAGGCAAGATAAAATGTGAGGCAGGATAGGATCTAAGTGAGGCAGGATGAAATGGCAGGATAGAATTAGGTGAGGCAGGATAGGATCTAAGTAAGGCAAGATGAACTCAAAGTAAAGCAAGATATAATGGTAAGATGAACTTTAAGTGAGGCAAGATAGAATTTAAGTGAGGCAGGATGAACTCAAAGTGAGGCAGGATAGAATGGCATGATAGAAGTTAAGTGAGGCAAGATAAAATATAATTGGGGCAGGATGAATTAATAAATTGTAAAAAATAAAATTAGGTGAGACAAGATGAAATAATAAGATAAAATAAAGATAATTAAAATAAAATGTGAAATTAGTTGTTTTATGAAAATGACAGATTTGCAAATAATAAAATATTTAAAAAATACATTTAATTTTAAAACTTTAATTAAATATGAATTAACTGAAACGATAAAAAATTATATACTTTCATATTTTAATTTATCTTCAATTAAATTAGGAAAAATATGTTCTCAATCAAAATTTATAAATTATTCTTATGAAAAAAATCGTATTAATTCAATTCAAAAACGAACTTATTATTTAACAATTATTGGAGACGCTTTTAAATCTGTAACTGAAACAATAAAAGATAAATATAATTCAATTAAAGATATAATTACAAGTTATAATTCTTTACAAGAAATTCTTAAAAAATATAGTTCAATAGACAAATTAATTAAAAAATATAAATCAGTTGAACATATTATTAATGAATATAATAATATTACAGATGAAAATAATATACAAGATTTTTTAATCGAAGAGAATCAAGATTATATAATTGAAGATATAATTCAAGACATTCTTCAAGATATTATTAATGATTGTGTTAATGAAGATTTTGTAAATCAAAATAATAATTCTTTAATTCAAAACAAAATAAATCAAAATAATTTAGATATTTTTCAAGATATTGTTCAAAATATTATTAGTGATTGTATTAATAAAATTCAAGATGATAAGGTCCAAAATATTAGTCAAGATGAAATTATTGAAGATAAAATTGAAAATGATATTATTCAAGATGAAATTATTAAAAATGATATTAATCAAGATAAAATTATTGAAGATAAAATTGAAAATGATATTATTCAAGATAAAAAAGATAAAATTGAAAATGATATTAATCAAGATAAAATAATTGAAGATGATAAAGTCCAAGATATTATCGCTAAAATTATTGAAGATAAAAAAGATATAATTGAAAATAATATTGATGAAATAATTAAAGATAATAAAGTACAAGATATTATTAGTAAAATTGAAGACGATAAAATAATTGAAGATAAAATAATTAGTAAAAAAGATGAAGTTAATAAATATGATATATTTACGGCTTCGCCTAGGTTTCCTACTCCAAGATTTGAAATGCCTGTTAATTTAAATAAAAATATATTAAAACATAAGTTGAATAAAATAGATGTAATGATATTTGATTGGCTTGATTTAGATCGTGAAATGACATCATCTAAAATTCATGAAATATATAAATATGTTATAAGTACAATAACACTAACAAATAAAGAAAATTATATAAAATATTTATTAAAAGATTTGATGCGCGAGTTAACAGATTTAAAAAATAATCCTGAAAGTTATACTGCATTAAAATATGAAACTCTGGTTGATTTAGATCACATTAAACCAGAAACATATCAATATTGTTATATGCGTAGATAGATGAATTGTATATGATTATGTCTAAGCAAATAAAAAAAATAAATTTTTCATTAAAAGAAATATTGTTAAAAGAGTTATCTCAATCAAAAATAAGTATGAAACATAGTGCAGCAATTGTGGATAATAAAGGTAAAATAATTAGTTTAGGATTTAATGATGATACTGGTCATGCTGAAGCAAATTGTTTAAAGCAATTGACGACAAAGATTCTAAAGATTCCGTGGTATTTTTTATGTGGTTAGATCTAAAGATGGTGTAACATTTCTAAATTCTAAACCTTGTTCAAATTGTTTAACTCTTTTAAAAAAATATAATATTTTTAAAATAATATATTCAACATCTGATGGATATTTTATGCAAGAAGATATATTAACAATTGAAAATGATCATATATCAAAAAGATATAAAAAAAAATGAAAAAAAATAAAAAAGTTTATACTAAAATGAATCTTCGACATTTATGTTTTGAATCAATTTCTTTGAATAATTTAAATTATTTAGAGTTACAAGTTTCATTAAAATTAGAACTAAACCATTTAATTGTAATAAATAATAATATAATAAATAAATTTAAATTAAATCTTGATTATAATTTAGATTTTTTGTATAATTTTAATATTTTATTTAATTCAACGAAGCGAATAATAAATGTAAGTTATAATTCAATATTTGAAAGTATTAATTGGAATCACATTGTAAAAGTATTAAAGTTATCAGAAAATAAATTGATAATGTTTCAAGATAAATTAAATTGGGATTTAATTTCTGAACATCAAGAGTTGTCTATAAAATTTTGTTTAAAATATAGTAATAAAATAAATTGGAAATTAATATCTCGTAATAAATATTTAACAGAAGAATTTATAATAAAATTTAAAGATTTAGTTGATTGGAATTATATATCATACTATCAAACATTATCAGAAGATTTTATTCGAAAATTTGAATTAAAAGTAGTTTGGAGTAACATTTCAGTAAAACAAAAGTTATCATTAAGTTTTTTTCGAGAATTTAAAGATAAAATTTGTTGGTTAAGTATATCATATTCACTAAAATTAGATGAAAAATTTATTCGAGAATTTAGTGAAAAACTTGAAATAAATGAAATAAGTAAAAATCAACGATTATCTGAATATTTTCTTCGTGATTTCCAAGATAAAGTCGACTGGCATGATGTATCATGGATAAATAACTTATCAACAAAATTTATTCGTGAATTTAAAGATAAAGTAGACTGGTATTGTATATCATGTTATCAATGTTTACCAGAATATTTTATTCGCGAATTTGAAGATAAAGTAAACTGGAATTGTATATCATGTTATCAATGTTTAACAGAAGATTTTATTCGTGAATTTCAAGATAAAGTGAACTGGGTAATTATTTTCAATAATCAAAAAATGTCATTAAAATTTATTGAAGAATTTGTTAATTTATATAAAAAATGAAAAAAGTAATATTTTATTAAAGATGAATTTATCAAAATTATGTTATGAAGTAATTTATATTTTTAATTTAGATTATTCATTAATTCCAAATAATTTAAAACTTGAATGTAATAAGTTATTTACATTAAATAATTATATATTGAATGAATATAAGTTAATAAACCCTTGTAAATATATAGTATATGAATATGATTTAAATTTAATATTATATTTAACATTAAATTTTTTTGATTATTTATTCAATTCGACGAAAAGATTTCTACGTTTTAAAAGAATTCCATGTTTATTAAATTATAATAAATTATTAAATTGTATAGATTGGATTTATATATGTAAAGAAATGAAATTAAGTGAAGAATTTCTAAATCGTTTTCATGAGAGAATAAATGTTTTAATTTGATTTATATCAATAATTAAAATTATTTACAAGAATAAAACCATTTACAATAATTATTAAAACATTGTTCATTAAAAAGACAATAAGAATCAGTAGGTTTTTTAGGTATGCACAATCCTCTGTTAAAGGACCATAGTTTATTGCAAAAATAATTTTTAGGACAAGGATGAGTATCATTACATATAGTCCGTGCAATAGTTGGATTAGCACAAGTTCCTTCTATACAAGTATTAGTAATACACCAATCATTTTCTAAGCAGCATTCAAATTCTTTTTGATTGTAGCAGAAAAGTCGTTTATTCCATAAAATGCAATTATTTCCGAAACAAGATAATGTATATGGAATAATTTGAAATAATATAAAAGTAATATAAAACATAAATGTGTAAAAGTGTAAATATAAAAAGTATATATTTATAAGATGTCAAATCTCCAATTAATAAATTCAAATGAAATTGAAATGTATGTAATAAAGCGTGACGGAAGTCGTGAATCAATTTATTTTGATAAAATTTCATGTCGATTAATAAAATTATGTGAAGGATTAAATATGAGTTATGTAAATCCTGTAGAAATAACAAAAAAAGTAATAAATGGAATATATTCCGGAGTATTAACAACAGAATTAGATAATTTAGCATCTGAAATTGCAGCTTCTATGACAACAAATCATCCAGATTATGGTATTTTAGCGGCAAGAATTTCAATTTCAAATTTGCATAAGGAAACAAGTGATAATTTTGAATATGTGATTGAAGAATTATTAAAATTAAAGTTAATAAGTAATAAATTATATGAAATAGTAAAATTAAATTCAATAATATTAAACGATGCAATAAAATATGAACGTGATTATTTATTTAGTTACTTTGGATTTAAGACATTAGAGAAATCATATTTATTGAAAAATAATAAAATAATTGAACGTCCCCAGCATATGTTGATGAGAGTGTCTTTAGGAATTCATGGTGAAGATATTTCAAGCGCATTAGAAACATATAATTTAATGTCTTTGCACAAATTTATTCATGGAACTCCGACTTTATTTAACGCAGGAACAAATATGTGTCAATTATCAAGTTGTTTTCTATTGGGAATTCGTGAAGATAGTATAGAGGGTATATTTGATACATTAAAACAATGTGCAATAATTTCTAAGAATGCAGGCGGATTAGGAATTCACGTTCACAATATTCGAGGTAGTGGAAGTCGTATATCAAGTACAAATGGTGTAAGTAACGGTATAGTTCCAATGTTGCGTGTATTTAACAATACAGCTCGTTATGTTGATCAAGGAGGAAATAAGCGTCCAGGAGCATTTGCAATATATATTGAACCATGGCACGTAGATATATTTGATGTATTAAATGCTCGAAAGAATACTGGAAAAGAAGAGATGCGTGCTCGTGATTTATTTTACGGATTATGGATTCCAGATTTATTCATGCGTCGTGTAGAAGAAGATGGAAATTGGACTTTGATGTGTCCTAGTAAGTGTCCGGGATTAAGTGATGTATATGGAGTAGAATTTGATAAATTATATGAATCATATGAAAAATTAAAATTAGGAAGTGAAACAATAAAAGCTCAAAAACTTTGGTCATCAATAATGGAATCTCAAATAGAAACAGGAACTCCATATATGTTATACAAAGATTCCTGTAATCGTAAAAGTAATCAACAAAATTTAGGAACAATAAAATGTTCAAATCTATGTACAGAAATAATTCAGTTTACAAGTAAAGATGAAATTTCAGTATGTAATTTAGCATCAGTATCATTACCAAAATTTGTAATAAATGGTGAATTTAATTTTGAAGAGTTAAAAGAAGTAATAAGAGTGATGACTCGAAATTTAAATAAAATAATAGATGTAACATTTTATCCATTAGAAGAATGTCGCACTTCAAATTTAAAGCACCGTCCTATAGGAATAGGGTGTCAAGGTTTAGCAGATGTATTTTTAATGCTACGTTTACCATTTGATAGTGAAGAAGCAATAAAATTAAACAAAGAAATATTTGAAACAATATATTACGGAGCATTATTTGAGAGTTGTAATTTAGCAAGAAAATCTGGTAAATATGATAGTTATGAAGGATCTCCAATTAGTAGGGGTTTTTTACAATTTGACATGTGGAATATAACACCATCATCAAGGTGGAATTGGGGAGAATTGCGAGAATTAATATATAAATATGGAGTTCGTAATAGTTTATTAGTAGCCCCTATGCCAACAGCCTCAACAGCGCAAATATTAGGAAATAATGAATCATTCGAACCTTTTACAAGTAATATATATTCTCGACGAGTATTATCAGGTGATTTTCAAATAGTAAATAATCATTTATTACATGATTTAACAAAATTAGGAATTTGGTCAGAAGATTTAAAGAATGAGATAATAAATAATAATGGTTCAGTAGTTGGAATATCGAAAATTCCAAAAGAACTTCAATATTTATATCGTACAGTATGGGAAATTTCTCAAAAAAAGTTATTAGATATGTCAGCGGATAGGGGTGCATATATTGATCAAAGTCAATCGATGAATATTTATATGACTTCACCTTCATATGGAAAATTAAGTTCAATGCATTTCTATGGATGGAAGAAAGGATTAAAAACCGGATTATATTATTTACGAACATTACCAGCAGCAACACCAATAAAATTTACAGTCGATAAATCTAAAATATGTGAAACAAATTGTTTAATGTGTTCAGCTTAAAATTATAATTTTAAAATAAATGAATCCATGAATTCCTTAAATTTCTTTTCTAATATTTTTTGAATTAAATCTTTAAATACAGAAGATTGTAAAAGATGTTCAGCTTGTTTATCATCAAATGGTTTAACAACATTTTCCACAGGCTTAACAACATTTTCTACTGGCTTAACAACATTTTCCACCGGCTTAACAACATTTTCTACTGGCTTAACAACATTATCTACTGGCTTAACAACATTATCTACATGAGGGACATTTTCCAATAATTTTTTAACAAAATCTTTGAATGTAGAAGATTGTAAAAGTTGATCAACACTTTCAAGTGGTTTAACAACATTTTCTACTGGTTTAACAACATTTTCTACTGGTTTAACAACATTTTCTACTGGTTTAACAACATTTTCTACTGGTTTAACAACATTTTCTACTGGATTAAGAATATTTTCCAATAATTTTTGAATTAAATCTTTTAATATTGAAGATTGTAAAAGTTGATCAACATTTTCGACTGGATGAAGAACATTTTCTACTGGGTGAAGAACATTTTCTACTGGTTTAACAACATTTTCTACTGGCTTAACAACATTTTCGGCTGTAGATGGTTTAACAATATCATAAGCTCTAACAGTCCAAAAATCATTAGCACAATAAGTATTAAGAACATAGTTATAAGGAATATAACAAAATCCATTTGCTCCCCAATTATCACTCCAACTATTAGCAACAATAAAAGCTTGTTTATAATCATCATATCCTACAAGAGTAATAGCATGTCCTCCTAAACATCTTTCAGTATAGAAATCTGGGATAGGAACACATCCAGTTGAAAAAACTTGATCAGATTGAAAGCTGTCATAGATGAGTAAACCAAATGAAATAGGGAACCCTTCATATAAACAAGTTTTAAGTGAATGAATATTGTGATCAACTGAATAATATTTAAAGTTAGAATTAATTTGAATAGCTTCATCATAACAATTGGGTGTGGGTCGTTTATTAAAATTTTCAATATAATAAGGCCATTTAGTTTCGCTACAAACTCTATATTTGCTAACGCATTTATACCCATCTTTAATAGTCATACCAGAATCAACATTAACATCATAATGTGGAAGAGTTCGTCCATTATAATAAACAAATAATCGACTAGGATCAAATGTTGACAAACTATTTTTAAGAGCACAAAATCTAACACATCCAGCAATACTATTTGCAACACAAGATCCAATAGAACCTTGATCATAAACTGGTCCCCATGTTTCCTTAAGAGATACTACAGGAGGTAGTTTAATATTTTTCATATGATTGAAGTTAATTTTAAAATCCCTTGGATCATTGTTAGGTACAAATTTGTAGTTAAGTTTATATTTGATTTTATTTTCCATAAATAAAAAAATGAAAAAAATAATAATAAAATAAAAGATGAATACGGAATATAAAAAAGAAGTGAGCTATAATGGCTTTAGTATTGATAAACTAAAAGAAGGATTAAAATCAGATGATTTTAACATTGGAATATATTGTTTAATTGAATTTGATTTGTTTAATTGTAAACGTTTAAGATCTTATATGATAAATAGATTAATTGTAATGATGAGTGAAGAAGTTTCAATTGGTACTTGGTGGCTTCCAATTAGAGTTAAAGAATTATATGATGAAATAACAAAATGTCCAGATAATAAACAATTACTTGTAACATTATATGAGACTATTTTCGAATGCAAAGGATGTTATATATTAAAAGAATATTTACCTAAAACAGAATTAAAGTTAGTAGAAATAAATAAGAAAGAAGTATTAAATGAATTTGAAATATATTTAAAAGATAAAAATAAATTAGTATTTGAAAAACTATCATTATTGCTTCCTCATCCTCGTATTGGAATATCAATCTGGGTAATAATAAAAAAATATTTGCAGCCAGAATTATATGAAAGTTTACATTTTTTGTACTGTAAGATGGTTCATAAGGAAAAAGTGTATTATCTGTATCATGGAATCTTACTAATAATATTAAAAGAAGAAATAAATTGGGATAGTATTAAAAAAAGTAAACTGTCAGATTTAGATGTAAAAGAATTATATAATATAAATCTAAATAAAAAAATTAATTTATAAAAATTCTTTAAAAAGTTCTAATTATTTGAAAAGTTATAATTATTTGAAAAATTATAATTATTTGAAAAATTAGAATTATTTAAAAAGTTAGAATTATTTGAAAAGTTAGAATTATGTAAAAAGTAATAATTATATGAAAATAAAAAATAGAAAATAACAAAAAATATGAAAATGTTACAAACATGT
>Ga0247813_10003050_pt1 | contig 11003 bp, 9 predicted proteins | sample UWRJL169409C1_FD_180719 | JGI IMG/M metagenome (GOLD analysis project Ga0247813, IMG submission 180719) | Plant litter microbial communities from Arlington Agricultural Research Station in Wisconsin, United States - UWRJ-L169-409C-1 | ecosystem: Environmental > Terrestrial > Plant litter >... | reverse complement strand
GATGGTAGATGGTTGACCATTTGGATCCCGGTCCGTACGGTCGGCTCGGGACACAGCCGACGCGGGACGGCCCGCGCACGCAAGCCCTCACTCTGACGCCCCGAGGAAGGACCACCATGAAGATCACCGAGATACGTGCCGCAGGCCTGACGGGCGGGACACCGCGAGGTGGCTGGGAGGAAGAGCTCGAGCAGGACGACGTCGTCCACACGCTCGTCGCCGTCCACACCGACGTCGGTCTGGTCGGCATCGGCAGCGTCTTCACCACGTCCGCGCTGGTCGAGGCGTCCCTGGAGCTCCTCAGGCCAGCGCTGGTCGGGCAGGACGCCCGTGAGCCCGAGCGCCTGAGCGAACGACTGCACCGCACCACGTTCTGGATGGGCCACGGGGGAGCGGTCACCCACACGATCAGCGGTGTCGACACCGCGCTCTGGGACCTCCGGGGCAAGCACCTCGGCGAGCCGGTCGGGCGGCTGCTGGGCGGGCGTCACCGAGACCGGGTGCGCCCCTACGCCTCGCTGCTCATGGACGATCCAGCACCGATGACCGAGCACCTGGAGGCACTGCGCTCGGCAGGCTGGACGGCCTTCAAGATCGGCTGGGGCCCGTTCGGCCGGGTCGACCGTTCCGTCGACGAGACGATCGTGGCCGCCGCCCGTGATGCCATCGGCCCCCAGGCGCTCCTCATGGTCGACGCGGGTGCGAGCGACAGCGCGTGGTCGAACGGGCTCTCGTGGGCGGTGCGGACAGCGGACATGCTCAGCGCGTACGACGTCGACTGGTTCGAAGAGCCTCTCCCGCCCGATGCCATGGGCGACTACGCCGCCCTGCGCCGGCGGTCCGCCGTCCCGGTCGCTGGTGGAGAGATCCTCACCCGACGCCAGTCGTTCCTGCCATGGATCGAGGCCGGTGCGCTCGACGTCGTCCAGCCCGATGTCACCAAGGCTGGCGGGCTCAGCGAGGTCCGTCGCATCGGGTGGACCGCCCAGGACCACGGCATCAAGCTCGTCCCCCACGGGTGGAACACCGCCGTCGGCCTGGCCGCGGACCTCCAGCTCGCCTCCGCCCTTCCCGGCACAGATCTCGTCGAGTACGTCACGGGATCGCCCTACATCGACGACCTCTGCGCGCAGCCGTGGACTCTGGACGAGGACGGGATGCTGCCCATCCCCGACACCCCGGGCCTCGGTCTGCGCCTCGACCCAGAACGCCTCGGCCGCTACTGCGACGTCTCCCACCTGCTCGGGAGCGTGGCATGACGGCGCGCGCCCTCGTCGTGACCGGTGCCGGCTCGGGCATCGGACAGGCCGCTGCCTGTCAGGCCGCCGCCGACGGCTGGGTGGTCCACGCCCTCGACACAGACCACGACGCTCTCGAGGTCACCGAGCACCGCATCCGGGCCGCCGCAGGAATCTGCCTCCCTCACCCCGTCGACGTCACAGACGACCACGCCATGAGCGCGGTGTTCGCTGCGGTGGCCAATCGTCCCGAACCGGTGCGAGGACTGGTGGCGGCCGCGGCCGTCGACCGAGGCGGTCTCGCGCACGAGCTCGACCCGCAGCTGTGGCGTTCGGTGATCGAGGTCAACGTCAACGGAACCTTCATCGCCGCCCGTCACGCACTGCGCGCCATGATGGCAGGCGGGGGTGGCAGCGTCGTCCTGTGCGGATCCCCGGCCGCCGAGGTCGGGTTCGCCGACGGCGGGGCGACCGCCTACGCCGCATCCAAAGGAGCCGTCGCAGCGATGACCACCAGTCTGGCCGTCGACTACGCCGCGCACGGCATCCGCGTCAACGCGATCGTCCCCGGGCCGACCGACACACCTCTGATGTGGGCGAACGTTCCTCCAGCCATGCGCGAGCAGGCGCGCTCAGAGGTCGAGGCCCAGGTGCCCCTCGGACGGCTCGCCAGCCCAGACGAGATCGCCCGCACCGTCCTCTGGCTGCTCTCAGAGAACTCCTCCTACACCACCGGCTCCCTCATCAGGTGTGACGGTGGAGTCCTCGCCAAGGCCTCGATCAGCCTCTAGACACGACGACGCAACAGCACGCTGGTTCGGACGGCAGCCTGGTGCGCCGTGACGAGACGCCTCGCAACCCTGGCGAGATCGCCCCAGGGGCGTGTGCGGAGGTCTCTGCCGTGCGCGCGGGCCGGACGAGGTCCAGGACGTCGGAGTCGCCGATGCCTTCGGTGCGGGCGGTGCGAAGCGGGGGAGAAGGTGCTTTTATGTCCGCTCGGTTCCCCAGCGGGCCCTCTACCTCTCGACCGTGAACGTTCCGGTCGCGCGGACAAGGTCTGCCAGCTTGGCCTGCAGGCCGCGCCAGACGCGTCGGCGAGGCCGCGGCGGAGGCAGCCCTAGGATCGTCGGATGGACGCGCTCTCCAGAGTCACCGACGCTCAGATCGACACCATCTGCGAAGCCTTCGTCTCGGTGTCGTGGCCACTCGGCCGGGACGACTTCAAGGCACTCGCGGAGCGCCTCGGGTGGCAGCTGAAGCTGGAGACGTCGAGCGGAGTCCACCACCGTTCTGGGTACTCCGTGAATCTGCCGACCGTCCGTTCGCTCGTCGTTGATGATGCGCTAGCCCAGGTCACGATCGCGGTCTCCGACAAGAGTGACGACTCGAGGGGGCTGCGGAGCGCCGCAGACGAGCTGAAGTCAGCGATGAGCGGGCGATTGGGTCAGTCCTCCGGATCCCAAGACGGAGACCACTACTGGGAGCTGGACAACGGCGGCAGGATCTGGCTCAGGACGGTGCCCAAGAAGGTGCTGCTCGTCGTGCAGGGGCAGCGATTCGCCGACGTGGAGCGGGGCGAGGAGCGTCTGGGCATCGGCCCCGACCTCACGCTGGGCGCCGGTGACGGCACTGACTGACGCCGTCCGGTCAGCCGGTCGTCAGGGTGTCGAGCAAGGCCTGGGCGGTCAGGACGTTCCCGAACAAGACGTCCTTCGACGGAATCTGCGAGTAGGTCGCGTCCGGGGCCATGACGCCCAGCAGGTCTTCGACCTGCTGCGCGGAAGCCTCGGCGCCGTCGTCGACGAGGATGACGATGTCGTCCGCGACGAGCAGGTCGAGCTGCTCCATGCTCACGTCGACCGCCTGCGTGCCGTCCTCGCCGAGGTCCTGGACCGATGGCGCCTGGCGGCCGAGGTCGAGCGCGACCGACCACGGGAAGGATCCTTCCTGCGTCATGTACCGGACACCGTCGGTCCGCACCCGGACGATCGACAGCGTGCCCGTGTCCTGCGGCGCGGTCGCTGCGGCCTCGGCGGCTCGCTCGTCGTACGCGGCGACGAGGTCGGCTGCAGCGTCCTCCCTGCCGAGGAAGCCGCCGATCTGGGTGAGGGTGTCTTTCCAGCTGGAGGGGGTGTACTCGACGGCGACGGTCGGGGCGATCTGGGAGACCTGCGTGTAGAGCTCCTCGGCCCCCTCGCTCTGCATGACGATGAGGTCGGGTGCGGCGGCAGCCAGCGCCTCGAGGTTGATACCTCCGTCGGAGGTCCCGATGTCGGCGGGCTCTCCGTCGAGCTCCTCACGCACCACGGGCGCGTAGTCGCCGGTGAGTGGCGGCACGACTGCCGCGACAGGGTCGATGCCGAGGGCGACGACAGCCTCGAGCGTGCGGTCGCCGTCGAGGACCGCGACGCGGTCCGTGCTACCCACCTCGGTCTCACCGAAGGCGTGCGTGATGGTCGTGGTCGCGGCAGTCCCAGACGACTCAGGAGGCGAGTCGGTCTCGGTGCTGCACGCGGCGACGAGGCCGACAGTCAGAGCTGTGAGAAGAGCGAGTGCTGGGCGTGGGCGTGGGATCGCCGTGAGGTCCATGACCAGAAGGTTAGCCTGCCCTTACATCTGGTGGTGACGGCGGCCGAAGACATCTCTCATCCCCTGGGGTGCGAGCCCGCTCGTCCGATCCTCGGCCGCCGACGGGTACACCCTGCCTAGTCGAGCGCGGCGATCGGTGACGGCATCGCCAGCAGGCGTCGCGTCCAGTCGGCCAGCGCCGCTGTCGCGCTCCTCGAGACGGCCGCCTGCGGCATCATGCTGGTGAAGCCGTGGAAGGCACCCGGCCAGACGTGCAGCTCCGCGTCGACGCCAGCAGCCCACATCCCGCTGGCGTACGCGACAGTCTCGTCGCGGAAGACCTCGGCGCTGCCGCAGTCGATGTAGGTGCGCGGCAGTCCTGAGAGGTCTGTCGCTCGGGCGGGGGCGGCGTACACGGACACGTCGTCGGTGGCGCGGCGCTCTCCGAGGTAGGCGTCCCAGCCGAAACGGGTCATCTGCCGGTCCGCGACCCCGACCCCGTCGATCTGCTGGGTCGAGACGGTCTCGTCGCGGTCGTCGAGCATCGGTGACACCAGGATCTGGGCCATCAGCGCCGGGCCTCGACGGTCGCGCGCGAGGAGCGCGACGCCGGCGGCGAGCCCAGCGCCTGCGCTCTGCCCCGCGACGACGATGCGCTCGGGGTCGATACCGAGCTCCTCGGTGTGCTCGGCCACCCACACGAGCCCGGCGTAGCAGTCCTCGACCGGGTAGGGGTCCGGGTGCTCGGGGGCGAGGCGGTAGTCGACGCTGACGAGCACGACGTCGTGCTCGAGCAGCCAGTCGTAGGAGTCCATGTTCGACAGGTAGTGGCCGAACATCATCCCGCCTCCGTGGATGCCGTAGACGGCGGTGGTCGCACCGGTCCGGTCTGTGCGCTGGATGACGGCGAGCTGGATCGGGTCCCCGAGGTGTCCGGGGACCGTCACGGTCTGTCGTGCGTAGCCGTGGGCCCGGAGGCGCTCGTCGAGGACCTCTTCGGTCACGTCGAGCTGGCGCATGTGCGGCACCATCTCGGCGGTGAGCGTGAAGGGACCACGCGCCTCGAGAGCGGTGAGGAAGGTGGCGAGCTCGGGGTCGAACGGGGGGCGGGCAATGGCGTCAGACATCAGAGGACTCCTGGGCGATCGGGGTGGACGAGGGGGTGGTGCGGCGCGCACGGACGGCGCCGAGACCGACGAGCGCGGCGGCGACGGCGGTGAGGGTGAGGCCGGCGACCGAGATCGCCGACTGGAACGAGTGGGACTGGGCCGGGGTCCCCGTCGTGGCGGTGATGCTGCCGCCGACCAGGGCGGCGAGGATCGTCCCGGTGGCGGCGATGCCGACCGCTGTCGCGAGCTCGCTGGCGGTGTCGACGAGCGCGGCCCCGACGGAGGTGCGGTCCGCTGGCAGGCCACGGAGGACGGTGGTGCCGGCGACGACACCGACCACGCGCATCCCGGCGGCGACGAGCACGAGCGCTGTCAGGACCCAGGGGTAGCCGAAGCGCCCGAGCGTGGCGAAGACGGCGAGGCCGGCGACGACCGCTGCGGCGCTCGTCCACGCTGCGCGGTCGAGGCCCACCCGTCGCACGAACGGCCCGACGAACCGTCCGCTGGCGAGCAGGACCACGACCTGCGGCAGGGTGCCGACAGCAGCAAGAGCCGGCGACCACCCCCAGGCGAGCTGCAGCTGCAAGGTCACCATGTACGACAGTCCCGCCATGGCGAGCCCCGCAGCCGCCTTGTACGCGAGGCCGCTGGCGACCAGCGGCTGGGTGACGAGCCGCAGGTCGAGCAACGGCTGCCGTGCGGTGCGCTCCCGGACCACGAACCCGACTGCCGCGACGACGGTCGCGACCACGACGACCCAGGCGGTCCGGTCGGAGGTCGAGACGACGAAGAGTGTCGGTGCGACGAGCACTCCGACGATGGTCGCCGTGCCGAGGAGGGCGCCCGCGACGTCGACGGGGTCACGGTGCAGGTCGTCCGGTTGATCGGCGGAGATGCCGGCCCGGATGCCGAGGAAGGCGATCGCGGCGATCGGTGCGTTCGCGACGAGGAGCACCTGCCAGGGGGCCAGGGCGAGGACGAACCCGCCGACGGTCGGTCCGACCGCGAGCCCGACGAGCCCTGCGGTCGAGATGACCGTGAGCGCCCGGACGCGGAGGTCCTCGGTCGAGAACAGGCGGAAGGCCAGCGCCATCGATCCCGGCGTCGTCATCGCGGCAGCGACCCCCATGAGCCCGCGGACGACGACCAGCTGCTCGACGGAGGTGACGATCACGGTGAGCATGCTCGTGCACGCGAGCAGGGTCAGCCCCACGAGCATGACGCGGCGGCGGCCGACGCGGTCGGAGACCGCACCGAAGAGCAGCATGAGTCCGCCGAAGGCGACCGAGTACGCCCCCGACACCCACTGCAGGGACCCGGTGGAGGCCGCCAGGTCTCTGCCGATCGTCGGGAGCGCGACGTTGAGGACCGAGGTGTCGAGCATCTCGAAGAGGAACACCGCGGAGAGACCGGACAGCGCGACCCACGCGTCTCGGAGGCGTGGAGGGGACGACGAGACTGTGGTTGTGGCGACGGTTCGCACGGGCATGGGCGCACTCCTTCGATGAAGAAGTGGCGGCTCCGGTGAGACGCGTACGCGGTTCCGCTCGCCGGGGCGAGGCGGGTTTTTTCCCTCTGCGGCAGACGATAGCCCATCTGGGCTCAGGTCTACCAGTACGGCTCCTGCCGCGATCTGCGGTGCTCTGCCCGACGCCGGTGTGCGGGTGCAGCAGCGGGATCGCGACGTGGGTGGTGAGGCATGTCGCTCGTCTCACAGGCGACGACGCAGGACGGGCCGGCGGCTGGTCACCCCTGCGCGTCGAGCGACGGCGCCGTGCTCTCCCGTACCGACAGCGTCGGCGTCATCCCCGCGACAGACCCGACCATCGCGTCGGACCCCGCAGCAGTGACCACCTGCATCAGCGTCCGCGCAGCGAGCTCCCCGAGCGCGTACGTGTCACGCGTCAGCGCCGTGATGGACGGCCGCACGAGCCGCATCGCGATCGAGTCGTCGAAGCTCGCGATCGACAGCTCGCGGGGGACCGTCACCCCCTCCTCCTGCGCGACGCGCAGCCCGGCGAGGGCCATGACGTCGTTGTCGTAGACGAGGGCGCTCGGGCGGTCGTCGCGGCGCAGGAGCTCGAGGGTCGCGGCGGCCGACTGCTCGGCCGAGTAGTCGGTCTCGACGGACACGGGTGTCCCGGCGTCGTAGCGCCCGACGCAGTCGTGGAAGGCCTGGCGGCGCAGCTCGGTGTGCTCGAGGTCGAGCGGACCCATGACGTACCCGACACGGCGGTGCCCGAGGGCGAACATCGCGTCGAAGAGGCGGGTGGCGACCTCGTGGTCGTCGACCCAGACAGTCGGGACCGTCGGGTCGACGCTCGGGTGGCTGCCGATCTGCACAGCAGGGAGCCCGAGCTCCGCCACGAGGGCGACGCGCTCGTCGTCGCGCCTCGGGTCGATGAGGATGACGCCGTCGACCCGCTGGGTGGCCTGCCACGTGCGGTAGGCGTCGACCTCCTCGGCGAGCGACGCGACCACGAGGGTCTGCAGCCCGGTGTGCGTCGGGGCGAGACCGGCCTGGATGCCGGCCATGAGCTCGGGGAAGAACGCCTCGGTGCCGAGGGTCCGGGCGGGACGGTTGAGGACCAGCCCGATGACGTCGGCCCGGGACCCGCCGAGGGCGAGCGCCGCGGAGCTGGGGCGGTAGTGGAGCTCGGCGGCGACCGCGAGCACCTGCTCGCGCAGCTCCTCGCTCACGCCGGGGCGCCCGTTGAGGGCGAAGGACACCGCCGCCTTGGAGACGCCCAGCCGCACGGCGATGTCGCTGAGCGTCGCGCGGCGGCGCGGTGGTGTGACCCGGGGACTCATCATCGATCCTCACCTCAGTCGGCACTTAACCGGTTGACACGGCCTTGACTTACTCGGTTTAGTTGCCAAAGATACACCTCATCACCCAGCGTCACCGCGGTCATCTACCCGGTGTCCCGACGGTCACCTCGGCCCATCACGGCGCGCCGCTCGACGACGAGCGCCGCCGGCCGGTCCCTCCAACGAAGGAGCAGCACCATGAGGATCTCCCGCACACCACTGGCTACAGGAGTCGGCGTCCTCGTCGCCTCAGCCCTGCTCGCAGGCTGCGGCGGCGGAGGGTCGTCGGGCGGCTCCGACGCCGACGGAGAGGTCACCGGCTCGATCCGGTTCCAGACCTGGTCGCTCACGCCGACCTACAAGGAGTACCTCGACGGCGTCATCTCCGACTTCGAGGCGGCCAACCCGGGCACCTCGGTCGAGCTCGTCGACCAGCCGGGTGACGGCTACTCCGAGAAGGTCCTCTCGCAGGCCTCGACGAACACGCTCCCGGACGTGGTCAACCTCCCGCCGGACTTCGTGCTCCCGCTCGCCCAGCAGGACCTGCTGTACGACGTCAGCCAGAGCACCGACATGGACTCCACCTACGTCAACGGGTCGGTCGACGCCTTCCGCTTCACCGGCAAGGACGGGGTCTACGGCTACCCCTGGTACCTCGGCACGGACGTCAACTACTGGAACTCCCAGCAGCTCGACGCCTGCGGTCTCGACTCCTCGGCGCCGCCCGCCACCACGGACGAGCTGTTCGAGCAGGCCTCGACGATGGCCGAGAACTGCCCTGACAACTACCTCATCAGCCGTGTCCCCGGTGTCGGAGACTTCACGCTCGAGGGCATCGACATCCTCAACGAGGACGGCACCGAGTTCGTCTTCAACACCCCCGAGGCCGCCGCGATCATCGACCGCTACGCAGCGGCCTACGCCAACGGCGAGATGCCGCCGAGCGTCCTCAACGCTGACTACCTCGGCAACTCCCAGCTGTTCACGCAGGGGAAGGTCGCCTGGACGACCGGCGGAGCGACGTCGATCGACGACTTCCAGAAGGACAACCCGAGCCTCGAGGGCAACGTCGCGATGAGCAAGGCGCTCAACATCTCGCCGCTCTACGTGCAGGGTGTGAGCGTCTCGGCGAACAGCGAGAACCTCGCGACCGCCATCGCCTTCGGCGAGTTCGTCACCAACGCGGAGAACCAGAACGCCTTCGCCCGCGTGGCCAACGTCTTCCCGTCGACCCTCGGCTCCTCAGACGACCCGTACTTCACCGAGTCCGACGGCACGCCGTCGGGCGACGCCCGGGTGCTCGGCTTCGCCTCCCTCGAGACCGCCGAGGTGCTCACCCCGTACACGGTCAACGGTGCGATGAACGACTACCTGGCGCAGCAGATCGCCCTCGCGATCCGCGGCGACATCAGCGGTCAGGAGGCGCTCGACACCTCGGTCGAGAAGCTCAACGACCTCCTGGCCCGCCAGTAGGTCCCGGCGATGACCGTCACCGACGTCTCCGCTCCCGCCGCGGGAGGACCGGTCTCCGGTCGTCCCCGGCGGGACACCGGGCCTACGCGCACCACGCGCCGGATCACCCCCTGGCTCTTCCTCGCCCCCGCGCTCGGGTGGCTCATGGTGTTCTCGATCTGGCCGTCGCTCAACACAGTCCGGATGGCCTTCACCAACGCGAAGCCTCTCGGCGGCACCGAGAAGTACGTCGGCTTCGAGAACTTCTCGCTGATCCTGCGCGACGACCAGGTCGTCAACGCGCTCGTCAACAGCGTGGTCTTCATGCTCGTCTGCCTGCCGCTGCTGACGGTCCTCCCGCTGCTCATCGCGCTGCTGGTCGAGAAGAAGATCCCAGGCATCACGTTCTTCAGGACGGCCTTCTACACGCCGGTCATCGCCTCGGCGGTGGTCGTGGCGCTCATCTGGACCTTCATGCTCGACGACCGCGGCCTCGTCAACGGGCTCGCGCAAGAGCTGTCGATCATCCAGGGTCCGCTGCCGTTCCTCACAGACCGGTGGCTCATCGTCCTCAGCGCGGTCAGCCTGACCGTCTGGAAGGGCCTCGGGTACTACATGATCATCTATCTGGCGGCCCTCGGGAACGTCGGGAAGGACCTCCACGAAGCGGCTGCGATGGACGGCGCCGGTGCGGTCCGACGCTTCTTCGCCGTCACGCTCCCTGCCGTGCGCGGCGCGATGCTCCTCATCGCCGTGCTGGTCTGCGTCGCCGCGCTGCGCGTGTTCAGCGAGGTGTTCATCATGACCGGTGGCACGGGCGGCGCAGGCGGTGAGGCCATGACCCTGGTCATGCTCATCCAGCAGTACTCGCGCGGGTTCACCGGCGACCTCGGCTATGCGAGCGCCTTGAGCATCCTCATGTTCTTCATCACGCTCGTCCCGCTGCTCCTGCTCGGCAAGCTCAACGGAAAGGGCAGCGAATGAGCCCCGTGACCGACCAGAAGGCACCCGCAGTCGTCCCACCCGCTCCAGTCCCGCCGGAGAAGAAGACCCGTCGCCGCCAGTCGAAGGTCTTCGGGTCGGTGACCCGGCGAGAGCTCGTGCTGCGCTACGTGCTGCTGATCTTCGTGCTGCTCATCTCGATCGGCCCCTTCCTCTGGCAGCTCTCGACCTCGCTCAAGAGCACCGGCGAAGACATCTACACGCGGATCCCGCAGCTGTGGCCGAGCGAGCCGACCCTCGACAACTACACCCGCGTCATGGACGCGATCCCGGTGCTGTCCTTCATCGGGAACTCGCTCTTCGTGGCCGCCCTGGCCGTCGCGGGCAACGTCGTCTTCTCGACGCTCGCTGGCTTCGCGCTCGCACGGTTGCGCTTCCGGGGTCGCAAGATCGCGCTCGGTCTGTTCCTCGCGACGCTGATCCTGCCCGGCGAGGCGACGATCATCGCCAACTTCGTGACCATCCGGAACCTCAACCTGGCCGACACGCTGCTCGGTGTCGCGCTCCCCGGGATGATCGCCGCGCTCAACGTGCTGCTCATGTACAACGCGTTCCGCCAGCTGCCCGGCGAGATCGACGAGGCCGCCGTCATCGACGGCGCCAATGCCCTCCAACGGTTCTGGAGCGTCTCCCTGCCGTCGGTGCGCGGGACCGTCGCCGTCATCGCGATCTTCAGCTTCATCGGTGCGTGGGACGACTTCCTCTGGCCGCTCATCGTCCTCACCAGCCCTGACCAGTTCACGCTGACCATCGGGCTGCAGTACCTCTCGGGGACCTTCGCCAACGACCAGCGGATGATCGCGGCGGGCTCGATGATCGCGTT
>Ga0247813_10003049_pt1 | contig 11004 bp, 10 predicted proteins | sample UWRJL169409C1_FD_180719 | JGI IMG/M metagenome (GOLD analysis project Ga0247813, IMG submission 180719) | Plant litter microbial communities from Arlington Agricultural Research Station in Wisconsin, United States - UWRJ-L169-409C-1 | ecosystem: Environmental > Terrestrial > Plant litter >... | reverse complement strand
AATAAACACGATGCAGAGCTCAAAGTTCGCACGGGCAATTATCCGAAAACCCTTCTCTCTTTATTTTCCTTATTTGCTCCTTTTATGCAAGAAAGCAGAAACAGCAAATGGGGAAATCTGATCCGCAGGGTAAAGAAATTTAATGCCATGAAAGATAAAGACAGCATTGATCGCTATTACTCCATGTGCTCTGTTACCCAACCAGAAACCTTAAGATCAGTATTGGATGATCGTTTATTCCATGATGCTTCCGGCTGGAAATCAAGAAAGCTTGAAATCGTAAAGGATATTCAAAAAAAGGATACCGGATTAAACGATGTATTCAGATCTGACTTCCATACCGTGCTTGTAGGCGACATGCTTTATAAAACGGACATGATGTCCATGGCTAATGGCTTGGAAGTAAGAGTGCCCTTCCTCGATCACAGGTTAGTAGATTTTGTCATGGCGCTTCCGTCCGAGTATAAAATTGATGCCTTGAAACGAAAGAAAATTGCGAAGGATGCCTTTGCTGAACTGCTGCCAGCTAGTATTGTATCACGTAAAAAGAAGGGATTTGATGTGCCGGTACAAGATTACCTTTATAAAAATGAAAGCATCAAAGCGTTCATGCAGTCTAGTTTGACAGAAGACTTTATCAAAGAGCAGGGTTTGTTTAAACCGGAGTTTGCCAAAAAAATGATCCCTCAAAAAGGTCTTTCACTTCAGGTAGATCCTCATTTTTGGTGGGCCTACCTTGTATTTCAGTATTGGTACAAAAAAAATGTGTTCAAATAGGATAATTCCTTGCTATTATATACTTATTGTAACTCTTTTGTAAGATATTGCGTTTCATTTAAGTATACAAGTGATGAAACTTTCCATTATCATACCGATCTATAACGGAGCCTTAACCATCAGGCGCTTAGTCGGCTCTCTCAAAGAGGAGATGGTGGAATATGACTATGAAATTGTATTGGTAAATGATGGTAGTAAAGACGAGAGCGGTGAAATTTGCGAGGAGCTGGCATATGCTGACAATACCATCAATTATATAGCTCTTAGAAATAATTTCGGAGAACACAGTGCGGTGATCTGTGGGCTAAATGCTTCCTGTGGAGATTATGCGGTCATTATCGATGATGATTTTCAAAATCCTCCTGCGGAAATAAAAAAATTATTTAAAGAAGCAGTTATACACAATTACGATGTGGTGTATTCCAAGTACAAAACAAAATACCACAGTTGGTTTAGAAATTTAGGAAGCAGATGGGCAAATTTGATTGCTTCTTATGTTTTAAATAAACCCTTATCACTCTACTTATCGAGCTTCAAAATCATCAAGAAAGAGGTTGTCGCGGAAATCATTAAATACAAGGGAGCTAATCCATACATCGACGGATTGATTTTACGGATCACAAGTAATATCGGTGTATATCAGGTGGAGCATTCTCCCCGGCTATCCGGTAAATCGAATTATGATTTGCCAAGGCTCTTCTCCTTATACATGAGTATGTTTCTAAACCATTCTATCCGCCCCATCCGGTTTTTTATGTTTATCGGATTGATGATGGTATTGGTTGGAACGGTTGCTTTCTTTTATTTTTTAGAAGGCAGTTTACATGAATCATCACCTTCCTTGAATTGGAAATTATTTCTTTCAGGCTCATTTGTTCTTGGCGGATTTAATGCAGTCATATTGGGATTGATTGGAGAATATGTTGGCAAAATTATATTAAGTACCGGAGTTGCGCCACAATTTGTGGTGAAAAAAATGGTACTGAACAACGAAGCGAAAGTCAATTTCTCCACCCCTGCGAAACAACAATAGAAATAACCGATGATAGACAGACCAGAAGAATACGAGAAAATGGATCTGGCTGAAAAAGAACTTTGGTGGTATAAAATTTTGCACGAGCAAACTTATGCTGCCATTCAGAAAAAACACCAAAAGAAGGATTTAGCAATACTGGATGCGGGCTGTGGAACAGGCGGGCTTATTTGCTATCTGCAGAGTAAAGGATTTACCCATGTAAAAGGATTTGACATTTCCGTAGATGCGGTAGATAGAAGCCGGAGAAAAACGGCTGGTGACATTGAGCAATTAAGTATACAAGAAGCTTCGGGTTATTATTCTGCTTGTTCTTTCGATGTCGTGATCTGTAACGATGCGCTTTACTTTATAAGTGACAAGGAATTTCCGAAAGCACTAAATAGTTTATTGAATTTGTTAAAAAAAGACGGACAACTCATTATCAATTTGCCTGCAGGAAATTGGTATAGAGGAATGCACGATCGCACCGTAGGCATTCAGGAGCGTTGGAGCCTTTCAAAATTCAAACAGATGCTGAATGTATCAGGAGCAACCTATGATCATTATGAATCTTGGAACTGGCCTTTCCTTCTGTCTCCCTTTATCGGCATTACCCGGTTTATACAGCGGTTGAAGCTGCGGTTGTTTCCATCGGACGAAATGGCATCAGATGTTACATTACCTCCTCTTGCATTAAACCATATATTTTATAAATTAACAAAGTGGGAGAACCAATTGCCTTTTAAAAGAAAGACAGGAAGTTCTATATTCATAATTATCCACCGATAGCAACATGAAATCGTTTAAAGAACCAACATTAATTGAGCTTAAGGCCATCGGCGACTCCTCCGAAGGCTATCTGACTGTGGCGGAAGGCTCAGTGGATGTTCCTTTTGACATCAAAAGAGTTTTTTGGAGTTACTATACCCCTCAAATGATTACCAGAGGAAGACACGCGCATTATGTTTTGGAGCAAGTATTAGTTGCCGTTTCAGGTAAAATTATTGTAACCAATGAAGATGTGAAAGGTAAAACGATGGTCCATGTATTGGAAGATCCTAACATAGGTTTGTATGTGCCTCCGCTGCATTGGCATGTTATTCAGTTTTCTCACAATGCAGTCATGATGAGTCTGGCTTCTACTTCATACAATCCGGACGATTACATCAGCGACTATGAGGTGTTTTCAAAGTTGTCAAATAAATGAGTTCTGAAATTCCATTCTATAGTCTGGTTCATCAAAATGAGCAAATAAAAGAAGAAGTACATCTTGCTTTAACCGGCGTATTTGATTCTTCATGGTATGTGTTAGGAGAAAGGACTGCATTTTTTGAGCAGGAATATGCTCGTTACATTGGAGTAAAACATTGCATTGGCATTGGAAATGGATTGGATGCCTTGAAGATTTCATTAAGAGCATTAGAGATAGGATTGGGCGACGAAGTGATTGTTCCTGCCAATACCTATATCGCTACCGTCATGGCTGTATCAGCGGTGGGTGCAACTCCTGTTTTGGTAGAACCTGACGCGCAGACATACAATATTGATCCTCTCAAAATAGAGGAAAAAATTACGAAAAGAACCAAAGCAATTATTCCTGTACATCTTTATGGTTTATCGTGTGAGATGGATGCTATTATGAGTCTTGCTAACGCTTACAATCTGTACGTGATTGAAGACAATGCACAAGCTACGGGATCAATCTATCAGGGAAAAAAAACCGGAAGTTTCGGACATATCAATGCCCATAGTTTTTATCCGACCAAAAATCTGGGAGCACTGGGAGATGGAGGTGCCATTACCACGAATGATGATGAGTTGGCGCATAAAGTAAAATTATTGAGAAATTATGGTTCGTCCATTAAATATCAAAATGAAGTACTGGGCTATAACTCCCGACTGGATGAGATTCAAGCTGCTGTACTCAGCATTAAACTTAGATTTTTAGACCATTGGTTGATAGAAAAAGGTCAGGTGGCCGATCGGTATAATCAATTGTTAAGTCCATCCGAACAGTTGGAATTACCTTTACTGGATAAGTTTTCAAAAGGCCAGCATTCGCATCATTTATATGTCATAAAAAGTGCACGAAGGGATGATTTGGCTTCTTATCTAAAAAAACAGGGTGTTCATACATTGATTCACTATCCTATTCCAGTCTACCTGCAAACCGCTTATGCAGGAGTGTTTGGTAAGAATACCTATCCCATTACGGATAAGCTTATTTCACGAATTCTTTCATTGCCTTTATTCCCTGGCATGTCAGTGACACAAGTGGAGGAGGTTGTGTTTCACATCCTCCGGTTTTACAGCTAGAAATGGCGAAAGAAAGGCTCTCTTTTAGTAAAAATGGCTATATTTGAGCAAGATTTCTTTATAAATGAAAAAGGCATTAATAACAGGCATTACAGGACAGGACGGTGCTTACCTTACTGAATTTTTATTGCAAAAAGGATACGAAGTGCATGGCATTAAGAGGCGTGCTTCATCATTCAATACGGATAGAATAGATCACATTTATCAAGATCCGCATGAAAAAGGTGCAAGGTTAAAATTGCATTATGGCGATTTATCTGATTCTGCCAATATCATCCGTATCATTCAAGAAGTTCAACCTGATGAAATATACAATTTAGGTGCGATGTCTCATGTGCGTGTGAGTTTTGATACACCTGAGTATACGGCTAATGTAGATGGATTAGGTACGTTAAGAATTTTAGAAGCGGTTAAGATTTTAGGATTGACTGAAAAAACTAAGATTTACCAGGCATCTACGTCAGAGTTATATGGTTTGGTCCAAGAGGTTCCACAGAAAGAGACTACTCCTTTTTATCCTAGATCGCCTTATGCTGTTGCTAAAATGTATGCATATTGGATCACGGTTAATTACCGTGAGGCGTATAATATGTTTGCGGCGAATGGTATACTTTTCAACCACGAGTCTCCTTTGCGAGGGGAAACGTTTGTTACTCGTAAGATTACAAGAGCAGTCGCAAGAATGGCTTTAGGACTTCAGGATAAACTGTATTTAGGTAATCTGGATGCAAAACGTGACTGGGGACATGCGAAAGATTACGTGGAGGCCATGTGGCTTATGCTACAACAAGACAAGCCGGAAGATTTTGTAATCGCAACTGGCATTACCACTACCGTAAGGGATTTCGTCAAGTTTGCCTTTGCAGAAATTGGAGTAACACTTGAATTTAAAGGTAAGGGTGTAGATGAAATAGGCATTGTAGTCAAAGTAGAGGATAAGAATAGCGGCCTTGTAGCGGGTCAGGAAGTAGTAAGTGTGGACCACCGTTATTTTAGACCTACTGAAGTCGAATTATTAATTGGGGATCCTACAAAGGCCAATGAAAAACTTGGCTGGAAACCCAAGTACAACTTGGCCTCTTTGGTAAAGGAAATGGTAGCTTCAGATCTTGAACTATTTAAGTCAGATGAATTGTTGAAGCAAGAAGGATATAAGATTAAGAATTATTTTGAATAGTCATTCCTCGGATGGACAAGCACAGTAGAATATACGTAGCAGGGCACAGAGGAATGGTTGGTTCTTCCATTGTGCGGAAGTTGGAGGCTGAAGGGCATGATAACATCATTGTCAGAACTTCTAAAGAGTTGGATCTAATGGATCAGAATAAAGTAGAGCAATTCTTCAAAACAGAAAAGCCGGAGTATGTTTTTTTGGCAGCAGCCAGGGTAGGAGGCATTCATGCCAATAATGTTTACAGGGCAGAGTTTTTATACAATAACTTATTGATTCAAAACAATGTCATTCATCAATCTTATGTTACGGGAGTTATAAAGTTATTATTCCTGGGTTCATCCTGCATTTATCCAAAGCAAGCCCCTCAGCCTTTGAAAGAAGAATATTTATTGACGGGAATGTTGGAATCAACGAATGAGCCTTATGCCATTGCTAAAATAGCTGGTATAAAGATGTGCGAAGCATACAGAGATCAGTATGGTTGTAATTTTATATCCGCGATGCCAACCAACCTTTACGGCCAAGGAGATAATTATGATTTGAATGACTCACATGTTTTACCGGCTTTGATCCGAAAATTCCACGAAGCGAAAATACTCGGATTAAAGGAAGTAGAAATATGGGGCACAGGAAATCCCAGAAGAGAATTTTTACATGTAGATGATCTGGCGCGAGCATGCTATTTCTTGATGCAAGAGTACGATGAGAAGTTGTTTGTAAATGTTGGAACAGGGGAGGATCTCTCTATTAAGGATTTGGCCTTGCTTGTGAAGGATATCGTTGGATTTGATGGAGACTTAGCATTTAATGACTCGAAACCTGATGGCACGATGCGAAAGCTAATGGATGTAAGCAGGATAAAAAAGTTTGGATGGTCTGCTACAATCAGCTTAAGGGAAGGTGTAGAAGCCGTTTATTCCGATTACATTCATTCTACTCAAATTAAAACAGGGATTTAATCAATACTATGAAGAAAATTATTGTCACGGGAGGATGTGGTTACATTGGCTCTCAAACGATTATTGAGTTGTTGAAGGGAACAGACTATGAGGTTGTTTCTATTGATAATGGACTTAATTCATCAGAAGCTGCATTAGAGCGAATTAAATTGATAACAGGTAAAATAGTGGTCAATTATAAAGTGGACTTGTGTAATTACGAAGAAACTAAAAGGGTTTTCCAGGCCAATACTGATGTCGTTGGCATTATACATTTTGCCGCATTGAAAGCAGTCGGAGAATCAGTTGAAAATCCAATTTTGTATTATCAAAACAACATGGAATCACTACTGAATGTGATCAAATGTTGCAATGAATTTCAGGTGTCCAATTTTATTTTTTCTTCTTCCTGCTCGATTTATGGTAATGTCACTCAACTGCCGGTAAAGGAAGATACACCCATGGCCCAAGTGGTTTCACCCTATGCGCACACTAAGCTGATAGCGGAGGAGATGATCCAATTCATAGCTCAGCAATACAAGATTAATTTTATCTTATTGCGTTATTTTAATCCGGTAGGCGGAGATCTTTCCGGCATGAACGGTGAAGATCCTATTAATCCGCCTTCAAATCTGATTCCAGTGATTACACAAACGGCTTCTGGCTTGAGAGAGAAAATGCTGGTTTTCGGCGATGATTATGAAACACGCGACGGCTCTTGTATTCGAGATTATATACATGTCATAGACATTGCAGATGCGCATATCAAAGCCATGGACCGTTTATATAAAAAGCAAAGCACTACATCTTGTGAAGTATATAACCTCGGAACGGGCAACGGCATTTCTGTCTTTGAAGCAATTAAGGCATTTGAAGAAGTTACAGGTGTGAAACTAGCCTATGAGATTAATCCAAGGAGACCTGGTGACGTAGCGGCCATCTACAGCGACAGTGCAAAGGCAAACAAAGAACTCAACTGGACTCCTAAGTATTCTATTGAAGACATGATGCGCTCAGCCTGGAAATGGCAGATGTACATTAATAAAGCACAAGTATCAGCCTAGTCAGCAGGGTATGGAGAACAGATGGATAAAACGAATCAGTGAAAATAGTTTCATTTATTAGGAATAACACGATGGTATGTGTAAGTGTCAGCTCTTTATTGCTGGTACTTATTCCTTTTTTTATTTTATGTTTTTTTGTTCATCCGTCGTTGATAGATGATTATTGCTTCGTTGTAAAAACAAATGAGTTAGGACTTGCCAATGCTTTTCTAGACTGGTACATTCATTGGACCGGAAGATATTCATTGTGTTTTTTGATGAGCATAAATCCATTGCTCTTTGGCTCTTTTCTTTTTTATCGGGTAATCACCTTTGGTCTGATTGTCTTATTACCGTTGTTGTTTTTTTTTCTGATGAAAAGCATTTCATCTAAACAATCCTTTCGTTTTAACATTGGGTTTACAGCGGTTTTTACTTTGTTCTATTTTTTTCAATTGCCAAGTGTATACGAAGGACTCTATTGGATGACCGGAGCTTTTGCTTACCAACTACCGACACTTTGTCTAATGGCTATCTTTATATCATTAGTCGAGATTCTTGTAAAAGAAAGAAACACGTTGTGGTATACTTTACTGGCATGCGTTTCATCGGTTGTACTGATTGGCGCAAATGAAATATCAATGGCTACTCTTGTTTTCTTTTTGTTTTTTCTAATTGCTTATCGATTTTTTGCGAAAAAAAAACAAAGCAAGGAATTATGGCTCATATTATTAATAAGTATTTTGGCTTCTTTGGCTGTTGTGTTATCTCCGGGTAATGAACAACGTACGCAGCTTTTCCCTTTAGCACACGACTTGCCTCAAGCGATAAAGATGACATGCTTAGGTTTTTTATATTATGTAGGACAATGGGCAGGGCTCGCCTTGATGTTGACCATTATTGCATTTTATATTTTGAGGACAACAAACCTGTCATTCATTCATCATCCTATTTCTATACCTCTTTGGCTGTCGGTTTCTTTGCTTGTTTCTACACTCTTCATTGGCTTTTTTATACCTGCTTGGGCAACAGGACAAATTCCTAATCCAAGGGCTATCAATGTACTTTTCTTTATTTTTTTAGTGGGTGTTTTTTACCATATGATCTTCGTCTATCAGTTCCTTATGCTGAAAGACAGCATGGATGAAATAGGCAAAATAACGGCTAAACTGGTTGTTTTTGCAGTTTTTTTCATTACCTTTTATCCAGGTAAGGGTATAAATAACAATATTAAAACAGCATACGTAGACCTCTTATCGGGCAAAGCTTATCGGTTTCATCTTTCGATGATGCAACTCTATGAAAAAGGCTTAATCAATGATTTTTCGAAGGAATTGATTCCCACGAGCATCGGACAGGAAATAACTAGAAAAGAATACGCAGGTTGCCCTCAGCGGTATTTTAAAAAGTACTATAAGTAAGTCAAATGGAATACGAAATTAAGCCTGCGGGGAAATTCTCATTTAATCTTAAAGAAGTATGGGATTATAATGAGCTTTTTTATTTTTTCACTTGGCGCGATATCAAAGTGAAGTATAAACAAACGGTCTTAGGGTTTGCATGGGCTATCCTTCAGCCTACCTTGATGATGCTCGTGTTTACGTTCTTATTTGGTAGAGCCATAGGTGCGCAAAATGAAATGAGTTTACCTTATCCTGTTTTTGTATACAGTGGATTGATGATGTGGGGTATATTCTCTGGTGGTTTGCAAGCAGCTGGAAATAGCATGGTCAACAACGCTAATATTATCAAGAAGATTTATTTTCCAAGACTCATCATTCCCATCTCTTCTATTCTGGTTTCTGTCTTTGATTTTATCATGACGGTATTGCCTTTTATTGCATTACTGCTATATTATAAAACTCCTGTAGATTGGACCCGATTAATCACTCTAGGGCCATTAAGTTTCTTCATTATTTTATTGACTACGTTTGGGACAGGGAGCTTCCTGGCTGCATTGAATGTCAAGTATAGAGACTTCAGGTATATCCTGCCTTTCATGGTTCAGTTCTTAATGTTCGCCACTCCGGTTATTTATCCCATTAGCAGTATTGAAAACGAGAAGTTGAAATTTCTTGTAAGCTTAAATCCAATCTCTATTTCACTAGATCTTTACAGATCGATCTTTGAACCCCTACCTATTAATTGGACTGTAACAACTATAGGTATATCGTTGTCAGTTGTGAGTTTGTTTGTAGGAATTTATTATTTCAGAAAAACAGAAGCTTATTTTGCGGATTTAGCTTAATCATTGTGAAGCCAATACTTGAAGTAAAAAATATCGGTAAAAAATTCAACATCGCTCATCAGGGAAATTCTTCTGCTACGTTTAGAGAATCGCTGATTGGTGTGTTTAAATCCAGAAAACATACACAGGAGGATTTCTGGGCGTTAAAAGACGTGAGCTTTGATATTTATCCTGGTGAAAGCATTGGTATTATTGGAAGGAATGGCGCAGGAAAATCTACCCTATTAAAAATTTTAAGCAAAATAACTCCTCCTACAACCGGTAAGATCATCAGTAGAGGAAGAATAGCCAGCTTGTTAGAAGTAGGTACAGGCTTTCATTCTGAATTGACTGGTCGTGAAAACATATACCTCAACGGATCAATTCTAGGATTGAAGCGTTCAGAAATAAACAAACAATTTGATGCCATCGTCGATTTCAGTAGTGTAGAGAAGTTTTTAGATACTCCCTTAAAGCATTATAGCAGTGGCATGCAGTTGCGCTTGGCTTTTGCAGTTGCAGCGCACTTAGAGCCGGAAATCCTCATCATTGACGAAGTACTGGCAGTTGGAGATGCGGAGTTTCAGAAGAAGTGCATGGGTAAAATGGATGAGGTAAGCAAAAGTGGCAGGACGATCTTGTTTGTAAGTCACAATATGGGAACGGTACTGCAACTTTGTAAAAAATCTATTTTGCTCAATAATGGTAGCATAGAAGAAATGGATAGCTCTGCTGTTGTGATAGAAAAATATTATAGTACTTCGCAAAACACATCGGTGTTCAAGGCTTCCAGTCAAAAAGATATTTATGTAAAGAGCGCAATGACATGTAATGAATTGGGACAGCTATCTTCCAGTTTTGCACATAAAGAAAACATCTACCTGAGAATAACCATTGGTGTCAATAATTATGATCCCATACAAAACATAGGACTGGCTCTGTTGACAAGAGAAAAAAAGCGGGTGTTTACAGTCAATAAAAGTTTGAGTTCATTTTATAATGCGGGGGCAAAGGAATTGGTAGTGGATTTTATTATACCCGGCGGACTTATTGCTCCGATGGATTATTCCTTTTTATTGGCACTCAATACCAGAACAGGCCTTCATACCTATGAGTGGTTAGATGACATTTGTAGCATTAAGGTCTATGATGATGGGACAGAGTTTGCCTTTGCTGAAGGGGTAGATTATGGATGCATTATTTTGAAGGATGAATGGCGTGTGATAAGCTAAGCTTACTTTACTCTTCAGTCGTGTTTTTTATCGTATTGAATAAAATATAAGAGTAGACTTATCGAATGAATTGATTCATCAGGAATAAAGTTAGAAATTATAATACACAAACTATGTATAAAGAAATATCTAAGTGTCGTATATCTGGCAGTAGCAATCTGATTAATGTATTATCATTAGGGGAGCAATATTTAACGGGAGTTTTTCCTAAGTCTACAAGTGAATCAATCACTAAAGGTCCTTTGGACATGGTATGGTGTCCTGAAAATGGTTTACTTCAGC
>Ga0247813_10003048_pt1 | contig 11004 bp, 11 predicted proteins | sample UWRJL169409C1_FD_180719 | JGI IMG/M metagenome (GOLD analysis project Ga0247813, IMG submission 180719) | Plant litter microbial communities from Arlington Agricultural Research Station in Wisconsin, United States - UWRJ-L169-409C-1 | ecosystem: Environmental > Terrestrial > Plant litter >... | reverse complement strand
CGTTTCGTCGAGCGTGTCACGTCGGCTGAGCCTACCAGTCGACCCCATGCTGACAGCCGACCCACGGCTGGCGGCCGACATGCGGCTGGCAGCCGACATGCGAACGGCACGGGAGCGGATACCGCGCCCGTGCCGTTCAGGGAAGGTGTCAGAGTGAGCCGAGCGTGACGTCGGCGGTGAGCGTCTTACCGTTGCGCACGTAGGTGATCTCGGCCTCCGCGCCCGCGGCGAGCGAGCGGATCTGGGCGGTCAGGTCGGTCTTGCCGGTGATCGGCAGGCCGTTGATCCCGGTGATGACGTCGCCGACCTTGAGGCCCGCGTTGGCGGCGGCTCCCCCAGCGGGAATCTCTTTGACGCTCGCGCCGACAGTGAGGCTGTCGGTGATGTCGGCGTCCTCTGTCACGTCGAGAACGCTGGCCCCGAGAAGACCGTGGGTCGCCGAGCCGTCGGCGATGATCTCTTTCGCAACGCGTTCGGCCAGGTTCGACGGAACGGCGAAGCCGACACCGATGTTGCCTGACGCGGAGGATGTCCCGCCGGCGCTCGCAATGGCGACGTTGATGCCGATGAGCTCGCCGTCTGCGTTGAGCAGGGCGCCACCCGAGTTACCGGGGTTGATCGCAGCATCGGTCTGGATGACGGGCACCGAGATCGTCGAGGACGCGCTCGACTGGGAGCTGTCCTCACCGGTGTCGAACTGCCAGAAGTCGAACGGGTTGTTGGAGTCCTGCTCGGGCGCCTCAGATCCTTCGGTGCCTTCGGGCACGGCAGAGGATGCGATGGTGATGCTGCGGTTGAGCGCGCTCACAATTCCGTTGGTCACTGTGTTGCTGAGGCCGAGCGGCGCACCGATCGCGATCGCCGTGTCGCCCACGTTGAGCTTGCTCGAGTCGGCGACGGTGACCGGCGTGAGGTCGGTCGCGTCGATCTTGATGACCGCGAGGTCGACGATCGGGTCGGTGCCGACGATTGTGGCGGGGAACAGTCGTCCGTCACTCATCTGCACGCTGACTTTCGCGTTTCCGGTTGCGCCTTCGAGCGTGACGACGTGCGTGTTGGTCAAGATGTAGCCGTCTTTGCTGATGATGACGCCGGAGCCGGTGCCTGCTGCATCCGTTCCCGATGCCGAGATTGTGACGACCGACTTGCCGGCGGTCGCTGCGACGGCTGTCACGGTCGTCGCGTTGTCGGGGTCGTTGACGGTGATGTTGGCCGGGATCGACTGTGCTTCGGTCTGGCTGGCCGTGTTGCTGGAGACTGCCCAGTAGGCGACGCCTGCTCCGGCACCGCCGCCGACGAGGGCGCCGATCGCGACTGCGGCGACGACTGCGACGGGCACCGAGCGCTTGAACGAGGAGCCCTGTCGCGCGCCCTGCTCTGCGCGAGCGGTGGATGCGGCGGGCTGGTCAGCTGCGCCCGGTGCGGCAGGCGCGGCGCTCGCGAAGGCGGCGGGGGCTGGTGCGGCGAGGGCCGGTGTGACGACGGGCGCCGGCGGTGCTACGGGGCGGCCGTCGCTGTAGGCGGGTGCGGGCTTGCCGAGCGGTCGGGTTTCGGCGACCGGAGTGGGGACTGACGAAGCGGGAGCGGCCGGGGCCGTGTTGGCTGCGGGAGTGCTAGTCGCGGCGGTGCTGGGTGCGGCGGTGTTGGCTGCGGGCTCGGGAGCTGTGGGGGTGCCGGGCGCGGGCGGGGCGATGTAGTCGCCGGACTGGCTCGCGGTGGGGGCTTCGGCGGCGGGTGGGACGACGTGCGTTTCGGGTGAGCCGGGTGCGTCGTTTTCGGGGTTCTCGGACGCGGGGGTGGTTTCGGGTGTGTCAGTCATGGGGGGTGCTCCTTCCAGCGGTGCCAGCATCCACCGCCAACCTGAGCATTCTATTTGGGCGCGCTGTGAGCGCGCTGCTGCTTAGCCTTACGCTCGCCTAACACCCCGGCCCGGTCGGATTCTCGCGGCAGTTCTGTTCGAACAGCAGTGTCTGGGCGCTGCCCGCTGTGGCTTTGAGCCGGTTTGCCGGGAGCGTGATGGTTCCGACGAGCGGCACCCATCCGCCGCCTGCGAATCGGTACTCGGCACCGTATTCGACGGAGAGGTCGATGTAATAGGTTCCGGCGTTGCGATAGATGTGACTTGTCGCGGTCTTGTCGAATTCGCGTGCCTGTTGCGCAGCCCAGGTGTTGCCGCGGGTCGCTTTGGTCGCTGCCGTGCCGTCGCCGTAGGTCCAGTGCCAGCGGACCGGGGTGAACCGAACGGATGCGGGGTATCCGAGTAACTCGCCGTTGACGATGCGTACTCCCCCGGTTGCGTAGAAGTTGGTGTCGAGTCCGACGACCATCCATCCGTTGGGCTGCATGTGGTCGACTTCGGGCGCAGGACGGAAACTAGCGATGTCCCGCCACGTGACCTCGCGCTCGGGGGTCGGCGGATTCTCCACCTCGAAGCACTCACGCAGGTCGCAGGCATCGTCGTCGTCCCCGTTGGATCCGCCCCCACCTGCGCCGCCGGACCCTCCGCCACCAGGGTTGGACGAGCCGCCGCCCCCGCCTCCACCCCCTGGGGTGCTGGTGCCTCCGCCGCCTTCGAGGGTTACGTCGTCATCGTTGACCTCACCGCACACGCCGTTTCTGATCTCTCGGTCCGAGCAGTTGCCCTCTTCCGCGACTGAGTCGGCATTGAGAGGTAAAGCAAGTAGGCAAAATAGCGCAACCATGAAGAGTGCTAGTCGTTGCAAAAGTCTGCCCCCGTCCAGATCTCCGTGGAGCCAACGATCAACTTCGATTGGGTGCTGGAAAGGTCGAAGGCTACTTCGAACGGAATTCTGGTTGCACGGCCATCCGCCACAACCGAATTTCCTTGTTTGTCGCGCACATCGACTTGAGAAACGTCTTGGCATACGTAGACGGTGACTATCGAGTCACCGCCAGGCGCCCCAGAATCGTATTGCTGAAGTTCCATTGAATCGAACGTTGTTGTTCCGAAGCTCGTCTCGCCGGCAGCCATAGCTTCCTCGAATCCGACCGCCTGTCGTTCAACTAACTCGGCCGCAGCCACAGCATTGAGCCGATCACCACCGACACCACCATCGCTAAAAATCTCATCGAGCAGGCGCAAATACTCCCCATAAGCCGCCTCCGCCGCCGCTAGGGCCTCCTCGTCGCTTGCAAAGACGGGAGCCGTGGAGGACTCGGGCGAAGGCAGGACTAGGGGCGCATCGCCCGTGCAGCCGGGCAAGAGGAGGATGGCGGCGACCGCGAGAGTGCTTGCTGTGAAAGGCGTGAGCTGTGGCATCCCGTCAAAATAGACGACTGCGGCAGGTCAGGAAGCGGTTTGTCCACACGCTAACGTGGGATTCATGACGGTCAGCGGATCCTGGCAGCGGGCTGCCCGCGGCGCAATGCTTCTCGGGGCGAATGGCGAACTCAGCCCGACGATCTTCGCCGAGATGTCAGCACTCGCCACGGCGACCGGTGCGATCAACCTCGGGCAGGGTTTTCCCGACGAGGATGGCCCGGCCGAGGTTCTCGAGGCCGCACGCCAGGCGATCAGCGACGGTGTCAACCAGTACCCACCGGGTATTGGCATGCCGGTGCTCCGCAACGCGATCTCCGACCACCAGCGCCGCTTCTACGGCCTCCAGGTCGACCCCGACCGCGAGGTGCTCGTGACGGCGGGTGCTACCGAAGCCCTCGCCGCGACGATCCTCGCACTCACCGAGGCTGGCGACGAGATCGTCACCCTCGAACCCTTCTACGACTCCTACGCGGCCATCGCGGGTCTCGGCGGGGCGACGCACGTAACAGTGCCGCTGCGTGCCCCCGACTTCCAGCCTGACCACGACGACCTCCGCGCCGCGATCACTGATCGCACGCGGCTCATCCTCATCAACAGCCCGCACAACCCGACCGGCACCGTTCTGCCGCGGGAGACCCTCGAACTCATCGTCGAGCTCGCCCATCTGCACGATGCTCTCATCGTCACTGACGAGGTCTACGAGCACCTCGTCTTCGACCAGCCCCACCTGCCGATCGCGACCCTGCCGGGCGCCCCAGAGCGCACCATCAGCATCTCGAGCGGCGGCAAAACCTTCAACACCACGGGTTGGAAGATCGGTTGGATCACCGCCCCGGCCGACATCATCGCCGCGATCCTTGCCGTCAAACAGTTTCTGACCTTCGTGAACGGCGCACCCTTTCAGCCCGCGATCGCCGTCGGCCTCGGGCTGCCCGACAGCTACTTCGCGACCGCCGCAACGACGCTCAAGGCCAAGCGCGACATCCTCTCGGCCGGCCTGGCCGCTGCGGGCTTCACGATCTCGACGCCGCAGGCCGGCTACTTCGTCGTCGCGGATGCCGCGCCCCTCGGCCACACCGACGCGGCAACGTTTGCGCTGCAGCTGCCCGAGCTCGCGGGCGTCGTCGGAATCCCGGTCACGGCGTTCGTGCGACCCGAGAACCGCGCACCCTACGCGTCGCTCATGCGGTTCGCGTTCTGCAAGCGGGCGAGCGTGCTCGAAGACGCCTCCGCGCGACTCGCCCAGCTCGGCCGCTAGAGCCGAGCATCTAGGGCCAAGCCGCTGGGGTTTAGCCGCTAGCGCCGGCCGCCAGCCCGCGAGTCGGGGCAAATGGTCGGAAAGCTACGCCATTTCGGCAATACGGCCCGACTCACGCCGTGAGGGGCGCCTGCCCCTGCAGCGGGAGGCGCACGATGAACGAGGTTCCGACGCCGACCATGCTCGCGACATCCAGCTCACCGCCGTGGGCCACGATGATCGCCTTGGTGATCGTGAGGCCGAGGCCGACGCCCGGAACCGCAGCGCGGGTAGCTGTCGACGCACGGAAGAATCGGGCAAAGAGCTGGTCGAGTTCGTCTTCGGGGATGCCCATGCCGGTATCGGTCACGACGATCTCGGCCTTGCCGTGCGACTCGGCGACGATGATGGCGACGCTCCCATCGCGCGGGGTGAACTTGATCGCGTTCGACAACAGGTTGTCGACCGCCTGGCCGAGACGAACGGCATCGCCGTCGATGACGAGACTGTCGCTCAGGATGTCCGCACTGATCCGCACGCCGGCAGCCGCGGCAACGGGTCGCGCTGACTCGAGGGAGGCGCGCACGATGGGCCCGACGTCGATCGGAGATGTGAGCAGCTGGAACGAGCTCGACCCGACCTGGGCGGTGAACAGCAGGTCACCGACGAGCCGGAGCAGACGATGGGCATTGCGCTCCGCGACCCCGAGGTAGAGCACCTGCTCCTCCGACAGGGGATTCTCGTCGTCGTCGCGCATGAGTTCGAGGTAGCCGAGGATCGAGCTCAGGGGTGTGCGCAACTCGTGCGAGATGAGCCCCACGAACTCGTCTTTGAGGCGGGAGACCTCGAGCGCCTGGGTCACGTCCGTCGCAACGAAGATGTAGCCGAGTGTTGCCCCACGTTCGTCAGAACGTCGAGTGACAGCGACCTCGACCGAAAGGGTGGTTCCATCAGCACGCACATAGGTCCACTGCCGCACTTCGGGGGTGCCGAGGCGTGCGGACTCCACGAGCGCGGAGAACCCCATGTTGAGCACGGTCTCGCCGGGCGGGTAGTTGAGCTCGCGCGATCGCTCGTCGAGCTCGCTGGCAAGGTGAAACTCATGGACGTAACGCAAACCCTGCGCCTCATTCGGTGCGAGCCCGAGCATGCGCTGGGCGCCGGGGTTCCAGACATCGATGAGGCCCGTGACATCCGAACCGATCACCGATTGCTCGGTGACGGCATCGAGAACGCTTCGGGTGAGCTGGTCGGCGAGTCGCAGCCGCTCCTCGTTCTCCCGCAGTCGCTCGGTGTAGTCGACAGCGCCCTTGAGCATGATGTCGCGCTCTTCGGCGAGCGCGCGCACGCGCGCGACCTGCAGCCGGCTCTGCCGGGCCATCTCGTTAATGATCGCTGCGGCTATCGCGAAGATCACCGGGGAGATGACACCACGAAGCCAGTCCGACGTCGTTTCGATCTGGTTGAAGCCGAGAATGTACGGCATCATGAGCGCGATCGACACCCCGACACCGGCGACGATGATGAACTTGCGCCCGCGTTCTGCCGCGATCCACACGACCGGCAAAAGGATGAGTGAAGCAAAGAGGGACGAAGTGCCACCGGTTCCCGCGCGGAAGGCACCGAGCGCCAGCAGGTCGATACACGGCACAAGGATTGCGAGGTGACGAAGAGCTGGCATCCACGAGAAGAACGCCGCGAGGCCCGTCGACAGTGCTATCGCCCAGATTCCTGCAAATGCCGCAATCGTCGACGTGAAGTCAACACCGGGAACAGCCACCACGATCACGACTGCAGCAGCGAAAGCGATGGTCGTCGGCGCGTGCTTGAGAGAGGGCGATGGCGTCTCCACGTTGAGGAGCCGGGTGATTGCGCGTGCGATGGTCATGACATCAGCTCCCCGAGCCTCAACGCCAGGTCGCGGGGGCTGAACGGTTTCGTGAGGTAGACGTCGGCTCCGACATCCATCCCCGTTTGTCTGGACGTGTCGTCGACACCCGCGGAGAGCAGCGCGACGCGCAGCCCCGCAAGAGATTGCTCTGCACGGATGAGGGTCGTCACTTCGAGCCCCGTCATGCCGGGCATCGAGACATCGAGCACGACGAGGTCTGGCTGGGTAGCCTGAATAGACTCCCACGCGCTCGTACCATCGATCGTCTCAGCGACGAGTTCGAAACCCGCCTTGCGCACAGCGATCGCCACGAGAGCCCGAATGTCGGGGTCGTCGTCGGCAATGACCACGCGAATGGATGTCACGGCGCCTGCCACCCGGGCACGCACTCGCCGAGCACGCGTCGCACGTCGTCACCCGTGACGGGTTTCGGCAGCACGGCATCGGCGTTCGGGTAGTCGGACTCGTCGAGCACGCTCGTGATGACTATCGCGCACCCCGGAATGTGGTTGCGGATCTGGGCTGCGAGTTCCCAGCCGTCCATGCCCGGAAGCACGAGGTCGACGACCACGAGGCTCGGCGGCGTGGCCGTGTATGACGCGACGGCGTCTTCGGCCGTAGCGGCCGTGTTGACTGTGCAACCCGCTCGCTCAAAGTAGCGGCGGAGCAGAAGACGCTGGTCTTCGCTGTCGTCGACGACGAGCACGGTGGGTCGGTTCACTCGAAGAACACTACGCGCACGACGACGAGAACTGCGACGAAGACGAGTGCGATGAGCGCCTTGCCGATCAGGCGGTACTCGTCGCGACGATTGGTATCGATCTCGTTCTGCAGGTAGGCGTCACCCGGGTTGCGCGGATCGACCGGCGCAGACGTGGCCGACCGCCTGCCGTGTGCGTTGTCGGTCATGATGCCACCCGTCCGGTCTTCTCCGTCTTGTCCCACTTGGCGTCTGCCTTGCGAATCTCTTTGATGTACGAGTCGAAAGTTATCGCACACAGGAGCGAGCCGTAGCCCACGAGGTAGATGAGTGCTGGTGAGAGCACTCGACCGATGGCCGTCTTCTCGATCTTGCGAGCGATCCAGGCCCCAACCATCGAGAAGGAGATCCACACGTAGAGGGAGAAACGCAGCCAGAACTCCCCGGTCTCGGTCAGCTCAAGCCCGAAAAGCCCCGGGATGCGCTCCTCGATGAGTCCCGGAAAGAACGCCGCGGCGATCACGATGATGGAGATGATCCCCGGAAATGTGACGACCTCGCGCCATGCCCTGCTCGTGAGCGGTGGATCGAGCTGCGCCGCGAGCGCGAGCGTGAACGCGTAGGTCATTGCCGCCGAGATCCACAGGATGCTGAACACCTGCGCCGCGAGCTCGCTGTGCATGAACAGCAGCCCGATCAGGCCGATGGATGACAGCACCATTGCGATGGGCAGCAGCCACAGGCTGAACCACACGATGCCGAAGGCGAAGGAGCCGAGATTGTGCACCTTCGAGTGCCGGAACCAAATGTGCTTGTACCGCGCGGTGACGGTCACGTTGCCGCGCGCCCAGCGCAGGCGCTGCTTCCACAGCGCATCGATCGAGCCGGGCTCCTCCGCGAGCACGACGGCGAGCGGTTCGAAGACAACCTCGCGACCGCGCAATTGTGTCTCGAAGGTGGTGATGGTGTCCTCAGCGAGCGACGAGGTGTCGATTCGGCCACCGATCGCGAGAAGGTTCTCGCGCGTGTGCAGTTGCGCTCCACCGGCGAGGCAGGCCTGGGCACCGAGTACGTTCTGCGCGCGGCGTGCAGCCGGCTGCGAGAGAACGTATTCGAGGCCGATGAACCGGGTGAGGTAGTTCTTGTCCGCGCTACCCTCACGGATGTAGGCGGAAACGGCTCCCACCTTGGGGTCGCTCAAGTGTCGCGTCATGCGGCGCAACGAATCGCGCTGGTAGATCACGTCGGCGTCCATGACGAGGAGCGCCTCCATCCAGTCATCCGCGAGCACGACCGCGATGCCGTGGTTGAGCGTGTGTGCCTTGCCCTCGCCACCCTTGTCACGGCGCAGGTGAAACACGTTGCCCGGGTACTGCAGTTCCTTCTGCTTGACCACGTCAGGCGTGTTGTCGGTGCTCGCGTCATCAACGACATAGACGTGCAGGTGATCGAGCGGGTAGTCGAGCGACATCAGTCGGTCGACGGATGCCGCGATGACCGCGCCCTCATTCCACGCGGGAATCACGATCGCGACGTTGGGCGTGTAGGGCTTGGCCTTCTTGTAGTGGTTCTTGAAGGCGTGAAAGGGGATGACGATGAACGAGAGCGCCCCGGCGAGCACCGGGATCGCCCCGGTCGCTACGAGAACCAGCAGAAAGATCTCAAGGGCGAGGGTGCCGGCCTGGCCCCAATCGAAACCACTCACTTGAGACCCGCTTCCTCGAGGAGCCCGACAACTCTGTCGTAGCGCCCCACATCCGTTGACACGTGCGAGTCGGTGCTCGCGACGATTGTTGCACCGGCATCCGCCGCCGCGCGGAGCGAACGGGGAGACGGGCACGCCCACTTCTCATTCGCCTCGATGAGGGTTCCGGTGGATGCCGCGGCCGACGCCCAGGCACGCAAGTGCTCGTCGCTCAGGTCGGCTTCGCTCAGGCCGACCTTAGGCAGGATCGAGAAGCAGTGGGCGAGCTGCGCGTTCTCGGTTGTGTGCATCGCGCGAACCAGCCCGGTGATGAGGAGGTCGAGCGCGTCGTCGGTCGCGAGGCCGGCGTCGAGCTTCTCACGCGTCGTCGTCGGCGACCACGGGCCGTCGGTACCCGGAAACTGGTGGTCTGCGATCACCACGGCATCGACCCCGGAGAGGCCGGGCGGGGTGTCGACGGCGCCCGTGGCATCCATGAGCTTGGCTTCTACCCCCGTGAAGACCGTCAGGCCCTCGGGGATCGTCTCCGCGGAAACGGCAGCGACGAACTCCGGCACCCACGTTGTCGCGGAGCGCACGTGATCGATGAGTCGCAGGTGAGTGAGGCCAGCGTCTGACGCCGCGGCGATGTTCTCCGCAAGGGTGGAAACCGCGTCATCCGAGAAGGTCGAATGGACGTGGTAGTCGCCGAGCAGAATCGTCACTCGTCGTCCTCACTATGGCCGGCGTGCTCAGAGATCAGAATCTCGGATGGCGCGACGAAGACATCCTCGAGGTAGCGCACGTTGGCGATCTCGACGAAGTCGATGCGGGCGGGTACGTCGTTACCGAGTGCGAGGTCGAGAGCAAGGGACGGCATGTCCACTCCTGCGGCGATCGTAAGGGGCATGGCACCGGGGAACCGCGGGTTGACCTCGAGAAGTGCGGGCACGCCGTTGACGTCGTAGCGCAACTGCACGTTCGCGACGCCATTGAGGCCGATGGCAACAGCAACGGCTGCGGCAGTCGACTCGAGCTCTTCGCTCTTGACGGTGCGGCCGGCGATCGAGACGCCGGAGTCGACCCGCGTGCGCGTGCGCGGCACAGCTGCCACCACCGCGCCGTCGGCACCCGCGAAGACGTCGACGCTGTACTCATCACCGGGCAGGTGCTCCTGGATGATGAGGGCTTCGTCAACACCGAGCGCTTCGAGCGCGACGCGATCGGGGACGACCCGTACGCCGCGGGATCCGGCCCCGCGCCGCGGCTTGACGATAACGGGAAAGCTCCAGTGCTCTGCGGTTCCCGCTTCGTTGAGCAGTCGGGTTGTCGGTACGCGCAGGGCATCAGCGCAGCGCTCGGCGAGCAGGAACTTGTCGAGGCACACCGTGAGGGTCTCGAGCGATGGAGCGGCCAGTGACGTGCCCATCGCGGCGAACTCGTCACGGCGCGCGGCGAGCGCGGGCAGTTCGACGTCGACAGTGGAGAACAACACGTCGATCGAGTCGGCCTCGCACATCGCGAGCAGTCCACTCACGAACTCCGGCGATAGGCCCGGCTCGACCAGGCGGCGCTGCTCGGCAGGAACCAGGTAGAGCCCGCTCGCCCAGCCATCCATATCCGCGGAGAACACTGTGACACCGTCGCGCTTCAGCAGCGAACGGATGACGGCGACGCCCGCGGGGCCGCCCGCTCCCGTGACAAGAACCTTGATCATTCGCGCTCCCTACGCCTGCGTGCGGCGAGCCGCGTTCTGGTCTGCCGATGCCCCGAAGCCGAAGATCTGGGTGGACATGTCGGCCGTCTCGCGGATGACCTCGAGCGGTTCGACGTTCGTGCCGCCGCCGTACCGGCTCCAGTACCGCGACGTTGCGAGCACGAAGTCGGGCTCGAGGTAGTTGCGGATCGTGGACTGCGAGGCAAAACACTGCAGGAGCGCGAGCTTGCTCTCGGTGAATCCATCGATCGAAACAAAGCGCGATGGCCTGAAGTCGACGGTCGACGACGGGCTCTGAAAGCACGCGACAGTACGCACGGCGCGCGTTGCGACGAGCGCAGCCTCGTGTACGGCGCGGTGGTCCTGGTGGCGATCGTGCGCGCTGTGCGTGTAGACGATGGTCGGCTTGACCTCGTTGACGACGCGCTCCATGATCGCGACGGTAGAACCGCCATTGGTGATCTCGGTGTCGACGAGGTCTTCGAGAAAGAG
>Ga0247813_10003047_pt1 | contig 11005 bp, 13 predicted proteins | sample UWRJL169409C1_FD_180719 | JGI IMG/M metagenome (GOLD analysis project Ga0247813, IMG submission 180719) | Plant litter microbial communities from Arlington Agricultural Research Station in Wisconsin, United States - UWRJ-L169-409C-1 | ecosystem: Environmental > Terrestrial > Plant litter >... | reverse complement strand
GTAATGCGAACCATATAAAAATCATGTTGTGCTTTCACAATATACGCGAGGAGGGTTTTGACTGGGACTATACGCATCAGGTGATCCATGATTATCCTGAGGAGAGCGTAGCCAACATCATGCAGCTTGTCGGTCAGTACGGCCTCGATGGAGTTGATGTAGATTTTGAAGGCCTTGGAGATTTTACTTCTGATAAGCCAGCGTTTGTAAATTTCTTGGATCTTCTAGGTGAAGCACTTCACGAAGACGAAAAAGAATTATCGGTCGATCTGTTTTCAACTCCTTGTTACAATGCTCCCAATCCTTCCTGGGAATCAGCTATGGCACCACATGTCGATTTTATGAACGTGATGGGTTATAACGATACCTATGAAGATAACAATACCTTTTTTTCTGATTGTCCGCTGACGCCATCCGAGTCCAATATTTATCCTTTCAAATATTCTTACATTGAAAACTTCTTAACGCAAAAACAAGGCGTTGCTTCTGTGAAACTAAATTACGGCCTTCCGGCTTGGTTTGAAGAATGGGGCGGTCAATGTTTGCAGGAAAACATTCTTGACATTTTGGATGTCTCTGCAGCCGGTGGCATTGCGATTTGGGATCTAAGATTGTATGCAGGCGGTTTTTGGCTGAATCCTGTATCCTGGAATTTGATCAACCGGTTTAAAAACGGAAACACATCGGCAGAAATCCGCTCGCAACTGGCCATTTGCGAAGAAACCGTTACCACCGTAGAAGATGCCCATGAGAAGCCTGCAATTTATTACGATGCTTCCAGTCAGCTGCTGCATCTCCCCGATCTATCAGGAGATTTGCACCTCTATTCTCCAACAGGAGTTCTTGAAAAAAGCTGGTTTGTGAAAGGCGCAGAAACCATTTCATTCGCTGATAGAAACAATGGTTTTTATATTGTAAAATTTGAAACCACATCGGGCGTATTCAGTGAGCGGATTGTTTTGTTCAAGTAATACACAAAGGAAATTCATAAAGACAACTCATATGTTAAAACTAAAATATGTCCTCCGACCGCATCGCCGCTAAAGAAAAAGACTACTTATACCTTGCGGATTCGCAACTAGCCAATGCAGGCCAGGGACTCTTTGTCTCCATACCCATTTATAAAGATGAAATTATTTCTGTATTTAAGGGAGAAAAATTAACGCCATCAGAAGCAGCCCGCCGTGCCAGCAAAAAAGAAGATGCCTATTTTATCAACTGCATGGATGGTTCTATACTGGACTCCAAGCATACGGCTTGCTTTGCAAAATATGCCAACGACCCCGCGGCTAAAGGCCCCGGCATATTAAAAAATAATTTTAAAAGCAATGCAGATATTTCAATGGACGATGAGGACAACATTTGTCTGATCGCTACAAGAAATATTAAAAGCGGCGAAGAAGTGTTCTGTAATTACGGTAAAAAATATTGGAAAAAATTTTCACCGGTAAAACCCTATTAAAAAGACCCATTTTACTTATGCTCTTTCATTTTCTTTTGGTTCAAATCTTGCCCAATAGCTAAACAAGATCAAACAAACGAAACATGAAAAAAGTACTTTTCACATTATTGAGCGCATGCTTACTCTACAGCTGCAGCCCTAAATTTTATATTCCCAATACACAGAATGTACCTTTGCTTTCTGAAAAAGGAGAAACCAATCTCACTGTTGCAGGAAATGCCAATCAGGTGGAAGTACAAGGCGCCTATGCGATCACAAATGCGTTCGCTATGAAAGCTAATGCCGGTCTATTCATTCCATCCGACCAGGATAATGGGAATGGAGGTTCTGGTAAATTCGCAGAACTCGGTGCAGGTTATTTCAAGCCCTTTGAAAGCCGTTTAGTATTTGAAGCCTATGGAATTGCAGGTATAGGTACTGTCGAGAATCATTTTCCTTCTACTGTTGACAATTATCCTCAAACGAATGGGGAAATCTCAGCAACAGTATTCCGTTATGGCGTGCAAACAAATTTCGGTTATAAAACAAAACATTTTGCGGCTGCGCTTTCTTCCCGATTTGTCAACCTCAACTACAGTAACATAGAAGGCAATCTTATTTTTAATGATGTACAGCAAACAGATTACCTTAGAGACAACCGTTCCAGCTTTCTAATAGAACCGGCGATTACACTAAGAGGCGGATTTGAAAAATTCAAACTTCAGGCACAATACGGATACAGTTTGAATTTATCCAATAGTGAATTCAAGCAAGATAATGCTTTTGTAACCTTGGGATTGAATTTCAATTTTAAATAGATCTTCACTAAACCCTTCAGTTATGAAAAAGTTATGCATGCTTCTCCTTATTATATCGATGTGTCGTTTCCTTGTACAAGCGCAAGGCACATACCTCGAGAGAAAACTATCCATCGATGAGATGGAGAGAGCATACCTGATTCATTTACCTTCCGGCTTTTCATCCACCAGTAAATGCGCAGTAATTTTCGCACTACATGGAGGAGGAGGAAATTATGAAAACACACCAGCACTATATAATTTAAACGCGGTAGCGGACAAACATCATATGATTGTTGTTTATCCTAATGCCGTCAATAAAAGTTGGTGCATGAAAGGTGTAGGAAGCATGGTAGAAGAGAGTAAGCGAAACGTTGACGATGTTAAATTCATCGCTACGTTGATGGATACACTCATTACGCATTATCAGGCAGACTCCACCGCATTCTTCTGTACCGGCCTTTCACGCGGAGGAATCTTCTCTCTTTATCTGGCCAGCCAATTGCCAGGCCGGTTTAAAGCTATTGCGCCCGTGTGTGCAAGCATTCCGGAATCCATCGTTGACCAGTATACGTTTTACCCCACCTCTGTTCTGCTGATCAATGGTACAAAGGATCCCTTGCTTCCGTTTGACGGAGGGCATGGCGCTATCAGCCGGTCAAAGCGAAACGAAGAAAACCATTTCATCTCAACACATAAGCTGGTAAAAAAAATTAAAACACTGAACACGTGTCCGGAAATTTCTCTTGCGCATCCTCTGCCCGATCAGGAAAAAAGCGATCGTTGCCGCGCCGTAAAAACAACTTATGAATGTTCCGGTACACGTTTCACTTTCATCAAGGTAAGTAACGGTGGGCATACCTGGCCGGGCGGGCAGCAATACCTGTCCAAAGACATCATAGGCAATGTCTGTCAAGATTTTAAGGCAGAAGAAGAAATTGTAAATTTTTTTATCGCAGTAAAGTGATCGCCCTTCATTTCTTTGAGATGGCGTACTAATTGTGTAAATTAGTACGCCATATTTTATTATGAACCTATCCTCGCTTTCCTCTTTTCAAAAAACAGATACCTGGGAAAACCTGGGTATCCTGAAAGAGGTACGTTTCAAAGCTTCTTTATCGGGAGGTAAAGGCGGGCAAAACGTGAATAAAGTCAGCACTAAAATAGAACTGTACTGGACACCCGCAGCGTCCAAACTAATCGAAGAGGATGTTAAACAAATTCTTCTAACAAAGCTCGCCAGCAAATTGAGTCAGGAAGGAGAACTGCGTGTTGTATGTGAAGAAGAACGCAGTCAGTTGAAGAATAAAGAAATAGCCGTTGAAAAATTTTATAAACTGATTACCGCTTGCTTTAAAGTTCAGAAAAAGCGCAAAGCGACAAGGCCAACAAAATCTTCGGTGACCAAGCGGCTTGATGGAAAATCAAAACAGAAAACCATCAAAGCCAATCGAAGAAAACCTGAATTGTAATTTCAATTATCGGTGAACAGCTCATCTTAATGGAACAAATAGAACCCGGTAAGTGTGTATACATTCTGAAGACAGGAAAAAATCTTCATAAGATTGGTCAAACCCAGGATTTGCAAAAGCGGCTGGCAGCTTACCATACACACCTACCCGTTGTATTCCGTATCGTGCGGCAATACCCTGCCGAAAATATTGCCGAGCTGGAAGAAAGCCTGCACATCGTTTTTCAACACAAGCGCGTGAAAGGAGAATGGTTTGAATTGTTACCTGACGAATTAATTATCTGCGACAACATCGCCAGAAATTATGCACTGGGTAAGTTACAAAAGCAAACCAAAAAATATCCCGAAATAGAATACAGCAACAACGTATTGCTGCAAGTGATGGAAGCCAATGAGAAATACCTTTCTGATTATTCCAAGATCGTAGAAGATTTCAAGTTAGGCTTAACCACACAGGAGATATGGGATCACCATGAAGGTATGGTGAGCAAAACGATTATAGAAACTGTAAGAAGATTGCTAAAATATCAAACGCCCAACTCGGAATTTTTAAGCAAGTGGCTGCACATTGTTAACGATTTGGAAATGGAGCTGACAGAAAATGAAATTGTAGAAAAACACAAAGGCCAGGTGAGCAAAGCGACCATACAACTCATCAAAAGGATTCTACGCAACCAATTGTATTAGGACAAAAAACTACCTGTCAAACCTACTTAAAACTAGGTAAATAACGTGTTGGCTCATTCCAATACAAGGATATTACTAGGGATTTTGGAATATAATGTCTAGTTTCCTTCTTTAATTTTTAAAACCAACTCCACAATGAAATACTTAAGTACCTTATTGATTGCTTGTGTGGCTCAAGTAGCATTTGCACAAAAAATGGCGGTGACTGTCAATCCAGCAACGGCACAATTGTTTGAAGAATCTATCCCTGTTAAGAACGGAAAAAAAGTAAATGTAACAACCGGCAGTATGGGTATCCTTGCTGTATTGAAAGGATACGCTACACAAGGATATAGCTATGCTGAACTGAAAAAGAAAGGCGGAGAATCTTTTACTATCACTTTAGAAAAATTAGCGCCACTACCTTCGGGATATACCTCTAAGAAATTGGAGTTGAAAAAAATCACAGACGCAACAGGTAAAGTAGAAAAGCCAGACAGAATGGGCTTATACGGTGTTACTATTAAAGGAACAGAATTAAACAGTACTCCATTTACCTCTGCGATCACTCAATCGTTCATTGAGTACGGTTACAAAATGGATGAAACAGGTGGTGTATTCGAAACCAAAGAAAAAGGAAGCGCTGATGTAGCCATTGCGGCAGAGTTGATATATTTCTCTAAAGACAGACGCGGCGATGGTTTTCAAGTGAGTATCATCGTGGAGTGGTCAATCTACAGCTACGCAGAGAAAAAAGTAATCGGCAAAATCACTACTGCCGGATATTCCGATACAGCAGAAACGCAATTCAATCCTGAATTGGTATCTGCCTTTAAAGACGCCAGCTTAGGATTAGAAGGCAATTCTGAATTCCAGAAATTGGTAAAAAAATAAGCCTGTTATTGCAGACAAAAAAATAGCGTTCAAAAATGAGCGCTATTTTTTTTCTGTTTTTTATTTTTTATCGATCCTGAATTCTACCCGTCGATTCCATTGGCGCTCTGTTTCTGTTTTGTTTCCATTCAGCGGTTTATCTGAACCATAACCAACGTAAGTGATACGATTTTCTGCTATCCCTTTTTCAACAAGGTAGTCTTTTACTTTCTTCGCTCTGTTCTCAGACAACGCTATATTCTTTCCCCGTTCACCTTGATTATCGGTATGGCCCGAAATTTCTATTGATACTGAAGGATCCTGTTTTAAAGTTTCTACCAATTTCTCCAGTTCAGGATAAGAGCTCGGAAGCAAATCTGTTTTACTTTGTGCAAACAATACATGTTTCAGTACGATGCTTTCTCCGGCATTCACAGCAAACGTTTCCTTTACGGGAGCTGTAGCTTGAGTAGCCTGGTAAACTTCTTCTACTTCTCTAACGGAGAGGGCACGAGTCCATATCTTAAAATCATCCATGGAGCCATTAAAATATTCTACTGCGCCCGGTACGTCTCTTCCGATGACAAGGTTATTTTGATCGCTTACAAAATTGCTGATGATATCTACCGTATGTTTCAATTCGCCATCTACATAAAATCTAAAAAGTTGCGCATCATAAGTAACCGTGAGCATTTGCCACTTCTCCCGCTGAACGACTGGACCTTTGGTATAGAAGGAGCCATACAAATAACCATTTTTAACTCCATCAAATACATATCCTTCAGCAGTCAGGCAGAGGCGGTATTGAAAGGCTTTTTCATTTTCCGCTTTACAAAATATGGGCGCATACTGATCTGTTTTTACCAAGTCCCAATAATTTGTTTTGTAATAATCGTTCAGTTTGATCCATACAGAGAAAGTGAAATGCGTGAGCGGTAAGTTCAACGATCGATTAAATGGAATACGGATATAACCGGACTGACTGCCGTTAAAAAAAAGTGCCTTGCCTGCTTGCCCGAATCGATCGGTTGACGGGCTCACATCACCTACAAGGATACCGTGATTACCGTTCGGTCCATCGTCTTTCGCATGGCCATCAAAAGCATAGCTGAACGCCCAATCTTTTGGAAACTGTTGAGCACTTGCTTCCAATTGAAAGAGCAGTACCAAAGAAGCAATAAAATAACACATCTTCATCTTAGTTATAACAGATACCATATGTTGATGAAACAAGAAAAGATTTTGCCCCACCAAATCCAATAGCTTGCAACGCTAAAAATATTTATTTAGCTTACTCCAATGAAATTCATTGTGATCCTGCTTCTTAATTGTTTTTGGGTACTGTACGTCGCACTTTATTTTATTGATCATCCTGTTAAAAACACCTCGACACTTGGCAAAATTAAGCAAGGTCTTTTATTGGTAGTCAGTTTATTTGTTCTCTATAATATTCTCTTCATCTATATCTTAAAAAAGAAAACCGAAGAGAGCGGCTTGTTCTATAAAATCATTGTCTTTGCTGAAAAGACAGGACATGCTGTCGTATCTTTTCAGGAGCCTGTTCAAAAAGAATTCATCATCAGTGTCATCATCGCCTTTCTGCTCATTGTCTTGGGTTTCTTATTATCTGGTCTGCCAGGAGGACTTATCCTCTCTCTTTTACAAAAAGCAGGACTGCTGCGCGGCATTCAGGGAGACCATGTATGGCCTGCAGCCATACTTCTTTCGATCTTGTGGCCGCTTTGTTTTCCTTTTGCAGTATTGGCCAAACAATTTTTACTGCATCGCGGATACATGGGATTTACAGGTTTACATATCGCGCTAGGTCTTTTATGGATTATTCTGATGATTCCATGCATTGCTTTGCTGAGTAAGAATAACAACTCTTAAAGAAGAAAATTTAAACCTCAAACTGCTCTACTTATGCAGTTTATTCTGCTACTCTTTAGTATATTTAGAACAATAGAAAAACCACCCTTTTTATGAACAAGAAATTGAAATGGACGCTCATCGCGTTAGGTTCCCTGGCCATGGTCTTAGGCTTACTGTTTAAATTCATGCAATACGAAACAAAAAAAGCAAGCCCCGAAGCTACGGTATCTTATACCAAAGACGGCAAGCAGCTTTCTGTTTTTTATTGCAGGCCTTCAAAAAAAGGCAGAGTTATTTTTGGTCTGCTGGTGCCTTACGATAAAGTATGGCGTACAGGTGCCAACGAAGCCACCACGTTCAGCACCGATACCGCGATAGACATAGACGGCAAACTATTGCCAGCAGGTAAATATACCTTGTGGACCATTCCCGGTAAAGAAACATGGACAGTCATCTTCAACACCAAGCATTACGGATGGGGTATTACCTACGGAGGAGAATCAAGCCGTGAGCCGGAATTCGATGCCTTGCAAGTGAAAGTACCCGTGCAGCACATTCCGGAAACGATAGAACAATTTACTATTTCTTTCGACGACAACGACTCTTTGAAATTGGTAATGGAATGGGACATGACACGTGTTGCTGTTCCCATCAAATAACCAACTTTTTTAAAGGTCAGTAAATGTCCAGTACATTTACTGACCTTTATTTTATCCCATCTTTAGCAGATGCATTCATTATTTCAGGCCTTATACTTTTCTGCATGAGGATCCGCTCCGCTTTCAAATGAGGAAATCTTCACCTCCTGATGTGCCTAAACTTGTTTAAGAAAATCATCACTTGAATTCTACATTGGTAAAAGGTTTTATATGAACAAGATAAAAAATAAATCCGCCCACAATGTTGAAAAACAAGCCCCCTGAATGCTATGCGGTTGACAAATAAATTGGTAAATTACCGATTGATTACTCCCGGTATACGAGTATCAGGGCTTTATCAAACTCTAAAAAATAGCACCAATCACAAAAAAACATGATCATAGAACCTAAAATGCGGGGATTCATTTGTTTGACTTCTCACCCCAAGGGATGCGAACAAAACGTGGTGAATCAAATCAACTATGTAAAGTCAAAAGGTACCATTGACGGTCCTAAAAAAGTATTGGTCATCGGAGCCTCTACCGGTTTTGGTCTGGCCTCCAGAATTACTAGTGCTTTCGGTTCCAATGCTTCTACCATTGGTGTCTTTTTTGAAAAACCTCCACAACCAGGGAAACCAGGTTCTCCCGGATGGTATAATACTGCAGCCTTCGAAAGACAGGCCCAACAAGCTGGCCTTTATGCCAAAAGCATTAATGGCGATGCTTTTTCCAATGAAGTGAAACAAAAAACCATCGACCTGATCAAAGCAGATTTAGGTCAGGTGGATCTGGTCATATACAGTCTGGCTTCTCCGGTGAGAACCAACCCTAAAACAGGCATCACACACCGTTCGGTATTGAAGCCCATCGGCAATAGCTTTACCAATAAAACAGTAGATTTTCATACCGGTATTGTTTCTAACATTACCATCGAGCCCTGCACCAACGAAGACATAGAAAACACCGTTGCTGTCATGGGTGGTGAAGACTGGGACTGGTGGATCGATGAATTGAAGAAGGAAAATTTATTGGCACCCAATGCTGTTACTGTTGCTTACTCTTACATCGGTCCGGCGCTGACTGAAGCCGTGTACCGCAAAGGTACGATCGGACGTGCAAAGGATCATTTAGAAGCTACCGCATCTACCATCACCAGCAAACTAAAAGACATCGGCGGTAAAGCTTATGTTTCTGTGAATAAAGCCTTGGTAACACAAGCCAGTTCTGCCATTCCTGTTATTCCTCTTTACATTTCATTGCTTTACAAAACCATGAAAGAAGAAGGCGTACACGAAGGTTGCATCGAGCAGATTCAACGCTTGTTCCAGGCTCGCCTTTACACAGGTCAGGCGATTCCTACAGATGCAGAAGGCAGAATCCGTATTGACGACTGGGAAATGCGTGAAGACATTCAAAGCAAAGTAGCGGAGTTGTGGAAGCAAGCAGATACCGGCACTTTGCCTCAGTTAGGCGATTTGAAAGGTTACAAAAACGATTTCTTAAATCTATTTGGCTTCAGTGTAGACAAAGTAGATTACCAGGCCGATGTCAATGAAAACATTGACATCCCCGGATTGGTGTAATTTATTCATCAACTGACGCAATACAATCGCCGCAGGATTTCCAGAATGAAAACCTGCGGCGATTTTGTTTTTCATTCAATATCTGCTAAAAAATTCAGCATGGCGCACATGAATAATACGGATTACCTGGTTACACGCACGCTCATCTTAAATGCGAAACCAGATCAGGTATGGGAAGCATTGACTACACCAGACTTGATCAAACAATACATGTTCAACTATGACGTCACCTCCTTTTGGGTAAAAGGAGGTCCGATTACCTGGACGGGCAAGCGTAAAGGGATCGATGTCATGGAGAAAGGCTCGATCATCAGTTTCATTAAAAATGAACAATTTAAATACACCCTGCTTGATCTTAGCTCAGGGTTGGAAGACATCGCCGATAACTACCTGCATGTTACTTTTGATCTGTTAAAAAAATACGACAAAACGGAGTTGTCACTCACAATCGAAAATTTCAACGAAGACGCCAGGCGCTGTGCACACCTGGCGAAAGGCTGGGATAATACGGTATTGCCTGGTTTGAGAAAAATGTTTAATTTATCCTAACATTAAAGCATCCTGCTAAAGAACATACCCATGACCAAAGAAACTACCAGACTGATTGAAATGCTCAAGCAAATCAAATCGCGCACCGGGAAAGATGCAGATACCTCTTGGTCAACTTATGATGACCCTCAGGAAGTACGTGAGGAGCTGGATGAATACATATCAAAACTAACAGAAGGGAACGAAGAGGTCATGGATACCTTAAACTTACTTTTTGCCCCGACAAGTACCTTTCAGGAATTAAGCATTGCCAACAACTGGAGCGACGAATACCTGGCCATGGCAGAAGAGTTTGACAAGATTTACGAAAAGATAAAAAAGAAAAAGAATTAATTTTTTAGGCACGCAAAAATGCTTTATCCGTTCGATTACCTTAGATCATCGATGTTAAAATTTCTCCTATGTCAATTCATACGGTTCAAAAAATAAAAGAGTGGCTTGAATTAAGAACATTCCACCTGGAAGATTTTATTGCTGCAAAAAAAATAACGCCGGATCAGATTCAGAAAAACAGTGATAAGTATAAATTGAAAAACCTGACCCAGATCGATGAGCCGACAACCTTATCTGCTCATATTTACTTCTATCCTTCCGGAAAGTTTGCTATCATGAATATCTATGGAAAGGGATTAGAACAATTGTCAGCGGCAGAGATTTTTTCATTTTACGGAAAACCTGCAGCCGAAGAGCGGTCAAGAGCAGCTAAAACGGCTAACTATCAAATTTATGCCTTAGAAGGATTTGCCTTTTCCTGCAAACACAAAGACAATGAAGTACATTACCTGGATTTGTTTCCTTCTATGCCCACGAAAGAATACATAGATCTAATATACTTACCACCCGGTCCTTTCATTCGATAATACAAGTGATCATGATCCCTGTCGAAACTTTATCTGCAGAACTGGATGCCAATACCGATGCATTGGTGGAACAGATTTTAAACGTTGATCCCGCCTTGTTTGATACACAGCCATCAGAAGGCAGCTGGTCAGCGGCACAATTGACAGAACACATTTACGTGTTTGATAAACTGGTATTTAATCTCCTCACAGGCGAAACAGAAGCCAGCAGCAGAGCGGCAGATGAAAAAGTGGCGGTGATCCAATCCGCTAT
>Ga0247813_10003046_pt1 | contig 11012 bp, 10 predicted proteins | sample UWRJL169409C1_FD_180719 | JGI IMG/M metagenome (GOLD analysis project Ga0247813, IMG submission 180719) | Plant litter microbial communities from Arlington Agricultural Research Station in Wisconsin, United States - UWRJ-L169-409C-1 | ecosystem: Environmental > Terrestrial > Plant litter >... | reverse complement strand
TTGCAGATATTCAGATTATATCTTCACCGATACGCAGAATATCGCAACAATATTTGTGTGAAGTAACAATGCCAGCCGGATACGCAGGAAAGAATCTACAAATAGCGGTAAGCGAATATTCAAGAAATGATGAAGAACAAACTTGGATATTTATTAGAACGGTTGTAGTTTCTAACTACATACGAATAGAAGTAGACCCGAAAGAAACTGTAATGGTTCGATGCTCATCTTTAGGTGAAGCATTTGGGTTTGAATACTTTGAACAAGGAATTAATCAGCAAATGCGATTCCCAATATATCTGAGAAATGATGGATACGAAACGACTTTAACGAAATCGCAAAGCGTAAACGATGCTACAGTAAACGGTAATACACAACTCAGACCTATTTCAGACTTTCAGGTTTTAGGTTATCCTAGTTGGCTTCATAAAGCACTACAAACATGGCTTAGAAGTGATGTTGTGATGCTGGATGAAATGAAAGTTTCCCTCATTAATTATGAAGTAAGCGAAGACGTTGGAGCCAAAAAAATACAATCAGCCAATGGTAGTTTGTATAAAGAAATCGGCATAATGAAGAATTACGGGAAATTATTTCTGGATTATGACAATTTTCAAGAAAAAGTTTCTATAATAACCAACTTTAAGAGTAAAATAATTTGTGTTATCCTAAAAAATGACTTATTTTGTCAGGAAGTATTTGAAAGAGGCGAAATATTTATTCCGGTTGGTGAATACAGATGGAAAGCATGGGTAGGAGGAGCGGTAGGAGATACGGTAGACATGAGGATTTACCAGAATGGAACAAGGATTCATCATGTGACAATGTATTGCGGCAGAATGAATATGCTTCCATCTTTAATCAGAGTTTATCCTCACGACGAGTTGTTATTTGAAGAAGTAAGTCAGGAAAATACAACAATCGTAGGCATAGACACGAAGACCGAAACAACACTTTCTTATGAAAGTGTGGACTATGTAGACGAAATAGGGGATTACGACAAATTGAACGGATATGTAGAGCCATTTGTGCCACCAGCAGAAACAAATGCGGGACAATGGAGGGATAGGATAGACGGAGATACTAATTTATCGATAGAACAAAATACTGACGAAACTGGGTGGGTACTTAAATCAATAATATCATAATGGCTTATTTATATAACGTAGGATTAAAAGTTATAGGCAATAGAGATAAAAGTATTATTGAGCCTAATCCTACACCACCAGTAGCAGGGAGTTGGAGACGCAGAGTTTCGGGAGAAGGTGAAGCAAGTGTTTTGATTTACGAGAAATACGACGGCACAATTTGGGAAACTAAACAGGTAATATCTTAATGGCCGTAAACGCAGCGCAAATAGTAGAGGGACATTATCAAGGTTCTGCCGAAGTCATTGTAGAATGTGATGAAGCAGACGGCACCGACATTGTAGTATATAGGTATGGGAATGGAACTGCAACCTTAGTTGGAACGGCAGAACTGGGAAATGACACAGGTTTAGGAAGTGGAAAATCAAGAGTGCCGTTAACTGAAAATATTTCAATTGGCAATCAGTTAGTAGCTTACGTTGAGGAACAATGGAATCAAGGCGGTGACCCTGTTACGGTTTACGAATTATCGGACGGATTAAGAACCGGATGGCGTGGCCCTGACGTAATCTATCTGAATGGTGACGTAGAAATAAGCTACGAAGAATACACACAAATAGGAGGGCAGGAAATAGCCAGTGTCTATGACCCCCAAGCCACAATTAATAACACGGTAAATAGATGTGGTGATGCACCTAAACAATTTGCAGATGCCACTTTAATACTAGAAAAAACGACAGCAGATTTAGGTGCAGGAGTAGTAAATGTAGAGTACGCAACGACAGGGAACTTTAATCCGGCTTTAGGAGCGGCACGTGTGCAATGGGATGGCGGAGCGATTACACAAGATTATCAACAGACTTATGTATTTGCAGACAACGGAGCGCACACGGTTAAAATATATCCTGAAAATCTGGATTTTGAAACTAAAGAATTTCCTTTTACAGTAGCGGTAGCAGCAGGAACACCAGCCCCGGCAGTAGCAGACATAAGAGCCGTAGCATACGAAATTAATCCGGCCGCTAACAGACAGGTAACTGTATTGGCTTATTCTGACAGACAGTTAGAAAGTAGAATTGTAGGATTGGACGATGGAACGCACGGCTCAGGAGTATGGGTAGCCATGAGCGGCTCAACTGGCGGCAAATGGCAACAGCCAATCCCTTTTCAGAATGTGCCGAATGGCAATTATAACGTTGATTGTAGGGTACAAGGCACAGTAACTGTAGTAACAGTAGCTTTAAAAGTTGATTTCTAAATAAAAAATATCATGGCAGAGAAAATAGACGAAATAAAAGAAGCTGCGCCTTCAAAAGAAGAGGCTAAAGCTCAGAAAAAGAAAATATTAAAATGGACGCACGATATTACGGGCGGCAAGGTTTTGTTTGAAACGCAAGGGTATGGCGAAAAGGAGAAAATCAAAGTTGAAATTAACGGAAAAGAAGAAGAGATTGAAAACTACGGCAATCTTGCTATTTATTCAAGAGGTGCAAGTTTTAAAGAGTTTCCGGCAGTAAAATTTTAAATTTACAATATAAACTTAAATAAAATATGTCTAGTACGCAAAACCTTATTTATGCTAACCTGCAAGGGGCAGGGGGGCTATCTACAGGACAAAACAGAACACTTAATACTTACGTAGCGATGGCTATCATTAACAAGGGTGTTTTGCCTGCGGATGGTGCTGCGTATGCGGGCGACGCTGGCGGTTCATTAGTTCCGGCAGGTTTCGTAAATGGGCAGTGGATTGCAAAGATTTGTCAGGATTTAGCTATTTTCAATAAAGCCCGTTGGCTGCCAAACGGAAGTATTACAGGCTCACAGGCAGAAACAGTCAATGTAACAGAAGGACAGATTTACGGTTTAGACCCGGCAGACGCTACTACCGGAGAAACGATGGATATGTTTGATATTCTGTTTAAGAATTATTTTCAGAACAGACAAGGATTAAACGCTATCAGAAGCCGCCCTCGTGATTGGGATATTGTTCTATTCACAAACAACACAGCAGAGATATACAGACGTGACGGTAGTAGTACAGTAATTACAAAAATTACAGATACCGCTGACGGAACAAATACTACATCAAGAAAAGGAACAATCAGCTTCGCTACAAGAGGTGTAGATGGTCAGGTTGTGCCTTTGGAGGGTATTAATGCGGCAGATTTAGGTGAAGTAAGCAACGTTTATTACACACTTGCTTCAGGTGTTGACGTAAACCTGACAGCAGGTACTTGTAACGGAGATTTTAACAGATGGGTAAGAGATACAACCGTAACCCTTTCTTCTTTACAAATGGTTCCGTCTTTCGCTTCGCCTTGTGCTACTTATAGCCTGTACCGTGTTTTAGCGAACGGAACTTTGATTCCTTCGACTGGCAGTACTTATGCAAGTATTAATACAGTGACAGGACTTATCACTTTTCCGGCTGCACACGTTTTAGGGTCTACGAAATACATTGCACAATTGCAAAACGAAGTTGGCGTACATGCTGAATACAAACTTGAAGTGCAAATAGCTTAATAATCTAAAAAATAAAGGGGGATAACACCCCCTTATATATGATGCTTGATTTTCAAAGAATACTTCCTTATTTAAAAGTAGATGAAAATGGAATCCCGATAGACAAGAAATTGCGACACGCCGGGTATGACAGAAGCATTGAAATTGCAAATGACATAAAGGACGTATTCAGTGAAAAGTTTCCTGAGTTTTTAAAAGTAAAGCGGCCAAAAGAAAAGGTAGTTCATTTGAAGTACCGGGAAATGATTTATCTGAATAAGGTAATGAAGTTCCGAACCAAAGCAATGTCTTTGATTACTACGATAAAGCAGAACGATGATTTTAACGTAATTTTTAAGGATGAGAACGTTTTCAAGGACTACACGGAAACGGAAATGTTTGATAATCAAACGCTGCCGGAATGGTTCTTTTCTGAATGGGCAAAGTTTAGCATTGACGACCCGAACGCAGTTATCGCACCTGTATTAAAGGATTTTGCAGAGAATGACCAGGAGTTTAACCAACCAACATTAAAGATATTTTCGTCCGTTGGTGTAATTCAACTAAACAAGGATATTTGCGTTCTCAGAGGTGATGAAAAGACTTGGATTAATGTAAACGGTACGCAAGAGAAGATAGGCCGTAATCTGTACTTTTACGACAAAGATTCTTTTCTAATTTGTATACAAACAGGTAAAAATGTAACTACCGAAAACGAAACCAATTATAATTGGCAGATAATCGGGCAAAATTTAGTTGAGTTTGAAAGCGAAATACTAGATGTTCAGCCATTTACTACAAATACTACCAAGATTCCTGCACAGAGAATAGGACGTATATTAGGTGAAAAGATAGACGGAGAAGTTCAACTGTTTAATAGTGAAATTTCAGACGCGCTGCCGTACCTTAAAACAATTGGATTAAGGATTTCGGATACTGAAATTGAATATTTACAGCACATTCATACAGTTGAATGGTTTGTAACCACTAAGCACGAGTGTAAAGAGCCGGGCTGTGTAAATGGGTATGTAACGAATCCGACTTGGAGACCAGGGACAGACATACCGCCAAAACACAAATGCCCAAAATGTGACGACAAAGGATTTCCTATTAATGGACTTGAAATTATCGTGCATACAGTTTCGGATGATGGCGGCATAGACTCTAACAAGAGTGCTAGTATACCTAATCCACCCGGAGGTTTTATACCGAGAAACATTGAAACGGTTCGGGAACTGAGATTGGAAATTGCTAATAACGAAGCCAGCGCATACGGAACAATGGATTTGCTCTATATGTTTGAGACACCACTTAATACAAGTGGAAAGTCTAAAGCCTATGACAGACAGGATAATTACATTCGCAGAGCAGATATTAGTGTACATACTAAGAAACAGATAGATTTCGGCTATAATAGTACAGCATGTTTTATGCTTGGCACTATTGGGAATGTAGAAAGATATTTGCCAGTAGTAAATGTACCAACTGATTCTTTCGACCTTTCAACACAGGAAGAAGTTTTAGAAGAACTAAAAACAGCAAAAGGAGTAGTAGATGGAAATGTGCAAAGTGCTTTAGAAATTGTTTTTGCTCAAAAAAGATTTGGAAAAGATACGGCATTAACTAAGTTACTGAAACTTAAAAACCGGATAGACCCTTATGTTTCAATAACGGGGCCGCAGAAAGTTGAGGTTCTGGATTTAAGGCTATTCAATGATATTAAGATTTTCGGATTAGACAATACTAAGTTAATGAATCTGGTTAAGAAAAACTATCTTTCTAAACACTTAGATAGTATTATCAGAGACTTAACCTTACTTAATCCTAACTTTCTTGATTTAGACTTCGACAAACAATCTAAAGAAATTGAGACGCAATTAGAATATTACCTTCCTGAAAAAATCAGTGAAGATGTTTATAAATCAATTAAACAAGAGCCAATGGTTGACGTAGTTAAAGAAAACCAAGTGGCATTAAATTAAATATTATGGCAAAGAAAAACCAAGATACCGAAGAGGATGGATTACCTACCGGACAAAGCGAAAATGATTTTTTTGATAGAAAAGACCTTTTAGAAAAGAAAGCAAGAATTTATGTAGAAATACCTGAAGAAAAGGGCTTTGACGAACAAGGAGAAGAAATAGTTATGTATCCACAAAAGATAATAGAAGCGCAGCCTCACTATTGGAAGTCAATTTTGAGAGATAAAAAAACAGGGAATCCACAGAAAAAACAAAAACTTCATTCTTATAAGATTGAAGAGGATGGACAAATGAAAACATACCAATTTAAACAATAATATATGAAACTAGGCACAGTAATTAACGAGTTCGCAAAAAAGGCAGGACTTGATTTGACAAAAATCAAAGACCTTGTAGAAGAGCTAAACAATTCGGATAAACAAATTGACGATGAGGTGGCTGCACAACTACAGCAAAATCTTTTGACCGAATCGGAAGCAGAAAGCCGATTCATGAGCAAACACAAAAAGGGGTTAACAGCGCAAGGTAGCAAGGAGGCATGGGATACGATTGACCGGGTAAATGCAAAGTTTTATGCGATGCTTTCGGACGATGAAAAGAAAAAGCACGATGAATTAAAAAGCACTCAGGAAAAGACAGACTTCTTGATGGGTCACTTTGCAGACAGAAAATCAACAGACAAAGACGCTCAAGCACTCAGAAAAGCTAATGATGAATTAATTGCCAACAGGGACAAAGACTATGTTCCTAAAACGCAATATTCTGAATTAGAAGCCAAGTATAACCCAAAGAAGGAAAAGGCTTTTTATAGTGAGTTCACTTTGGATGCAGTAACTAATAGCAAAATTTCTGAAACCTTTAAGGCAGGAAAGAGATTTAAAAACAATTTAAAAACTGATTTCGACCAATTGCTATCTAAAAAAGGATGGACAGTTGACATGGAAACAGGAGAGTATCTTGACAAAGAGGGATTGCCTGCTTTGAATGGAAATGAAAAAATAACAAATACTGATATTCTTGATTTACTTATTGAAGAGAATGAAGATTATCAAAAAAAATCTAATGGTAGACCTGCAAATATTGAAGTTGAATTACCAGGGGGGAAAATAAACGGTAAAGTTGATTCTACTACCGCTTTTAACTTCGGAAATTTTGATAGAAAATAAGAGGCAGCAATGGCATTGGCGCAATTTAATTTTTAAAAGATTTTAAAAAAACGACAATGGCAAATAATGTAAACATGGGAACCGCAAGGGGTAATTATGCGGCAATCCTACACTCCTTAAATAATTTTTACAGATACACTAACGTAGGCGCGGCGGCGGCATTAAACGACCCCTCAAGTCAGGAAATTAAAGACGCAACCAACCCGATGCTTGTACAGAATACAAGTGGTACGACGATTAGCTATGCACCAGGCACAAGTAATCCACGCATTACTCTAAGCTGGACACCTGCTTATGCTGGAGGGTTCCGTACTCAAAGAGATGGAGCGGGCGGAGCAGCCGATTCAAATGGCGTAAAAGCTATTCAAGCAGCACAAAGCCTAGTGTTCAACTTCAATAAGACTATTGAGTTTGAAATTATTCAGAACTTATCGACAGCAGATTTTTATTTAGAGCCTTTAACTTTAGAGTACCTAGACAAACTAGAAAGCCCTAGGCTTCGTATGGAGGCTCTGGTTGACGATAAGTACACCGGAACCCGTGCGCAATTAGTAAGAATTGGTAATGAAATTCTTCGTCGCTTAGATAGGGATATGTTGATTCCAATGGACGATGATTTAATCACAACTTTGATTACTGGAGTAGGAAGAAACGTAGCTTATCCTTGGGATAACACAAACGGAACTTTAAATTCGCCAATTACTCAAGTTTACGCATTCAAGGCTGATGGCACTCCAGACGTTGACTTTTGGAATTATATTCAAAATAGCTCACGTGACAACCGTTATGAAGGCAAAGCAATTTTTGTAGGAGGTTCTAAAATGGCTCAGTATATGCAACTAAAAGGTATTGTTGGGCTTGCAGATACTGGATATTTGCTAGACTCTCAAATCAATAACTTACCAGTACACTGGTATTATGATGCACGTATCGACACAATATTAGGACAAGACGAGTTCTTAATGTGGGATTCTGGCGCAGCAGCTTTGCAAACATGGTTGAATCACAGTTCGTACGGTTCAGTGAAGCAAAAAAGATACGCAAACATGGACTACGGCAATATGCGTGTAAACTTGGCACAGTATAGAGGGATTGGACTTGACGGGAATCTAAACAAAGACAATATAACACTTGATTTAGATGTACGTATGTTGGAAGGAAGAGACTCTTCAGATTATCCAACAAGCCGTGTAATACCAACTGTTAACTATGGGGTATTTATGCGCCCGGTGGGGTACTTTGTTACTGATAACACCGACCCGTTGTATTATATGACTGGTATTTTTAGAGGGAAACTTTTAACAAGAGCTTAAGGTTATGGGATTACAGCAAATTCAAATAGACGGAAAGAATGGTGTTTACTTTTCATTTCTTCAAAAACAAAGGCTTACTTTTTTCGAGGTTATTGGTCAAATGACTGGAAGTATCGACGAAAGTACAACCTTAGAGGATTTACAGGTAAACAATAAAGTTCGTTTATTGGGATTTGCTGTAATGCCTGAAATTACTGACAACCCTTATATTGGTGGATTTGAAGAAATAAAGCCAGTACACCCAATTGCTCCACAGCCGCCAGATGTGCCGGGCGATGCAGGGTTTATCCTCAACGTGCTGCCATGTGCAAGCGAAAAGGCAACTGTTTCAATACTTAACGAAGGCTTAACAAGAAAAAAGCCGGGTACGGTTGAATTTCAGCTACTTTTGTTTTCGCTGACCTATGTTAAAGAATATTCAGACAAGGGGCTCTTGGCTAAGTGTGATTATGACTTGATAGGAGAAGACGGCAAGATGTATGTTAGTATGCGTCAAAAACAAGGTGCAATAGCAGGTGGAGACTGCCAAAATAACCACCCACGCTTTGAAGATAATGTGCCAGGGCTTACTAAGTATGATTGTAAGGTGTTTTTACCTAAGCAGGATTATTTATTGAAAATGTGGAATATTGGACAAGTGCCAATAAAAGCATGGGTTCATCAACCAAATACATACGAAGGAGAGAATAGAGACCTTTTAGTTTTAAAGTTAGAAAATGGGGAGAAATTAGAGTATATAATCGACAAAAGAGAGTTCAACGGTGAAGACCATAGAAATACTGTAAAAATTAACGGTAATTGTGTATATGATATGTAACTTTTGAAACTATAAGAGTATCTTTTGCTGTAAAATCTGACAAATTTTACACATTTTAAAAACAGTTTTATGAAGTTCGTTTTCTTTTTGCTAATTACATTAAAAACGTATGCGTCTATTGAGATAGATACAACATTTAATCCACCGGGTGATACTACTTCCCCAACTGCCAGTATGTACCTGTTAGAATTAGCAGGAAAAGCAAAGTTTAAAGATTCAGTAAGGTTTCAGTACTTAACAAGATTCTTAGATGTAGCACATTTTACCAACGCATTGATTGAGACATTAAGACTTCCCATAGCGGACGGGATTTTACAAGTAAGTGAACAGAATGTTTTTTCAGGGGCAATAGCAGCTACGCAAATAGGCAGCGTAGCAACCGGAAGAGTAACATTCGGAGATTCTACTCAGAAGCTAAAAACAAGCGAACTGTTTCGCTACGAAGATTCAACTGGGACATTATTTGTACCTAATATAGTAATAGGAGAAGGAGGGTCAGAAGGGCTAAGGCTAGGCGGAGGATTTGCTAAGATAAAAAGGAACTTTACGGCAGATGATAGAATAGAAACAATTTTTGTTGATACAAGTGATGATAAGATAGAGATAGACTTGAAACCACCTAAAAGAGAGGGCAAGTCTATTTTTATTAAGAGAGTAAAAGGAAAACACAGCTTTATAGTAAATAAAGAGTATAAAGCAAAAGACGACATTAAATTAATCTGGGACGGTTCAACATGGATAAGACTATGAAATTACTAAAATATATATTATTACTTCTTCCTTTCTGGTCTTTTGCCCAAAGTGGAACTACCCATACAGGTAAAGTAAATATTAACAATGGCACTACTACTCCTACTGAAAGGCTGTATGTGAATGGTACCTCTCGTTTTATCGGCGCTATCCAAATGAACGCATACACAAATGGCGTATTAACTGTTAATGGTAGTGGGGTGTTAGGGGTTTCGGCAGGTGGTAGTGTTCCGGCAGCAGGAGCAAATGGAACCGTTTTGACTTCAAATGGAAGTACTTATTCATGGAATTTGCTTACTAATAATAACATTGCCGCAGGAGCAGCTATTACGCAATCTAAAATTGCGAACCTATCGGACTCTTTAAATGCAAGATTAAGGCTATCTGGCGGAACTATGACAGGGAATCTTACGCTCAGGTATAGCGTTCGAGTTGGGGGCACTAGCTTGGCGGGATTTAATACTTTTTTGGGAAAAAATGCACTCATTGGCTACACTTCTGGAAGTAACAATACAGCAATTGGAGACGCAGCCCTTTCAGTCCTCAGTACAGCAAATTATAACACAGCCGTTGGAGTTAGTGCGCTGAAAAATACTAATGCAACTTCTAACACAGCAGTTGGCGCAAGTGCATTAGAGTCTAACACCTCAGGAGGGTATAATGTTGCAATGGGTATGAATAGCCTAATATCTACAACTTCTGGACAAGGCAATTCTTCGATAGGATGGAATGCTTTAGGCAGTAACATATCTGGCTCTATTAATACAGCAATTGGATACGGTGCCGGAAGGTATAACACGATAGGCAGCAACAATACATATATTGGCAGCTTTTCAGGGCTTGGATATGAGAACCGTTCAGGGAGAATTTGGATAAGTGACGGGCAGGCTAACGTGCGCCTCATGTCAGATAGTCTTGGTAACGTTGGGGTGGGAACGAATAGCCCGACTGTTAGATTACAAGTGGCTGGTGATATATTGGCAAGTGCAACATTGACAGCTGTAGGAGCAGGCTCTATTAATGGAATTACAGTTTGGAGAAACGGAGCATCTACGAACAATAATAACATTGCCATTGGCGCAAATACATTTACATCGCTTACTACCGGACTCCGGAATGTTGCCGTGGGGGACTCTGCATTAAGACTAAATACTACAGGCGCACAAAATACAGCCATTGGATACAGAGCAATGGAGAATAACACAACAGGTGGTTTTAATGTAGCTATTGGTGGTAATGCCGGGAGGAATGCTTCAGTAGGGCTATCTAATAATACTTATATAAACCATAACGGAACAGGAATTTCTACAGGAAATACAGTAGTGATAGGTGACGGGGCAAGTGCAAAAATAATAGCTGATGCGGCTGGAGCAGTAGGCATAGGAACAGGTACA
>Ga0247813_10003045_pt1 | contig 11016 bp, 7 predicted proteins | sample UWRJL169409C1_FD_180719 | JGI IMG/M metagenome (GOLD analysis project Ga0247813, IMG submission 180719) | Plant litter microbial communities from Arlington Agricultural Research Station in Wisconsin, United States - UWRJ-L169-409C-1 | ecosystem: Environmental > Terrestrial > Plant litter >... | reverse complement strand
CGCAGAGAATCATGTTCTCCGGCGCCAGATCCGCGTAATCCACCCCACTGGGCTTGATCACGAACAAATTCGCACCCGGCACCCGGCCGGAGACATTGCCCCCGGTCCAGACGACCAGGCCATTGGCGGTCAGCTCACCGTGCAACCGGGCGACGTCCTCCCGCACGCCGGCGATCGCCACTTCGATTTCCGGTCCGTAGCCACTCATACGCAGTCCTTCACCTTCGTTGTCTCGCGTTCCATGATTGTCAGGCGGGTCTGGGGCACTGGTCGACGTCCTTGTCAGCTCTACGATGCGGTGGTTTCGGGGGTCGGGCTCTCGCCGTCGCTGATCGATGTTAGCGCACTATCAGGGCGCGATGTTAGCGCACTATCACGTTCAGCCTGGCGGAGAACGTCTCAATAGTGCGCTCTACCAAGTACCACCTGGTCTATCCTTGGGGCATGGCGACGAACCGCAGTGTGCGCATGATCGACGTGGCCAGGCTGGCCGGCGTGTCCCAGCAGACCGTCTCGCGAGTAGTCAACGGCCACAGCAATGTGGGCACCGACGTGCGGGACCGGGTGGAGCACGCGATCGTGCAGCTGCGGTACAACCGGAACGCCGCCGCGCGGGCGCTCGCGACCAACCGCTCGATGAACCTCGGTGTGCTCAGTTACTCCCTCCCGGTGCACGGCTCCACCATGGTGCTGTTCGGCGTCGCGGAGGAGGCCCGCCGCAACGGCTATGCCACGAGCCTCGTGAGCATCTCGGCTGTCGACTCCGGTAGCATCCGGGCGGCCCTCGACACCCTCGTGGCCGATTCCGTCGACGGCATCATCGTGCTGGCCCCGATGTCAGCGGCGGAACCGGTGCTCAACGGTCTGGACCTCGGCGTGCCCATCGTGCGTTTCGAACAGGGCTCGCCGGGCAGCTCGCACGCGGTGTCGATGGACGACGCCCTCGGGGCTCGTCTGGCCACCCGGCACCTGCTCGACCTGGGCCACGAGAGCGTCTGGCACGTTGCCGGGCCGCCCGGCTGGATGGCTTCCGACGCGCGCCGGGCCGGCTGGTTGGCGGAGCTCTCTGCGCAACAGCGCACGGTGAACCCGGAATTCACGACGGCGGATTGGACCGTCGACTCTGGCTACGCCGCCGGGCTGGCCATTGCCGAGAACCCGGCGATCACGGCAGTTCTGGCCGCCAACGACTCGATGGCGCTCGGCGTGATGAAGGCGCTCACCGAACGCGGCCTGGCGGTGCCGGCTGACGTCAGCGTGGTGGGTTTCGACGACATGAGCGAGGCGCGCTATTTCCAGCCCGGCCTCACCACCATCCGGCTGGACTTCAACGAGGTGGGCCGGGTGGCCGTTGACCGGCTACTGCAGCTCATGGGCGGCGACCCGGCCGAGTCGATTCCGGCGATCACGCCAGAGCTGATCGTGCGCGAAAGCACGGCGGCACCGCGCTGATCCTCACCGGATTGCTGCACAGGAGTGCAGACCCGCTCACCCGGGCCGGATGTGCTTGTGAGCGGCCCCGCACGTGCATAGGCTCCAGATGTGATGACCATGAATTCGTCCACGGGAGTCGGCATCGAGGCCGTCGACCTGGTGAAGACCTTCGGCAGTACCCGAGCCCTTGACGGGGTGAGCTTCACCGTTCCCAGCGGCAGCGTCTTCGGTGTGATCGGGCCCAACGGCGCAGGCAAGACCACCATCATGCGGTCGCTGCTCGACCTGATCCGGTTGAGTTCCGGCCGGGCCACCCTGCTCGGCACCGATTCCCGGAACGCCGGGCCAGAGCTGCGCCGCCGCATCGGGTATCTGCCCGGCGAACTCATCCTCGAGGGGCGCATCACCGGCCGCCGGTTGCTCCGCCACTATGCCAACATCTCCGGCCCGGTGCAGGCGGGCCGGATCGACGAGCTGGCCGACAGGCTCGGTCTCGACCTCGATCGCACCGTGCGCACCCTCTCGAAGGGCAACAAGCAGAAGCTCGGCATCGTGCAGGCCTTCATGCACCAGCCCGATCTGCTCGTGCTCGACGAACCCACCAGCGGCTTGGACCCGCTCATGCAGCAGGAGTTCCTCGGCCTGGTGCGGGAAGCGAGGGATGCCGGCCAGACCGTGTTCCTCTCGTCGCACGTGATCAGCGAGATTCAGCAGGTCGCCGACGAGGTGGCCATCCTGCGTGACGGTCGCATCATCACGGTGTCCGGGGTCGAGGCCCTGCGGGACACCGCGATCCGGCACCTGCGGATGAGCGCCAGCGGTATCGATGTCGCCGAACTGCACGACCGGCTCTTCCCGCTCGCCGAGGTCGGTGAGCTCGAGGTGCTGCCCACGGCCACCGGCGCCGAGGCCACCGCCATTCTCACCGGGGCGCTCTCGCCGTTCGTGCGGGCCATCGCCAGCCTCACCCTCACCGACCTCGTCGTTGAGGAACCCGACCTCGAGGAATCCGTGCTGAGGCTCTACTCCGACCCGACAGCCCAGCCGGCACGACGGGGGCTCGGACAATGATCGCCACGACCCGGACCGCAACCCCGGCACGGGCGGACCGGTTCGACCGGCGCACCGCGCTGCCGATCTTCACCAAGTCGCTCAGCGACGGCTGGCGTTCGGTGGTCGGCTGGTCGATCGGCTTCGCGGCAGCGCTGAGCCTGTACCTGCCGATCTTTCCCAGTATGAGCGGCAACTCGCAGATGCAGGACCTGATCGACAGCTTGCCGCCGGAGCTGACCCGCACCATCAACTATCAACAGATCGACACCGGCGCCGGCTACACCCAGTCCACCTTCTTCGGCCTGATGGGATTCCTGCTGATCAGCATCGCCGCCATCAGCTGGGGCGCGGCCGCGCTCGGCGGCGACGAAGAATCCGGCCAGCTCGAACTGACCCTCGCCCACGGCGTCACCAGGGTGCAGGTGGCCCTCGAACGGTTCGCCGCGCTGACGCTCAAGATCCTCGCCCTGGTGCTGGTGGCCCTCCTGCTGATCCTGTTCTGGAACGGCCCGGCGGGGCTGGACCTCGACCTCGGGAACCTCGTCGTCACCTGCCTGCTGTTCGGCGGTCTCGCGCTCGTCTGCGGCAGCGCGGCGCTTCTGTGTGGAGCCCTCGGCGGCCGCCGCATCTGGGGCATCGGCGGCGGCGCTGCGGTGGCCGTGATCGGCTATGTCTTCAACGCGATCGGCAATCAGAGCGTCGACCTGGAGTGGCTGCACAACCTGTCGCCGTACTACGCGGCGTTCGGCAACAGCCCGCTGGCCAACGGCACGGACGCCTGGACCGTGGTGCTGTTCTACGCGGCCGCGCTGGTGCTCGGCGGCCTGGCTGCGCTCACCCTGCGGCAGCGCGACGTGGGCGTCTGACGGGCCACGCCCGGCGGGCAGCTGTCAGGCCGCCACCGACAGTGCACCCTCGATCGCGTCGATGATCTCCGGCGCATCGGGCACCGTCGCCGGGCGGAACCTGTGCACCTCACCGGACGGGGTGACGAGGAACTTCTCGAAGTTCCAGCCGACATCGCCGGCCATGCCGTCGGCATCCGCGGTCTCGGTCAGAAGCGCGTAGAGCGGGTGCCGGTCGGCGCCGTTCACCTCGACCTTGTCGAAGAGCGGGAAGGTCACGCCGTAGGTGGTGGAGCAGAAGTCCAGGATCTCCTCCAGGCTGCCGGGCTCCTGGCCCTTGAACTGGTTGCAGGGGAAGCCGAGCACGGTGAACCCGCGGGCGGCGTACGTCTTCTGCAGCTCTTCGAGCGCTCCGTACTGCACGGTGAGGCCGCATTTGGAGGCCACATTGACGATCAGCACGACCTGGTCGGCGTAATCGGCCAGGGTCACGGTCTGCCCGGAGGCGTCGGTCAAGGGGATATCGCGAAGGCTCATTCTGCAAGCTTAGGCAGCCACACGCGTGGCCGGCGAACGGCGGGTTACGGCTGACTGTGAGTTCGCTGATTCTGCAGGCTGATCCGGATTCGCACGCGCAGCGGGGAGTTAACTGGGCCGATGGCCCAGACTGTCGCAGACCAGCTCATCGCCCAACTCGTTGATGCCGGGGTGCATCGCATCTACGGAATCGTCGGAGACAGCCTCAATCCGGTGGTCGACGCGGTGCGGCGCACCGGCGGATCGGCTCGGGGCGGCATCGACTGGGTCCACGTGCGCAACGAGGAGGCCGCCGCGTTCGCTGCCGGCGCCGAGGCCCAGCTCACCGGCCGACTCGCCGTTTGCGCCGGCAGTTGCGGCCCGGGCAACCTGCATTTGATCAACGGTCTGTACGACGCGCATCGCAGCGGAGCCCCGGTGCTGGCGATCGCCAGCCACATCCCCACCGGCCAGATCGGCTCGAGCTTTTTCCAGGAGACCCACCCCGACCGGCTCTTCGTGGAGTGCTCGCACTACCGCGAGCTGATCTCCTCCGCCGAACAGTCACCGGCTGTGGTCAACGCGGCCATGCGGCACGCCCTGGCCCTGGGCGGCGTCTCGGTGGTGACCCTGCCCGGGGACGTCGCCGAACTCGATGCGGCCGGGGTGGTGCCCCGGTTCGTGCTGCCCGCACGCCCCAGCGTGGTGCCGGCTGCAACGGATGTGGCACTGCTGGCCGACGCGATCAACGCGGCCAAGACCGTGGCCATCTTCGCCGGCGCCGGGGTTGAAGGCGCCCACGACCAGGTCATCGCGTTCGCCGACCTCGTCGCCGCTCCCGTCGGGCACAGCCTGCGCGGCAAGCAGTGGATCCAATACGACAACCCGTTCGACGTGGGCATGACCGGCCTGCTCGGCTACGGGGCCGCGCACGCCGGCATCCACGACGCCGACCTGGTCCTGCTGCTCGGCACCGACTTTCCCTACGAACAGTTCCTGCCCGACGGCGACAAGGTCGTGATCGCCCAGGTCGACACCGATCCGTCGCACCTGGGCCGGCGGGCCAGCGTCAGCCACCCGGTGCACGGCGACGTCTCCGCCACCCTGACGGCGCTGACCGACCTGGTGCGACGGAAGACCGACCGCGGCTTTCTCGACCGCACCCTGAAGAAGCACGAGAAACTACTCTCCTCGGTCGTGGGCACCTACACGGATGTGGCCCACGGCCGGCCCATCCACCCGGAGTTCGCCGCGGCCATGCTCGACGAGCTCGCCGCGGACGACGCCATCATCACCGCAGACACCGGCATGGGCAACGTCTGGCAGGCGCGGTACCTCAGCCCCAACGGCCGGCGCCGCCTGATCGGCTCCTACCTGCACGGCTCGATGGCCAACGCGGTGCCGCAGGCGATCGGCGCCCAGAGCGCCTACCCCGACCGGCAGGTCGTGACCATCAGCGGCGACGGCGGCCTGGCCATGCTGCTGGGCGAACTGATCACGATCGCGGCCCAGAAGCTGCCGGTGAAGGTGGTGGTGTTCAACAACTCCACCCTGGGCCTGGTCAAGCTCGAGATGTTCGTGGACGGCTACCCCGATTTCGGCGTGGACGTGCCCGCCGTCGACTACGCCGCCGTGGCGACGGCACTCGGGTTCTTCGCGGTGCGGGTCGAAGACGCGGGCTCGCTCCGCGCGGCGATGACGTCGGCCTTCGCGCACGACGGCCCGGCGCTGGTCGACATCGTGACCGACCCGCTGGCGCTGTCGCTGCCGCCGAATGTCACGGCCAAGCAGGTGAAGGGGTTCGCCCTGGCCCTGTCGAAGACCGTGCTGAACGGCGGAGTCGGCGAGGCCGTGCAGATGGCGAGATCGAACATCCGGCATCTGCCCGGGCTCTGAGCGCAGCCGGCCCCAGGGGCCGGCCACCTCACCCGAAACGGGTGACGCTGGAGCGGGCGGCGGGGGAGGACACTGTGCCTCACGCTGACCGTCCAGAGCAGGAGGCCCTATGTGGCGACGCCGACCCCGGAAAGCCCGACACCCGGTTCCTGCCGCGGTAGCCGGAGGAGTGGCCGCCCGCCCGCCGGTCCTCGCTCATCGCAATGCCGCGATCCTGATGGGGCTGGGCGGCGCCACCGTCGCCGTCTTCGGGCTCGCCGCGATCGCCGGCATCGCGTCGCCGATCCTGCTCGCCCTCGTGCTCACCATCTGCGCCCAACCGATCCGCACGGGCCTGGAACGTCGTGGAGTCCCGCGCGGTCTGGCCACGGGGTCGGTGGTGACCGCGGTCTTTGTCGTTCTGGCCGGGTTCGTCGCGGCTCTGGGACTCGCGCTGGGCCAGTTCGCGGCTCTCTTGCCCCAGTTCGCCAGCCAGATCAGCGACATCGCGTCCGCCGTGACCGACTGGCTGGCGACCATCGGCTTCGGCGCCGCCCAGGTTCAGGCGATCGAGGCGAGCTTCGATCCGAACAACCTGATCGCCGTCGCCTCCGGCCTCTTCGGCAGCATCACCAATGTCACCGTCGCCCTGGTCATCATCCTCACGATGTTGATCCTCATGGCCGCCGACGCCGGGTACCTGCCGACCCTGCTCGACCAGCTGCGGCCGACTCGACCCACCCTGGTGAACGCCCTGGTGCATTTCGCCTCCAGCGTGCGCCGCTACATGGTCGCCACCACGCTGCTGGGGATCGTCCAGGGGGTGCTGAACGCCGTGGCTCTCGTGCTGCTCGGTGTGCCGGGCGCCTTTCTCTGGGGGCTGCTGTCGTTCCTCTGCAGCTTCATCCCGAACGTGGGCTACTTCATCGCGATCATCCCGCCCACGGTCTTCGGGTTCCTGGTCGGCGGCTGGGCGGTGGCTCTGCCGGTCATCGTGATCTACGGCATTGTCAATGGCGTCGTGCAGTCGATCGTGCAGCCCCGGGTGGTGGGCAACGCGGTGGCACTCAGCCAGTCCCTCACCTTCGCCTCGGTGCTGTTCTGGGCGATCGTGCTCGGAGCCATCGGTGCGATCCTCGCGATCCCGCTCACCCTGCTCGTGCGCACGGTGCTCGTCGACTCCGACCCCGGTGCCGCCTGGTGGCGGCCGTTGATGGGCGACCTGGAGGAGGCCCGAGGGCTGATGAAGAACGAGGATGCCCGCAAGCGGGCCGAACGCAAGGCCGGGAAAACGGGGAAGGATGCGGCGAAGCCGGGCCGGTGAACGACGGCGACACCGGGGCTGTTTCTCAGGCCGTGGTGGCAGAGTCGGTTCTCCGTTCCCGCCAGGAGGTTCTCATGCCCGCTGCTCCCACCGACACCGACACCTACGACGTCCTCGTGATCGGCGCGGGGCCCGCCGGAACGGCCGCCGCGTTGCGCGCCGCCGAACTCGGCGCGCGTGTGGCCGTCGTGGAATCTGACCGCACCGGCGGCACCTGCGTGAACACCGGCTGCGTGCCCACGAGGGCGCTGGCCAAGGCGGCCCGGCTGATGCGCGAGGTGCGCACCGCGGACACCTACGGCATCGAGGCCGCCGTCACGCGCTTCGACTGGCGCACCACCGCGGCCAGGGTCACCGAATCGGTCGACAGGGTTCGGGCGATCAAACGCGAAGCCGAACGCTTCGGTGCAGCCGGCATCGACCTCATCCTCGAGGGCCGGGCCCGGTTCATCGACCCGCACACCGTGGTGCTCGACAGCGGGCGCCAGGTCGGCGCCGACAACATCCTGGTCTGCGTCGGCGGGCACTCCCGCCGGTTGCCCATCCCCGGAGCGGACCTGGCCACGGTGCCGGAGCACGTACTCACCCTGCCCGACCTGCCCGGGCGTCTCGCCGTGATCGGCGGCGGCAACACCGGCGCCCAGCTGGTCACGATCTTCAGCTCGTTCGGGTCGAGGGTGACCCTGCTGGACGTGGCGCCGCGCATCCTGATGGCGTCGGACGCCGCGGTCTCGAATGCCGTGGCAACCGCCTTTCGAGAGCAGGGCACCCGGGTGCACACCGGCATCGACACCGTCGAATCGCTCGAGAAGCAGGCGGACGGCTCGATCGTCCTCACCTGGAGCGAAGCCGGGTCGGCCGTCAGCGACACGTTCGATGCCGTGATCATGGCCACCGGCTGGCCGGCGGATGTCGACGACCTCGGACTGGCCAGCGCCGGCGTGACCACGGTGCGGTCGGCGATCCCGGTCGACCAGTACTTCCGCAGCGAGGTCTCGCATATCTTCGCCGTCGGCGACGCCAACGGCCGGGACATGCTGGTGCAGGCGGCCCAGTTCGAGGGTGAGGCCGCGGCCGAGAACGCCGTGCTCGGCACCAACCGCCGCACGCCGCACCACCTGCTGCCTGCGGGCGGCTTCACCGACCCCGACTACGCCGGTGTCGGCCTCACCGAGGCCGAGGCGCGCGCCCGCGACCCGCTCTGCGTGGTCGCCACCGTGCCCTATGCCGCCCTGGACCGGGCAGTGATCGACGACCGGGAGCGCGGCTTCCTGATGCTCATCTCCGATCGCCGCCGCGAGCTGATCCTGGGGGCGCACGCCGTGGGGGAGAACGCGATCGAGGTGGTGCAGTCGGTGACGACCGCCATCGCGGCCGGCGTGGATGTGGCCACCCTCGCCCACGTGCGCTTCGCCTACCCCACCTACAGCGCGATCATCGGGCTGGCCGCCCGTTCCCTCCTGGCCGAGGCCGCCCCGGCCGTCGTCGCCCCCGCGCTCCTCGAGTGATCTCGCGAGAGCGGTGAAATGGTCACCTCAGCGCACTGAGGTGACCACAGGGCCGCTCTCGCGGGCTGTCACCGGTCGGCGAGCAGGTCGATCGTGGCGTTGAGCGGGGTGTCGGTCACCGAGGTGCCCACGTGTACCGCGAAGGTGCCGGTCTCGTACTGCCAGCCCTCGTCCCAGTTCGCGAACGCCCGGGCGGGCAGGGCCAGTTCGACCAGCGCCGAGGCGCCGGCCTCGAGCTGCACAGCGGCGAACCCGGCCAACCAGCGCACCGGGCGGTCGATCGTGCTGTCGCTGCGGCTCAGGTAGACCTGCACCACCTGCTTGCCGGCGCGGGCGCCGCTGTTGGTCACCGTCAGGCTCAACCATCCGTCGGTCTCGGCCGAGACGCCCGGCGAGACCGTGAGGTCGGCCAGCTCCCACTCGGTGTAGCCGAGGCCGTGTCCGAACTCGAAGGCCGGCTCGGTGCCGGCCTTGAGCCAGGCCCGGTAGCCGATGTGGATGCCCTCGTCGTAACGCAGCACGCCGTCCTTCGGGGTGACGTCGAGCACCGGCACGTCGGTCAGTTCCTTCGGCCAGGTGGTGGGCAGGCGGCCGCCGGGCTCGGCCTGGCCGAAGAGCATGTCGGCCAGGGCGTTGCCGTATTCCTGGCCGCCGAAGTAGCTGAGCAGAATGGCCTGCACCTCGTCCCGCCACGGCAGCAGAACGGGTGATCCGGAGTTGACGATCACGATGGTACGTGGGTTGGCGGCGACCACGGCACGCACCAGCTCGTCCTGACGGCCCGGCAGATCGAGGTCGCTGCGGTCGAAGCCCTCGGACTCCACCTGGGCGTTCGTTCCCACCACGACGAACGCGACGTCCGCGGCGCGAGCGGCCGCGACGGCCTCGGCGAGCAAGCCCTCCGGGTTGGAGTCGTCGGCTTCGAGGCCGACGGTGATGCCGAAGACACCGGCCATGGCCTTGTCGCGGGACTCCAGGTCGAAGGCGACCGCGAGCTCGAGCGGTTCGCCGGCCACGGCCTCGATGGCGGTGACCACCGACGGTGGCGACATCAGGTTGGCGCCGAGATCGCCGCCGATCGAGAGGCCCTCGCCCTCGTGAACGACCACGCCGCCCACCAGGATGCGGCCGATTCCGACGCCGGCGAACCCGAACGGCACGGTGCCGGATTCGGTCGGGGTCCAGGTCATCGACAGCTCGATGAGGTGCGCGCTTTCGATCGGCGCGTCACCGCCGAAGTAGGTGAGCGCCGTCGCGAGACGGTCCTCACGGAAGAGCTCGCTGCCCTCCGCGTCGAGGAAGCGCACCAGCATTCCGGCTGTGCCGGTCGACGGGTTGACGATGTCGCTCAGGGGCAGCTCGGCGATGCCCTTCTGCACCACGGCACCCACCGAGTAGGAAACCGCGGCGTGCGGCAGGGCCGCGCGAATGCCCTCCAGCGGCGTGACGATCTTCTCGGGCAACACGGTGGCACTGCCGCCGCCCTGGGTGCGGGCATGCAGCGCGTTGTGGCCGATCACGGCGACGGTGCCGAGTGCATCCGCTGCCAGCGGCAGCGTCTGGTCGACGTTCCGGAGCAGCACGCTGCCGGCGGCCGAGGCCTCGCGGGCGAAGCTGATGCCGTCTTCGACGGTCACGGGCTCGGGCTGCACGGCATCGAAGCCCGCCAGCGCGCCCACCCGGGCGGCCAGGCGCAGGATGCGCAGCACCTTGCGGTCGATGTCGGCGACAGCGACCTCGCCGGCCTGCACGGCGGCTACGAGCTTGGCGCCCCAGAACCCGTCGGGGCCGGGCATCTCGAGGTCCTGCGAGGCCGTCGCGGCGTTCGTGCTGCGCACGCCCGTCCAGTCGCTCACCACGACGCCGTCGAAGCCCCACTCGGAGTTCAGCGGGGTCTCCAGCAGGTCGTTCTCGGTGGCGGTGACGCCGTTGATGGAGTTGTAGGAGCTCATCACGAGCCAGGCGTGTGACTCCGTGACGGCCTTTTCAAACGCGAGCAGGTAGAGCTCGCGCAGGGCGCGGTCGCTCACCTCCGTGCTGGCGGTGAAGCGTTCAGTCTCATAGTCGTTGGCGATGTAGTGCTTGGGGGTGGCGCCGACCCCGTTGTCCTGCACGCCCTGCACATAGGCCGCGGCCAGCTCGGCGGTGAGGTGCGGGTCTTCGCTGAACGCCTCGAAGTGCCGGCCGCCGAGCGGCGAGCGATGCAGGTTGATGGTCGGGCCGAGCACCACGTCCACGCCCTTGCGCCGGGCCTCAACGGCCGACATCGCGCCGTACCTGGCGGCCATCTCGCCATCCCAGGTGGAGGACAGGGCCGTGCCGGAGGGCAGGTTGAGCGAGGGGGAACGCTCGTCCCAGACCTCGCCGCGCACCCCGCTGGGCCCGTCGGACACGAGCATGCGACGCAGCCCGATCTTCTCGATCGGCCAGGTGGTCCAGAAGTCGCGACCGGTGAGCAGCT
>Ga0247813_10003042_pt1 | contig 11025 bp, 10 predicted proteins | sample UWRJL169409C1_FD_180719 | JGI IMG/M metagenome (GOLD analysis project Ga0247813, IMG submission 180719) | Plant litter microbial communities from Arlington Agricultural Research Station in Wisconsin, United States - UWRJ-L169-409C-1 | ecosystem: Environmental > Terrestrial > Plant litter >... | reverse complement strand
GGTTGCGCTCGGCGTCCTCGGTGCGCTTGGCGAGTTCGTAAGCCATGGTCACAACGGTCTGCAAAGGACGCTATGGAAACATGACCGCGTCTCAATGTCTGAGACATTGCGCTGCGCCGGGGTGAATGGTTCAGTGCGCACCGGCGTTTTCTGGACAGCTGCCAGCAACGAAATCTGAAGGCGGCATCCGTATGCTTGAGGGAGCCCGCACACACAAGGATGGCGCCGCAGTGGCATTACGTGGACACCAAGGTGCAGTTCTGCTGGCCAGCCTGCTGCTGGCCGCCGGCGCACAGGCCCAGCAGGCCGATCCACCTGCAGTCGTGGAACCACCGCCCGCGCCAACGCAGGGCGATGTCACCACATTGGGCGAGGTGCGTGCGCTCAAGCCCGATGATGAGCCGCTGGACCTGTACCGTTTCAAGAATCCGGTACAGGTGCAGCCCAACCGCTTCAGCCGCACCTGGAGCGAGCCGCCATCGCCTGAGCAGGTCAGCATGAGCGGTGGCTATCTGATGATGGGCATCAACAAGGGATTGGCCGCCGCCGCGCAGGGCGTGAACAAACTTACCGGCGGACCCGACCAGATCCAGTCCGCGACGGCCCGCCCACCGCCGGAGCTGACCGACGAAGAGCAGCGTCGTGCACAGGAGGTATGCGCGCAGCAGGGTGGGTGCCTGGCGCCGCCGGAGCGTTGAGCGACAGCTACACACGCAGTAGGCCACCGAAGATGGCCTGGGAGACGGGATAACGTCGGACCGCGAGCGTGTGTATGGGCGGGATCGGTCGGGATCGTGGATGGCCTGTCAGGTTTTCCACGTGCGGGCGGTCTTCTAAAGGACGCACGCCCACATGGAGAGCCGCATGCTTACCCCTGACACCGTTCTGCCGTCACCTCACGCAGGCACCTGGTCCGCCCGTCGTCTGTGGCACTGGTCGGCCGCAGCCTGGTGCATGTACCGGCAGGCGCCGATACGCTGGATCGGGCTGTCCCTGGTGCCGATGGCGATCGAACTCGTCCTGCAGGTGTCCATTCCGGTGGCCGGCGTGGTGCTGTCCAAGTTCGTTGTGCCGATCGCGTCGGTCTGGTGTCTGATCGTGCTCGACCAGCGCGTGCGCAGCGGTCGCTTCGCCATGAGGCAAGGCATGGCCCGGATGTTCAGGCTGCGTGGCCGTCTGCTGCAGTTGGCGGTGTTGTCAGCGAGTGTGTTCGCCTTTCAGATGGGCGTGCTGTGGATGTGGGCCGGACCGTCGGTAGCGCTCGGCGTGGCGACGTCAGATCCGGCGGTGGTCACCCAGCTGACCCGCCTGCAGTTGGCCACCATCTTCGCTGCGGGGACGCTGCCGGGCATGCTGCTGTTCTTCACCGTGCCGCGGGTGGTGCTGGACCGGGTGGGCGTGGCGGAGGCATTGCGTGAGAACCTGCGCCTGCTGGCTGCAGGTTGGCGGCCGCTTGCGGTGTACCTTGCGCTATCGATCCTGCTGGTTGGCAGCGTGGTGTTCCAGCCGTGGTTGCTGCTGCCGTTGCTGCAGCTGGGGTATGTGGGCTACTGGGCCTACCGCGATGCGTTCGATTCCGTTGCCGTTGATTGAGCCGATTCTTTGTCGCCGCTGATATCCGACGAAATCCCGACCCTCCTTCGTGAGCACTGGCCGATGCTGAGCCGGCTGGCGTCCAGCTACACGCGCGACAGCGCACGTCGCGACGACCTGCTTCAGGAGATCAGCATCGCGGTATGGCATGCGCTCCCGCGCTGGCGTGGCGACGGCTCGTTGCGTGCCTTCGTCGCACGTGTTGCCCACAACCGCTGCGTCGATGTATTCGCCAAGGAGCAGCGCCTGTCTGCCAGTGATCTGGATGAGACCTGGCCCGATCCGCATGCCGATCCGCTGCGCCATGCCGAAGCACAACAGCAGCGCGACGGCCTGTTGACTGCGGTTCTCAGCCTGCCACTCGGCTACCGGCAGGTGGTGTCCCTCGCTTTGGAAGGATTCGCCCACCGCGAAATTTCTGAAGCGCTGGGGCTGGAAGAGAATGCCGTCGCGCAGCGGTTGAGCCGCGCCAGGCGAATGCTGCGAGATCTGATGGGAGCTTCGCGATGACCGCGATCAACGACGAGAACACGGGGTGGGATGCACTGGTGACCCGCTGGCAGGCCCAGCCCAGCGAGGTGCCCGATGTGCAGGCACTTCAACGCGAGGTGCATCGCCGGAGCCGCCGCCTGCGCATGGTCTGGAGCATCGAGGTGGTCCTGGCAGTACTGTCGCTTGCCAACTGCGTCCGGGCATTGTCACTGGGCGAGCGACTGCCTGTGCCCGCTGGACTGGTGTGGTTCCTGATCGGGCTGATCATCGCCATGACGGGCTGGACGCTGTGGCAACGCCGACGCCAGTGGCGCGCGAAGGCACTCGATGCCCGCGCGCTGATGGCGTTCGAAGCTGAGCGCTCACGCACGGCGCTTCGCATCTGGCGCGTGTCGACATGGGTGAGTGTGGTGCTGTGGACGGCGATGACGCTCTGGGCGTTGTTCACGGCGCAGGGGCGGATGCCGATGGTGCAGGTTGCACCCCCTGCGGCATGGGGTTTGAACATCGTGGTCAATGCCGTCGTGGTAGGAGTGTTCGCGGTCGCAGCCTGGGTGGTGTGCCGCCGACACCGGCAGCGACTGCAGCGGTGGCAGTCACTGGAGCGGATGATGGACGTTGACTGAGTTCAGCAGGTGGCATCGCTGACACCCTTGAGGTATCACCGTGCCGGGGCTGCCACCCGTCGCCGTTCCACCCACCACAACAGTCCTGCCGCCAGCACGAAGGCCAGCAGCCACGGCCACCGCGCACCCGGCGTCTCGACCATGCCGGCCGCTGCGGAGCCGCCGGTGGCCAGACGCTGCGCGGTCGCGTCGCGCAGCTGCTGCCGATACAGCGGCCGCGCATTCGCCGGATCGAAAACGTAGAACGCGTGGCGGCCTTCGCCCTGCTGCAGCTGATGCCAGCCCGGCTGGTTCGGCCAGTAGCCGGCGCAGTGTTCGGCACCGCTGGCCGGGTCAACCCGAAGCGGAATCAGCGTGCCATCCGGTGCCCGCACCTGTGCCGAGTCCCGAAGCTGACACAGCGCCACGCGCTCGCCGGCCCAGTGTGGGGGGGGCTCGATGCGTGGCGCGTCTGCGGCGGGAAGGGCGCGCGCCACGCTGGCCAGCACGCCGCTCCACAGCTCGGCGTGGCGATCATCGCGACCGGCCAGCACCAGTCGATAGCTGTCGGTGACCGGCAGCAGCGCAACGCGGCCGCGTCCGAGGGCGCGATAGCCACCGACGGCCATGCCCTTGCCATCGTGCAGCAGGGGTGTCGCCTCGGCCGCCTGTAGTGTCAGCCGTTCCAGCACTGGCATTGCGGCCTGATGTGAGGCGGTGTCGGCCTCCTCGATGTAGGCGGTGGTGTCCGCTGCGGGTCGTTGTGGGCCACGACGTGCCTGCAGCAACGCGGCGTCGGCATCGGCCGGCAGCGACAGGGGCGCGGCCTGGTTGCCGCCGGTGATGGAGAGTCCCCAACTGCGCAGCGTCTGGCGGGCGCCATCGCCGAGCGGGCCGCCGGTGCGGACGAGCACGCCCAACCCGTTGCGGACCGCCTGCTGGAGCGTGCTGCGCTGGCCGGCCGACAGCGCGGCGAGGCTGCGCTCATCCAGCAGCACCACATCGGTCTGCGCCAACGTGGCGGCCGTGAGGGCGATCGGTGCATCGCCGAGCGATACCCCGCCGCCCGCGTTGGCCTGCGCCTGCACGCGCAGCCCGGCATCGGTGGCCCAGCGGCGCAGGTACTTCAGCTCCGGCCCCGGTGCGCCGGCCAGGATCAGCAGGCGCGTGGCCGGCGCCGCGGCCGTATCCACAGGCACGGTGAGTGTGTCGAGCACATGCTGTTCGCCATCCAGCAGCCGCAGGCGGAAGGTGCTCTGTCCGGTGACGCGGGCCACACCGGTGAGCCGCACAGTGCCATCGGCATCGGGCGTGCCCCTGTCGATGACCAGCCCGGCGGGATCCATCAGCTCGGCGCGCGCGTCGGAATCGCCTTGAGCGCGCGCGCTGACGGTGAACACCGCACCGGGCGCAGTGACGGCCGGCGGCTGCAGCGCAACCCACCCCTGCGGCGCGGCGGGGGCTGCCACGCGGACGTTGCGAGGCAGCGCGACGTCGCGATCACGGGCGGGCAGACCATCGCCGATCAACCGAAGCGACGTGCTGCCCGGATGCTGTCGCAGCGCGGTAGCGAGATCGGGTGCGCGCAGGGCGTCGCGAGCATTCGGCGCCTCTGGCAGCGCAACCACGGTCTCCCCCGGCTCGGCCGACCAGCGCACCTGATCGGCCCCTGCCGTCAGCACGGTGAGCTGACCACCGGCGACGCGCTGCGTCGGTGGCACCAGCGTCAGGTAGAGCAGGGTCGTCACGGCGGCCTGCAACAGCAGCAGGCTGACGAACACGCCGCGCGTGCGCGCCGGTCCACGCCACTGCTGCCAGCACAGACGCGCGCTGGCCAGCAGCAGCGTTGCGAGCAGCGCGATCAGGATCCAGCGCGGTTCGCTCATGGTGTGGCCTCCAGTGCATCCAGGTAGCGCTGACCCATGGCATCGGGTGCGTTGCGCCGGGGGACCTGCGGCAGTGGCCGCAGCAGGGCGCGCCACAGCTGCGCGCGCAGGGCCTGATGGCAGTCGGCGCAGTCCGGTGCGATGCGCAGTTCCTCAATGGTGGCGGCCAGGCTCAGCGGGTCCGGCAGGCGCGCTTCATTGCGCCGCAGCCACTGGGTCAGTGCGTCCAGATCGGGCGCGCTGGCGGGATCGGCAAGCTGCTGCCAGACCGCCACGATGGCCTGGTCCGGGGCGTCCAGCGCACGCAGCGGCAGCGTGCGGCTGGCCAGGTCGGCACGATCGCCGGTCATGCGCCGGCTTTCATCGATCGGTGGCAGCTCCGGGCCGACCCGCGCCAGATAGATGCGCTCGGCCTGCTGCACTTCCTTGATGAAGCCCAGTGCCTTGTAGGCGTAGGGCAGGGCGCGCTCCGGCTGGCCCTGGCGCAGCTCGCCCTCCGACGACCACATCTGATCCAGCGCCGCCTTCAGCGTGGCGCGCGTCTTGGGATCGAGCAGGGTGGCGGCCTCGGCGTGATCGTGGGTATGGCCATACTCAGACAGCACATCCGTGGCGCTGCCGAACACAGCGGCGGTGCCGTCGGTCGGCGCCCCATGGTCGTGATCGTCGTGACCGGCCTGGGCCTGCGCAGGCTCGCCATCGTGATCATGATCGTCGTGCGTGCTGGCCGGGACGTCACTGGTGGGCAAGGTATCGCTGGTCGGCGGCGGCTTGGCCCCGCCTTCGCTCTCCTCGCCGAGGAACTGGCCATAGCGCAGGCGCAGGATGCGCTGGTCCACGCCGATCGCATCAGCGCGTTTGACGAATTCCTCGGCCGGCAGCTTGCCGCGCAGTTTGATCAGCGCTTCGGCGTCGATGATGATCTGGCGCTGGCTGCGGAAATACGCCGGCAGGGTCTTCTTGACCATGCCTTCCATGTCGGTGCCCTGGATCTCCGCGGCGCTGGGCAGGCGCAGGATCACGCTGCTGCTCTGGGCGCTCTGCGCCGTGGGCGTGTGGGTATCGCGCACTGTCAGCTGCGCGATTACATCGTTGCCTTCGGTGGCGCCCAGCGCGGCCAGGTCGAGCGTGCGGGCGAAGCGTCGCTGCGTCGCCGGCCCGGTGCCGGACAGGCTGAAGGTCTGCTCGCGGAACGTGATGTTCTCACCGCTGCCCTGGGCCAGAGTGATCTTCAACTGTGCGGTGGCAACGACGCCGTAATCGTCGGTGGCCTCGAACTGCAGCGGCCACTGGCGCTGGCCGGGCGTGCCCAGCACCAGGCTGCGGTCCGGGGCGATCACGCGGACCACCGGGGGGCGATCGGGCACCACATCGAGCCGGTACAGCCGGGTGTCGCGCAGGGCAGGTTCGGTGACCACGCGGTACAGCGCCGGACGTGTCGCGGTCCATTGTGCGGTCCACTGGTCGCCATTGCGCTGCAAGGCGATGCGCTGGCCATCGTGGAACTGCAGGGCAGCCGTCTGCGGCTGCGCGGTGAAGCGCAGCGACCACTGCAGGCGGCTGTCCTGCGCGACCTTGCCATCCAGCGCGTTCTGCACGCGCGCGGCCTGGCCGGTGTAAGCCGGGGCGGTGATCTCCAGCCGCGTCGAACGCAGCTGCGGCGGCTGTGCCGGAGTGGCCGGCGGCGCCGCGGCACCGGGAAACAGCGGCGCAGCGTTCTGACCCCGCGGCCAGCCGAACGCCAGCGCCATCACCACCAGCGATATCACCGCCGATGCCAGCACCCAACGGCCTGGCCAGCGGGGTCGCAGCTCGGGCAGACGCGACTGCACTGCCGCCTCGACATGCGCGCGCTGACGCTGCTGCAGCGGATTCAACGCCTCCGGTGCGGCGAATAGAAGATCGGCACTGTCCTGCGCGACCGGGTGTTCGTCCAGACGGCGAATGAGCCACTGGCGATCCAGCCGGCGTGCGCGCCCGGTCGCCAGCCCGACGCTGATCAGCAATGCCAGCAGCAGCACCACCGTGAAGGCGTTGAACCCTGCGATCCGCCACGTCACCGCACTCAGCGCCAGCGCGAGCGGTACGGCCAGCGCGGTGGTGACCCACCACTGTCGCCGGCGTGCACGTTGCCAGCCGCGCTGGAGGGTGGGGCTCATGCACCCGCTCCGCGGCGCGGCGACGTCGCCATCGCGCGCTCCACCGCGAACAGCAGCACGATCAGCGCCAGCAGCCAGGGGGCCAGCTCACGCGGCGTGGGCAGTGGCGCCGAAGCACCACGCAACGGCCGCTGTGTGGCCGCAGGGGCGAGGGTGGGGGCGGCCTGGGCCACGATCGCCGCCAGCAACTGGCGCGGGAAGCCGGGTTCGCGCAACGCCGGCAGATCCGTCGGCGAGAGCGCGGCGGTGAAGCGCAGCAGACGGCCGGTTCCTTCAGGACGGTATTCCAGCAGTACCGCACCCTGTGCATCGCGCAGGGCCGGCGTCCAACCGGCACCGGCAGCCTCGGGCCCGACCAGCACGCTGCCACCCTGTTGCACCCACGCCTGCCAGACGCTGGGCAACGGCCCAGCAGCGAGCCACACGCCCAGCTGGCCATCATCCGGAGCGGTGGCTGCGACGCGCGCAGGCGACAGGGGCTGGTTCGACCATGCGCGCTGGATCGCTGCCATTACACGCTGCTCGCCCTCGGCGATGTCGCCGCCGATCTGCAGCACGGGAACTGCCGCCGCGCGCGCGCTCGGCGGCGCCAAGGGCACCGGCCGCCAGGTCACGGCCCGCGACAGCCGCGGGCGTTCGCCATCCAGCCCGGGCATCGGGTCGGGCACGTATACCGTCAGCGGTGCACCGGCCGGCAGGCGCTGATCCAGCTCGCGCAGCAGGCTGGCCAAGGGCTGTGGAGACACCGGGGCGGCATCGGCAAGTGCCGGGAAGCCCGCTGCAAGCCAGCGCCAGTCGCCCATGGTGTCCTCGCCACGCAGGGCGGTGGCATCCAGACCGGGGGCGACCACGGTGACCGGGTGGGTGTCGGCCGCGCCACCGCGCAGCACCGGGCGCGCCAGCAGCAGGGCCAGCGCAGCGAGCAGCAGCATCCGCACCAGCAGCAGCGGCCACTCGTCGAAACGCACGCGCTGACGCGGCCGGATCCTGGCCCGCAGCCAGCGCAGCGCAGCGAAATCGAGCGGTGCGTACTGGTGGCGCCGCGCCAGGTGGATCAACAGCGGTACCAGCCAGGCCGCCAGAGCGAGCAGGCCGAGCGGGAACAACAGGCTCATGCGCCACTCCCGGTGCCGAGCAGCGCACGCAATGGCTGATCCAGCGGCTGGTCGAGATAGCCGGTGGTGTGCACGATGCCGCTGCTCTGCAAGCGCGCCTGCAACGCTCGCTGCGCCACGTCGAAGCGGGCGAGATAGTCTTCGCGGATCGCGCGGCCATCGCCCAGCAGTTCTTCGCCGGTCTCTGGATCCCGGAAGCGGTGACCCTCGGTGAACGGAAAATCGCGTTCCTCGGCGGTCAGCAGCTGCAGATGCAGCACCTCGCGCCGCGCGGCTGCCAGCCGTTCCAGCAGGACGATGCCTGCCTCGTCAAACCCATCGCCCAGTGCCACCAGCAGATCACCGGCCTGCACGCGTTCCCAGATCGGCGCCAGCGAGGTTACCGGCGGCCAGGTGCCACTGGCCTGCAGCTGGCGCAGCAGCAGGTGGACGCGATCACGCTGGCGCGGGCCTTGCCCGGCGGGCACCAGCTGCACGCCGCCACCGTTGACCACGATGACGCCAAAACGGTCGCCCTGCTGCAGGGCCAGCTCGACCAGGCAGGCGGCGGTGGCGCAGCCGTGGTCCAGCCGCGACCAGTCCGGTCGTGCACGGTCGCTCTGGCCGGCCGAGGCGGTCGCATCGATCAGCACCCAGGCAGTGATCGGGCTCTCGCGCTCGGACTCGCGCACGAAGAACCGGTCCGAGCGCGCGTAAAGCTTCCAGTCGATCTGGCGCAGCTCATCACCGGGCTCGTAGGCACGGTACTGCGCGAATTCCAACCCGGCACCGCGGCTGCGGCTGGCGTGCTGGCCGATCCCGTGCGCGCCGCGCGCACGACGCGGCAGCAGCCGCAGCGCCTTCAGGCGGCTGCGGACATCGGCGGGAATCGCGATCGGTGCGTTGCGGCTCACGGCGTGTCGATCACCCCGGGAACGGCACGGCCTGCAGCAGCGCGGCGACCACGTCGTCGGCGCTCTTCTGCTCGGCTTCGGCAGCAAACGACAGCAGCAGCCGATGACGCATCACCGGCGCGGCCAGCGCCTGCACGTCTTCGCGCGTGGCGGCGAAACGGCCCTGCAACAGGGCACGCGCCTTGGCCGCCAGCACCAGCGACTGCCCGGCACGCGGGCCGGCACCCCATTTGATCCATTGGTTCACCGCTGCCGGTGCATCGCTGCCGGGACGGCTGGCCCGCACCAGGCGCGTGATCCAGGTCAGCACATCCTCGCTGATGTGGACCTGGCGCACGGCGTCCTGCAACGCCAGCACGTCCTCGGCGTCCATCACTTTGGGCACGCTGCCACTGGCGCTGCCGGTGGTCTGCAGCAGGATGTCGCGCTCTTCCTGCTCGGTGGGATAGTCCACCCGCACATGCAGCAGGAAGCGGTCGAGCTGGGCTTCGGGCAGCGGGTAGGTACCGGCCTGCTCGATGGGGTTCTGCGTGGCCAGCACGAAGAACGGTGCCGGCAACGCATAGGTGGTGCCGGCGTAGCTGACGGTGCGTTCCTGCATCGCCTCCAGCAGCGCGGCCTGGGTCTTGGGCGGGGTACGGTTGAGTTCGTCGGCCAGCAGCAGGTTGGTGAAGATCGGGCCCTTCTGGAAGCGGAAGTGACGGTGGCCGGTGCCGTGGTCCTCTTCCAGCAGTTCGGTGCCAAGGATGTCGCTGGGCATCAGATCGGGCGTGAACTGCACGCGCCGGAACTGCAGCTCCAAGGCCTGGCCAAGCGAGCGCACGAGCAGGGTCTTGCCCAGCCCGGGGGCACCTTCGAGCAGGCAGTGGCCGCCGGCCAGCAGGCCGATCAGCAGCTGCTCGACCACCGCGTGCTGGCCGACCACGGCCTGGGCCAGCGCGCCGCGCAGCTGCTGCAGCTTGGGAAGAAGGGCATCAAGGCGGTCGGTCGTCATAAGGCACTCGCAGGATCGGCGTAGAGCCACGCCATGCGTGGCTGAAAAAGCAGGAAGAAGCTCAACTGTTCAACGCATACATCACGATGTTGACGGCGAAGCGGGTGTTGTCTTCGGCCAGGAAGCGCTTGTTGCGCCAGTCGTAGTCCCACTCGCACCCGTAATCCTTGTTGCTGTAGAGCACGCCGAGGCGGCCATCGATCTCGATGCCCTTGAGGTAATCGTGGACCAGATCATCGCCCCAGCCATTGAGCTCGAACCCGGTGGCGGGCGGGCCCTCGGGGAAGCGGAAGAAACTGCGGTACAGCGCATGGCTGTTGGGCAGCTTGTTCAGCGCCTTGGGCCCGAACAGCTTGGCCATCTGAGCTTCGAAGGACGTCGCGAACAGACCATCGATATCGTGGTTGCAGTCGTCGACGAACACGAAGCCGCCGTTGCGCACGTAACGCACGAAGTTCCGCCGTTCGGCGGCGTTGAATTCGACCAGCTTGTGCCCGGCCAGGTAGCAGAACGGCGCCTCCAGCATGCGCGGATCGGACAGTGCGATCACATGTTCGGTCGGGTCCACGCGCAGGGAGGTGTAATCGATCAGCGAGGTGATCACGTTGGACGGCATGCGCGCATCCACGTCCCAGTCGCCGGAGTCGTACTTGAGACGGGTGAACCAGAAGTCATAGCGCCCGGCCTGGGCACGCGCCGGCGCGGGCAATGCCGCAAAGGCGGCACTGCCCAGCATCAGGCGCAGGAACTGTGCGCGGTTCATCGCCGCGCACGTTCCCGGAAGCGACCGGCCAGACGAAGAGACGGCACGTGGCCGTCACGACCGTGCATCAGACCGCGTCGGACAACGAGGTGAAGGTGAAATCGCGCAGCTTCATCGGCGGGATCATCATCACCAGGCTGGACTCGTCACCGGCCACACGCACCGGCTTGCCCAGTTCTTCGATGTTGTTGAGCATGATCACCGGCGATTCGTTGAAGCGGAAGTTCTTCACCGGGTGCTTGATCTGGCCGTTCTCGATGTAGAAGGTGCCATCGCGGGTCAGGCCGGTCAGCAGCACGGTCTGCGGATCGACCATGCGGATGTACCAGGTGCGGGTGACCAGGATGCCCTTCTGGGTGCCCCGGACCAGCTCGGCGGTGCTCTTGTCGCCACCGGCCATCAGCAGGTTGCCCGGCCGCGCGTTGGCGGTCTTGCCCTGCTTCTGCGCCCAGAAGCGCGAGTAGTTGAGGTTGGCGATCTTGCCGTCCTTGATGATGTCCAGCTTCTCGCGCGGCTGACCTTCGT
>Ga0247813_10003040_pt1 | contig 11027 bp, 13 predicted proteins | sample UWRJL169409C1_FD_180719 | JGI IMG/M metagenome (GOLD analysis project Ga0247813, IMG submission 180719) | Plant litter microbial communities from Arlington Agricultural Research Station in Wisconsin, United States - UWRJ-L169-409C-1 | ecosystem: Environmental > Terrestrial > Plant litter >... | reverse complement strand
CAGGTCCGGGAACAGGTCGGGGACCGTTGCGCCCCACCTGGCCTTCCCCTGCTCGACCAGAAGGCCGTAGTGGGCGGCAGTCATGGCCTTGGTGTTGGACCCCAGATGCCAGAGGTCGTTGGTGGTCACCCGGTCGGGACCGTCCTTCCGGCGCAGCCCGGCGGCCTCGAGGTGGCTGATCCCCGTGGTCGCCACCACCGCGCCGATCAGCGCCGGGGCGCCGGTCTCGTCGAGAATCCGCTGCAGCGACCCTTCGGGCGCGTCGGAGGCCCGCGCGCAGGACCAGCTGCCACTCAGCGCCGCGCCGGCTCCGGCGACCAGAAGACCGCGTCGATTGAGGTTCATGGTTCGCTCTTCGATCTGACCCACCCGCGTTCTTTCGACCTCGCCGAGGCCGCGCGCTCAAGTGAACATTACGAAAGGTCGCGTCCTGCGCTAGCGTCGGATCATGACCGATCAGAAAACGACCCCGTGGTGGCGCGGCGCGAGCGTCTACCAGATCTACGTCCGCAGCTTCTGCGACAGCAACGGCGACGGCCAGGGCGACCTGCCCGGCTTGCTCGGCAAACTGGACTACCTGGCCGAGCTGGGCATCGACGCGATCTGGCTGTCGCCGATCCACCCCTCGCCCAACCGCGACTGGGGCTACGACGTCGCCGACTACGAGGGCGTCCATCCCGACTACGGGACCCTGGCCGATCTCGAGGCGCTGCTGGAGGCTGCTCACACGCGCGGCATCAAGGTGCTGCTGGACGAGGTCCTGGCCCACACCTCCGACGAGCACGCCTGGTTCCGCGAGAGCCTGACGGGCGGCGACAAGGCCGACTGGTACGTCTGGGCCGATCTCAAGCCCGACGGCACGGCGCCGAACAACTGGCTGTCGGCCTTCGGCGGCCCGGCCTGGGCCTACCAGCCGCTGCGGCGCAAGGCCTACCACCACAAGTTCCTGCGCCAGCAGCCGAAGCTGAACTGGCGTCATCCGGACGCCCGGCAGGCGGCGCTGGACGTGCTGGACTACTGGCTGACCAAGGGCGTCGACGGTTTCCGGCTGGATGTCTCGAACGCCTATCTCCACGACGAGACCCTGACCGACAACCCGGTCGAGGAGGCGACGGCCGGCTGGCGCTGGTCGGCCGCCGCCAACTTCCAGAAGCACTGGAACGACTCCAACCTGGTGGAGAACATCGCGGCGCTGGACGACGTCCGCCGCACCGTCGATCGGCATGCGGACCGCTTCGTGTTCGGCGAGTTTTCGGAAGAGGCGGAGCGTTCGGGCGGGTTCGCCGCGCCGGACGTCGGGCTGCACGCCGGCTACAGCTTCCCGCTGCTGCACGCGCGCAAGCTCGGGCCGGAGTTCATCCGCAACCACTTCGATCTGCTGGCCGCCCACCCGGACCACTGGCCGTGCGTCTCCTTCTGCAATCACGACGTCCCGCGCACCGTCAGCCGCTTCGGCGAGGCCACGCCCGAGCTCGCCAGGCTGTTGATGGCCTTGCTGCTGGCCCTGCGCGGCACCGTGCTGATCTATCAGGGCGAGGAACTCGGCCTGCCCGAGGCCGATCTGACCCGCGAGCAGCTGCGCGACCCGGTCGGCGACCTCTACTGGCCCGCGCACAAGGGCCGCGACGGCTGCCGCACGCCGATGCCCTGGGCGCCGGGCGCCAACCTCGGCTTTTCGACGGGCGCGCCGTGGCTGCCCGCCGCGCCGGAGCATGCCGGACTGACCGCGCAGGCCCAGGCCGCCGACCCGGCCTCGACGCTCAACTTCACGCGGGCGCTGCTGACGGCGCGCAAGGCCTCCGCTGCGCTTCGGCTCGGCGACATCCACTTCCTGGACGTGACGGCGCCGCTGCTGGCCTTCGAGCGCGAACACGAGGGCGAACGGGTGCTGTGCCTGTTCAACATGAGCGGGGAGACGGTGGCGGCGGACCTGCGTGGCGAAGCGGTCGTGACCAGCGGTGACGTGGGCGGTGGCGTTCTGGGTCCTCATGCGGTCTGGATATCCAGACTTTAGGAACCCCGTTTCCCCGGCGAAGGCCGGGGTCCAGTCGGGGTCTCAGAACTTCGAATACGATCCGGGAGGCTCAGGCTGATCTGGACCCCGGCCTTCGCCGGGGAAACGGAGATTTGGAGAAGTCCGCGAACCCGGCCTAACCTCCCCGCAAAACAAGATCGGGGAGGATCGCATGAAGTTCTGGGGCAAGGCCGCGCTCGGCCTGTTGGCCATCGTCGTGGTGCTGGTCGCGGTCGTCGCGTACCGCACCATCACCTTCAAGCCGGCCTCGGCCGTCGACATCACGGCGGTGAAGCTGGCGTCGGCGGTTCCGGTCGATCAGCAGACTGCCGCCCGGCACCTCTCCGAATCCATCCAGATCCTCACCGTCAGTCATCAGGACAAGGCCGAGAACCAGTGGGCCGAGTGGGACCGTCTGCACGCCTGGCTGGCGACGACCTACCCGGCCGCGCACAAGGCGATGGTCCGCGAGGTCCTGCCCAACAAGGCGCTGGTCTACACCTGGGCCGGCAGCGATCCGACGCTCGCCCCCATCGTCCTGATGGCCCACCAGGACGTGGTGCCGGTGACGCCGGGCACGGAAAGCGACTGGGAACATCCGCCCTTCGCCGGCGTGATCGCCGACGGCGCGGTCTGGGGCCGCGGCTCGATCGACGACAAGGGCTCCCTGGTCACCATCTTCGAGTCGCTCGAGGCGCTGGCGGCTTCCGGCTTCAAGCCGAAGCGCACCGTGATCATCGTCAGCGGCCAGGACGAGGAGGCCGGCGGCAGCGGCGCCCGGGCGGCGGCGGCGCTGTTCAAGCAACGCGGCATCAAGGCCGACTGGGTGCTGGACGAGGGCATGGCGGTGGTCACCGACTTCCCGATGGTGAACAAGCCGGTGGCCGTGATCGGGCTGGCCGAAAAGGGCTACGCTACCCTGCAGATCGTCGCGCGCGCGTCGGGTGGGCACTCGTCCGCGCCGCCGAAGGAGACCGGGGTCGAGACGCTGTCCAAGGCCATCCTCGCCATCACCGGCAAGCCTTTCCCGATGAAGTTCCAGGGCCCGGGCGCTGAGATGGTGCGCGCCATCGCGCCGGAAGCCGACCTTCCGACCCGCATCGTGGTGGCCAACACCTGGCTGTTCGGCGGCATCCTGAAAGGCCAGTTGGCCAAGAGCCCGGCCAGCGCCGCGACGCTGCACACCACCATCGCCCCGACCATGCTCAAGGGCAGTCCGAAGGAGAACGTGCTGCCGCAAGACGCGACCGCCTGGATCAACTACCGCATCGCGCCGGGCCAGACCGCCGACGAGGTGATGGCCGCCGCCAAGGCTGCGACCAGCGGGCTGAATGTCGAACTGAGCTGGTCGCAGGGTCATGCGGACAACCCCTCGCCCGTCTCCTCGACCAGTTCGGAAGGCTGGAAGATCCTCGCCGCGCTGGCGTCCGACGGCGGCAAGATCCCGGTCGCGCCGGGGCTGGTCACCGCCGGCACTGACAGCCGCTACCTGACCGACGTGGCGAAGGATGTGTACCGCTTCGCCCCGATGCGCGCCTCGATCGGCGAGTTCGGCATGATCCACGGCACCAACGAGCGGATGAGCCTGGATAACCTGCGCCGCATGACAGACTTCTACACCCGCCTGATCGCGACGGCGGCGGGGTGACGCCTTGCGTGGTTCGAGACGCGGACCTGAGGGTCCGCTCCTCACCATGACGAACTTTGTAGAGGGCCACCCACCTTCGTCATCCTGAGGAGCGAGCCTCAGCGAGCGTCTCGAAGGACGCACTTCGCGAGACGCTCGTCAGACGGTATGTAACCCCCATGCCCGACGACGCAGCCGCAAAGCCCGCCACCAAGGCCAAGCCCGCCCCGACGAAGTTCGGGACCGGGCTGCTGCGCGACTGCTGGTATTTCGCGGCGCTCTCCACCGACCTGAAGCCCGGCAAGCTGCAGCGCTACGAGCTGCTGGGCGAGCCGGTGCTGCTGGGCCGCACGCGGGCGGGGGCGGTCTACGCCCTGCGCGACATCTGCCCGCACCGCGCCGCGCCGCTGTCGGCCGGCAAGCTGGTCACCGAGGCGACCGGCGCCGAAACGGTCGAATGCCCTTACCACGGCTGGCGCTTCGGCACGGACGGCGCCTGCACCGCGATCCCCTCGCTGGTCGAGGGCCAGGGCGTCGAGGTCTCGCGTATCCGTGTACGGAACTATCCGGTGGCCGAGAGCCAGGGCATGGTCTTCGTCTGGTTCACCAGCGACCCGCGCGGCGTGGGCGAGCCGACCGAACCGCCCCCGGTGTTCCCGGGCGTGGTCGGCGGCGGCCCGAAGATCGTCGACCGCATGGACTTCGACACCCACATGGACCACGCCGTGGTCGGGCTGATGGACCCGACCCACGCGCCGTTCGTGCACCAGGCCTGGTGGGCCCGCTCGGCCAAGAAGCAGTACGAGAAGACCAAGGTCTTCGCGCCGTCCGAGGCCGGTTTCGTGATGGTCCGCCATCCGCGGTCCAAGGCCAACCGCATCTACGACATCCTCGGCGGCCAGCCGGAAGTCGAGATCACCTTCCGCCTGCCGGGCAGCCGCTGGGAGCACATCCAGATCGGCCCGCGCCAGCTGCTGGCCCTGACCTTCCTGACGCCGGTCAACGACAGCAAGACGGTGATCACCCAGATCATCTGGTCGGACCATCCGGTGCTGGCCCTGACGCCGCTGATCAAGCCGTTCGTGCGCGCCTTCCTGCACCAGGACGGCGACATGGTGAACCTGCAGAACATGGGGCTGAAGTACGATCCGCCGCTGCTCTGGCTCGACGACGGCGACACCCAGGCCAAATGGTACCAGCAGCTGAAGCGCGAATGGACCGCCAGCCGCGCCGAGCAGCGGCCGTTCGCCAACCCGATCCAGGCCACGACGCTGAAATGGCGGAGCTGAGCGGGCCGCTCGCCGCCAGCCTCGAGCTGGTCGCCGCGGCTGGCGACCCCACGCCCCTCGTCTATGATCGCCTGTTCGCGGCCCGCCCAGATCTCGAGGCCTTGTTCGTCGGCGACAAGACCGGCCAGGCGCGCGGCCAGATGCTGGCCATGGTGCTGGAGACCCTGACCGACCTCGCCGACGGCAAGGCCTGGGCCGCCAACATGATCCGGGCCGAGCGGGTCAATCACGACCAGCTCGGCGTGCCGGACGAGGCGTTCGGCGCCTTCTTCGCCGTCGTCCACGAGACCTTCCGCGAGCTGGGCGGCGAGGCCTGGAGCACCGACATGGAAGCGGCCTGGACCGACCTGCTCGCGAGGACGGACGTGCGATGATCGCCAACATCGTCACCACCCTGAGGATCCTGCTGCTGATCCCGCTCTATTGGCTTTTGGCCGGCGGAAAGATCGAGCTGCGCTGGTGGGCGGTCGGCGTCTTCCTGACGGCGGGCCTGACCGACATCGTCGACGGCTGGCTTGCGCGCCGGCTGAACCAGACCTCGGCGTTCGGAGCGATGCTCGACCTGATCGCCGATCGGCTATTGACCCTGACGGCCGTGGCCGGACTGCTGGTCGGCGGCGGGCTCGGCCCCCTGGCGGCGGTCGCCGGCGTGATCCTGATCGCCCGCGACGCCATCGTCAGCGCCCTGAACGAGGCCCTGCCCGGCAGGCTGGCGATCAAAGTGAGCACGCTGGAGCGGGTGAAGGTCACCTTCCAGATCGTCGGCCTGGCGGTGCTGATGGCGCCGCCCGGCTGGAGCCTCGGCGGCCTGATCGGACCCTACGAATTCGGCCAGCTGTGCCTCGTCCTCGCGGCCGGCGCCGCGGTGTTCACCTTGGCCGACTACGTGAGTCGGGCGATACGAGCCTTTGGTCGGACCTGAACCAGGTCAGGCCGGCTCAAGGCCTCCGGCAATAGCGATCCGCACGGCGCCGGACAAACCTTTCACGCCAAGCTTCTCCATCATGTGCGACCGGTGAAGCTCAACGGTACGGTGGCTCAGGCTCAGGCATCGGGCGATCAGCTTGTTGCCTTGCCCCGCCAGCAGCCCCTGCAGGACCTCGCGCTCACGGGGCGTCAAACGGGCGACAGCCTCCATGGCGGCGTCGCGGACCGCATGTTCCATCCGCCCCGACTCAAGCCGCTCGAAGCCCTCCTCCAGCGCCGCAAGCACGGTCTCCGGATCATAGGGCTTTTCAAGGAACCCGACCGCTCCGGCCTTGATGGCTTCGACCGCCAGCGGAAGGTCGTGGCCGTCGAGGATGATCACCGGAAGCCTCGAGCCGGCCAGGTTCATAAGGCGCAGGACCTCAAGCCCATCGATCCCCGGCATGTGGATGTTGAGCAGGACGCAGCCAAGCTTCGCCTTCGCGAGCCCGTCCATGAAGATGAGGCCGGAGGCGTAGGTCTCGACCCCGTACGCCGCATCCCGCAGAAGCAGGGCAAGGGCGTCACGAGCTGCCTTCTCCTGGACCACGACATGGACCGTCCGGTCACGGCTCATGGGTCACCGCCTCGCGTCCGCGACCGCTATCGGGCGCTGAGAGATTCCTTGGGCATCGGAACGCGTCCCGGAAGTCGGACATGAATTTTCACCGAGTCTGTCTTGCTCAGCGGTCAGGCAAAATTCGGGACACGTCCGTCAGCGCGTTCGACTCATGCATGTAGTCGCGGCATTATCGTTAATGCTGCTGGAAACTATAGGTTGCATTACTCGTCGTCGAAGGGATCCGACAGTGGCGCAACCATCAGCGCACCCGGCATGGCCCAAGCCTCGGTAATCAGGATCTTCAGACCTCCCTGCTCGGCCGGCACGGATCCTCCGGCGAGCAGCAGGGCATGAACCGGCGCGCGAGGTGGGGCCGGTGGACCAGGAACGGCGTCGGCCAGCGCGTAAAGCCGGTCGGCCAAGGTCCTTGCCGTTGCTCGGATCGCGCTGTCGGTCGCGGCGCGTGTGACGATCTCGCCGGTGCGCACATCGACCACCTGCAGGGCGTAAGACGACGGCGAGCGGCCCGCCGCCCAGGCGCCGCCGGCGATACCCATACCGGCCGCCAGGATGATCAGCCGTATCCGGCTACGGACGCGCGCTCGGCGGACGACGGGACTGAGGATGGTCAACATCATGTCAGGCCGCCATCGGAGACGCGCCGGCGGCGAACGCCGGCGCGGACAGCAGGAACCCGCGTCCCCAGACGGTCCGGAGCGGCATCTCGCCCGGCGCGACTTCGGCCAGCTTGCGGCGAATGCGGCAAACGTGGATGTCGATGATCTTGGCCACCGGCTCCTCCGGACCGCCGTAGAGGTGGTCCATGATGGTCTCGCGGCTGACCACGGCGCCCCGGCGCAGGGCCAGCAGTTCGAGGAGCGCGAACTCCTTGCCCGTGATGCGAAGCCGCCGCCCGGCGAAGACGACGGTTTGAGCGGCCATATCGATCTCCAGATCGCCGATCCGGATGGTAGCGGCGGCATGGCCTCGTGCGCGGCGCACGACGCTCCGCGAACGCGCGATGAGCTCCGTCGCGCACATCCCCAGCTCAAGACAGTCGTCTGCTCCCAGGCCCAGGGCCAGGACACGGTCCTCCATGGCCGATGCGATCGACAACCAGATCACTGGCGTCGCGATACCTGACAGACGGAGTCGGCGCAGATCGTTCGCGACCTCGTCGTAGGCCAACAGGATAAGGTCGTAGGCGGAGCGCCGACCGAGCTCGACGGCTTCGTCCGGGCCGCACACGGTGTCGATCACCGCTTCGGTTGACGCGAAGGCGGCGGCGATGCGCCGGCGATTATCGTCTTGAGGAGCAACAAGCAGCATGCGCACGACCTGGAGGGTCCTTGTCCCGAGCCGGATCCGAGGAACTCGAACGCCGGTCAGACCTTCAGCTAACCATGCACGGAAAGGTCCGCAGGCTGGGAAAACTACCTATAGGTGTTTGTACGCGGGTCGGGACGGTGGCTCGCCCGCTGCTAGAGCGCCGGTGACAAACGGCCTCGCCTGCCGTTACATCGCGCCATGCACCGTCGCCTCTTCGCCCTGGCCCTGCTCGGCACGCTCGCCTCGCCCGCGATCGCCCAGGAGCGTCCGCCCAACGAGCGGCAGACCCTGGTCGATCTGGCCTATGCGATCGGCGAGAGCCACGCCCTGCGGCAGGCCTGTTCCGGCGAAGGCGACCAGTACTGGCGCGACCGGATGGTGCGGATGAGCGACACCGAGGCGGCGGACGCCGCCTTCAGCGGCCGGCTGACCCAGGCGTTCAACAGCGGCTTCGCTACCCGTCAGACCGAATTCCCGTCCTGCAGCCCCGCCAGCAAGCGGGCCGAGCAGGCGGTGGCGCGCAAGGGCCAAAGCCTTGCCAGCCAGCTGTCCTCGATCACCCGTGTGGTCCACGGCGTCGGTCCGATGGACCCGAACGCGTCGGATTCGGAGACCGCCGATCCGGATTCCATGGCGAAGACCCCCTCGCCACGCTAGATTCATCCCAAGTTGTCTTGGGAGGGGCCAATGGCCTTCGGAATTTTCGTCGTCGTCCTGATCGTCGTGGCGCTGCTGCTTCTGTTCAGCGTCATCAAGATCGTGCCGCAGGGCCGTGAGTTCACGGTCGAGCGCTTCGGCAAATACACCCGCACCCTGTCGCCGGGCATGCACCTGCTGACCCCGTTCTTCGAGTCGATCGGTCGACGCGTGAACATGATGGAACAGGTCATGGACGTCCCGACCCAGGAGGTCATCACCAAGGACAACGTGTCTGTCCGGGTCGACGGCATCGTGTTCATCCAGGTGATGGACGCCGCCGCCGCCGCCTACCGCGTCGACAACCTGAACTACGCCATCAGCCAGCTCTGCATGACCAACCTGCGGACCGTCGTCGGCTCGATGGAACTGGACGAGGTGCTGAGCCAGCGCGACCAGATCAACACCCGCCTGCTGAACACCATCGACCACGCGACCGGTCCGTGGGGCGTGAAGGCGACGCGGATCGAGATCAAGGACCTGACCCCTCCGCCCGACATCACCAACGCCATGGCCCGCCAGATGAAGGCCGAGCGCGAGCGCCGCGCGGTCATCACCGAGGCGGACGGCGAGAAGCAGGCCGCCATCGCCAAGGCCGAGGGCTCCAAACAGGCCGCCATCCTCCAGGCCGAAGGCCGCAAGGAAGCCGCCTTCCGGGACGCCGAGGCGCGCGAGCGTGAAGCCGAGGCCGAGGCCAAGGCGACCACCTTCGTGTCGGAAGCCATCGCCCGCGGCGACGTCAACGCGATCAACTACTTCATCGCCCAGAAATACGTCGAGGCCTTCGCGCTGCTGGCGTCGTCGCCGAACCAGAAGACCGTCATCGTGCCGGCCGACTTCGCGGGCATCGCCGGATCGATCGCCGGCGTGGGCGAACTGGTGAAGACCCTCGGCGACGCGGGTAGCGGCCGTGGCGGCGGCGGGACCGCCGTGCCCAAGACCAAATAGGGAGAGACGCCATGACCTGGCTGGCCGACCTGTACTTCACCCATCCGTTCTGGATCTGGCTGGCCGTCGGGGGCGTGTTCCTGGCGGTCGAGATCGCCACGGGCACCGGCTGGCTGCTGTGGTCGGCCGCCTGCGCCGTGGTCGTGGCCCTGCTCAGCCTGGTGCTGCCGGTTGGGCCGATGGTCCATCTGCTGATCTGGGCCGTTCTGTCGATCGCCACCACCCTGACCGCACGGCGCTATCTGCCGCGCAACATCTCGGGCGACGGGCCGGACATCAACGACAACCTGGCCCGGTTGATCGGCCACCAGGGCGACGTGGTCGAGGCGTTCCGCAACGGCCAGGGCCGGGTGTTCGTGGACGGCAAGGAATGGGCGGCGGTCTCCACCGACGGCGACGCGCCCAAGCTGGACGATAAGGTCCAGGTGATCTCCGCCGCCGGCACGATCCTGCAGGTGAAGACCGCCTGATGGGACGTCGCTGGCGGGGCTGAAGGCCCTGTCAGCGGTGCTCGTCGAACCAGTCGCGGAATGCTTCCAGGAACGGCAGAGCCGCCAGGAACTCCTGGTCGGTGAAGGCGGACCGCATCGACTCCAGATCGCTCTTCATCGCCAGCACGCCCGCCTCGTAGGCCGCCGCGCCCGCCCGGGTCAGGCTGACATGCTTGCGCCGGCCGTCCGCCGCGTCGCCGGCGATGGCCACGAAGCCCTGCGCCGCCAGCTTCTGCAGCGTGTTGGTCATCGCCCCCCGCGTCACCTGAAAGGCGCTCGCCAGCTCGGCCGGGCTCGCCTGCCCGCCCCGCCGCATGAAGTGCGTCAGCACCCCGAACTGCGAGCCCGTAAGCCCCGCCGGCAGCCGCCGGTCGAGCTTGGCCTGCGCCAGCTGGGCGATGATGGTGATCTCGGTCAGAACGCGGACGTCCGGACGGACCTTGGGCGAAGGGGGCATGGCCGCCTCAAATAGTTCAATATTGAACCAGATGATGGTTCAATATTGAATGAGTCAAGCCGTCAGAGCTCGCCCAGCTCCCGCAGCATGCCTTGGCGCGCCAGTTCGTCGGCCAGTTCGTTGAGCTCGTGGCCGGCGTGGCCCTTGACCCAGCGCCAGTCGACCTCGTGCCGCGAGCGGGCCAGATCGATGCGCTTCCACAGGTCCTCGTTCTTCACCGGGCTCTTGTCAGCCGTCTTCCAGCCGCGCTTCTTCCAGCCGTGGATCCAGGTGGTGACGCCGTTCTTCACATACTGGCTGTCGGTGTGCAGCTCGACCTTGCAGGGCTTCTTCAGCGTTTCCAGCGCCTGGATCGCCGCCATCAGCTCCATGCGGTTATTGGTCGTCGCCAGATCGCCGCCGCTGATCTCCTTGCGATGGCCGCCGGAGATCAGCACCGCGCCCCAGCCGCCCGGACCCGGGTTCCCCCGGCAGGCGCCGTCCGTATAGATCAGGACCGTGGGCGTCATGCGTCGGTCAGCAGGTCGAGGCCGGCGCGATGCACCGCCAGCTTGCGCTCATACTCGAGCGGATCCTTGGGCCGGACCAGCGCCCCGGCCGGGGTCGAACCCCAGTCGTTCAGCCGCGTCAGGAAGAATCGCATCGCCG
>Ga0247813_10003039_pt1 | contig 11027 bp, 7 predicted proteins | sample UWRJL169409C1_FD_180719 | JGI IMG/M metagenome (GOLD analysis project Ga0247813, IMG submission 180719) | Plant litter microbial communities from Arlington Agricultural Research Station in Wisconsin, United States - UWRJ-L169-409C-1 | ecosystem: Environmental > Terrestrial > Plant litter >... | reverse complement strand
GCGAGGTTCGCCTCGAACCAAGCGCCGAGCCAGTCGAGGAACGCGCGTTGGAGGCGGAGGAACTGCGGGAGGTCGGACGCGCGGCGGGCGTGGTCGTAGTGAGAGCCGGGTTGCTCGCGGGCGACGAGGCGGGCGAGGGACGTTGCGGTTTTCGTGAGCGCGAGGTGGCTCGCGCCGTCGAGCACGAGGCCGGTGTGCGGAGCGAAAAGGTTTTCGCCGGACGGCCATTGGCAGAAAAAGCGGACCGAGATCAGCGAGGCATCGTCGGAGAAATCATGGCGGTGAATCTCCGGCGGAAGAAACAGCCACTGGCCGGCGCGGGCGGTGAGCGGGCCGGTCTTGGTGACGATGCGCACTTCGCCTGCGCGCAGATACCAGGCCCAGTTACCATGGCGGTGGTCAAACATGCCGTGGCGCGAGGCCGCGGCGGGCGCGTGGTCGTAGATCCACACGAGCTCCGTGCGCAGGCAGGACCATTCGTGCAACGAGAGCGGGTGCGGGGCGGCGGCGGACTTCATGTGATCACGCGGTGAAACCAAATGATCACGCCGGTAAAGGCGCGGCGCTTGCGAGGCGGGGCACGAAGCGGGCAACGTGGGGCGTGTGGGAGTGAGTCACGACCTCCGCTCTGTGCGGGTTTCTCGCAGCCACGACAACGCCTATCTTTTCCCATGAGTTCCCTTGCCCCTGTTTCACGCGCCGATGGTTATCGCGGCATCTGGTATGCCCTCGGTTTTAAATTTGAATACGGCGACAAATACTCCGGCGGTCTCGGCACCTACACGGCCAACCACCAGCCGATGGCCGAGCATGCGCCGGCGGTGAAAAAGACGTTTTTCACCTACGGCGGCGCTCCGTCGGCAGATAAACGCGAGCTCACCATCATGGTGTCGTATTACGATCACGCGACCGGCACCGTGCCGCGTCCGGTGACGCTCTACTTCGATCCCACGGTCGATGATCCGCATGACAACGCCTCCTTGCGCATCGGCGCCGACGGACACATCTGGGTATTTAAGAGCGGGCGCGGCGCGAAGCGTCCGGGGCTGATTTTTCGTAGTGTGAAATCTTACGACGTGTCGGCGTTTGAGCGCATCGCCGACCAGGAATTCACGTATCCGCAAGTGTGGGACGGCGCGCAGGGCGGCTGGTTCATGCTCTTCACGAAGTATTTTAAGGGCAGCCATAACGGACCTGAGCGAAAGCTGTTTTGGAAAACGAGCGCGGACGGCGTGACGTGGAGCGAGGATCAGTTGCTCGCGGGTTTTGGCGGACATTATCAGACGAGCGGACGGAGCGGCGCGAAGGTCGCGACGTTCTTTAATTATCATCCGGACAACCACGTGGATCGGCGCACGAATCTTTACTACGCGCAGACGACCGACGAAGGGAAAACCTGGACGACGGCGGACGGTGCGCCGCTGGCGTTGCCACTGGAGCAGAAGGACAACGCGGCGCTCGTGCTCGATCTGCAGGCCGAGGGGAAGTTCATGTATACGTGCGACCTGAACTTCGACGCGCGCGGCAACCCGATCCTGCTGTGCATCGTGAGTCGCGCCGGCGAGCCGGGACCGAAGGGCGATCCGCGTGAGTGGACGGTGCTGCATTGGACGGGCACGGCGTGGGCGCGGCACGTGGTGGCGATTTCGGATCACAACTACGACATGGGCAGCTTGTATGTGAACGGGTCGCAGTGGCGGATCATCGGGCCGACGGGGATCGGTCCGCAGAAATGGGGCACGGGCGGCGAGATGGAGACGTGGACGAGTCACGATGAGGGCAAGACGTGGACGCGGGAGCGTGCGCTGACGGCGGGCAGTGAAACCAATCACAGTTATGCGCGGCGGGTGTTGAACGCGCCGGTGGATTCGGAATTTTCGGCGTTCTGGGCCGATGGGAATCCGAACACGCTGACGCCTTCGCGGATTTATTTTTCCAACGCCGACGGCACGCGCGTGCGGCCGTTGCCCTACGATATGACGGAGGATTTGGCTGCGCCCCGCTTGCTCGGTGCGCCCGCCTCGGGAGCCAAGTAACCGGCGGTGGTGCGCGCGTGGCGTTGACGATACACGCGCGGGCTGAAGCCGGTGTGGCGCGAGACGAGTTTGGAAAAATGCGCCACGTCGGGCAGGCCGCAGCGCACGGCGACATCGGCGACGGGCAGCGCGGTCGTCGCGAGCAATTCCAACGCGAGCCGCAGGCGCAGGCGGCCGAGGTATTGCACGGGCGGGACGCCGTGGCGTCGCGTGAACAACCGGTGCAGCGAGGCGCGATGGAGTCCGAGGCGCGACGCAAGTTCGGCGACGTTGAGGCGGGCGTCGGCAAAGTGCGCGTCGATCCACGCTCGCGCGGCCGTCGCGGCATCTTCGGTGGTCGAGGCGGCGATGTCGGTGAGGGGCGCGACGGCGCGGAGCAGGATTTCGTAGCCGAGCACGGAGGCGCGCAATTCGCCGTCGGGGGTGGGGTCGGCCAGCGCGGCGTCGAGGCGTTCAAATAATCCCGTCGGGCACGGGCCGGCCGGTTGCACGCGTTCCAAGTCGTAAGTGCGAGTAATGCGGTTGTGGGTTTCGCCATCGAAGGTGAGCCAGCGGTAATCCCAGCCTGCGGCGCCCGCGGTCAGGACGTGGGGTTCGTCGGCTGCGTAGTAAAATACCGTGCTGGCCGGGGCGGGCAGGATGGTCTTGCCGACCTTGAACGTGCCTGAGCCGGCTACGGTCCAAAACACCTGCAGGAATGCGCCGGGTCCGCGTGGCTCCAGGTGGCCGGCGGGCAGTTGGTAATAGCCGGCGGACCGCACATTCAGCGGCAGCGAGCGGCCGGGCGATGGACTGAGGCGGTAACGAATCACGCGACAAAACTACAAGTCAGGCGTCATTTATCCATCTTGGAGTGATTCAAGGCGCGTCAAATCTACAACTCATGGAAACCCCGACTTGGAACGAGAGCTATCGTCAACAGCGCTTCGAGCACACGCCCTGGCATTTTGCGGGCGGGGCGAACGCCAAGGAAAAGGCCGCGCAGGCGAGGCATCAGCGCGAGTTGATCAAGGCGGCGTGGGTGGAATTGGGCGCGGAGTGTTATGTGGCGTCGGCGGCGTCGATCTCGGGGCAGCCGGGCGCGTCGTTGAAGCTGGGCAACCGGTGTTTCGTCGGGGCACACGCGTATGTGACGGATACCGTTCACCTCGGTGATTTTTGCACGATCAACCCGTTCGCGACGTTGCGCGGGGATATCCGGGGCGGTGATGGGATTCGCATCGGTTCCTACGCGTGCTTGATGGGCTTTAATCACGGCTATGCGGATACGACGCGGCCGATCTGGCAGCAGGCGCACACGCGCAAGGGCATCGTGCTGGGCGACGACATCTGGATCGGTGCGCATGTCTCGATCCTCGATGGCGTAAAGGTGGGTAGTCACTCGATCCTCGCGGCGGGCGCGGTGGTCACGAAGGACGTGCCGGATTACGCGATCGTCGGGGGAAATCCGGCGCGGGTGATTCGTATGCGCAAACAAGTGCGGGCGGCGGGTTCGTTGGAGGCAAAGTTGCAGGCGTTCGGGGAACGCGTGGGCTGTGAGTTGGAGCCGTTGCTTGCGTCGTATCAGGCGAAGACCAAGGATGCGGGGCTCGTTTATCTGGATAAAAAAGGAGACAAAAAACGGGTGCGTCCGTGGTGCGATGCGACGGAGATCGCGGCGATGTTTGGGCGCGTCGCGCCGGGTTTCACGAAGGCGGAGTGGGTGACGCGGCTACGCGAGTTTCAGGACCGGACGACGGGCGTGGCGCCGGAACACATCGCGGCGGATGCGAAGTGGAATGCGGAGTCGCCGGCGAATCCGGATGACACGCGCTTCTACAACACCATGGCCGTGAGTTATGCGTTGGAGAGCCTCGGTTCGACGCTGGCGTTTCCAGTGGCAGTGGCGTCAGCGATCACGGCGCCGCGACTGCGGAAAAAACTGGAGTCGCTGCCGTGGACGGATCGCGCGTGGCATGCGGGCGACTGGGTGGATTGTTATGCGTCGAGCGTGTTGTCGGACGCGCGGCATTTCGGCGGGAAGCCGCCGTTGAAGGCGCTGTTTGCGTGGTTGGATGCGAAGTGTGATCCGATGACAGGCACGTGGGGCCGTTGGTCGAAGGAGTCGCGCTGGCAGCATCCGGTGAACGGGTTTTACCGGCTGACGCGCGGCACATATGCGCAGTATGGGCTGCCGGTGCCGTATCCGGAGAAGGCGATTGATACGATCCTGGCGCACACAAAGGACCGGGTGTTTTTCAATGGGAAGACGGACGATGCGTGTCACGTGCTCGACGTGGTGCATCCGCTGTGGCTGTGCCGCAAGCAGACGGGGCATCGGCGCGAGGATATCGAGGCGTGGGTGGCGAAACGGTTGGCGGCGGTGCTGGCGCATTGGCAGGCGAAGCGCGGTTTTGATTTCGTGGTGGCGCGTCACGAGACGTCGCTGCAAGGCACGGAGATGTGGCTGAGCATCGTTTACCTGATGGCGGATCTGCTCGGAAACGCCGACGCGCTCGGCTACCGACCCAAAGGCGTGCACCGGACGGAAGTGCCGGGGCGGGGGTTGGTGGGGTGATACTAACGTGCTTTGACAGACGATTGGAGAAGCCCCGTTTAGGTGCAAAAGCTGCAAACCAAAGTGTAACCTAATAGGTTACACTTTGGTTTGGCGGTTGAATTTGGAATATGGAATCAGGCCAGATGAATTCCTTTTTGGCGGGAGGCGAGCCAGTGGAGCAAAAGCAGAGTGCGTTCGGCATCGGGCAGGCGGTTTCTCCCGATGATAAAATCGGTGATGCGCTGGCGAGGAACGCCCAAGATTCGGGCCAAATTGGCTTTTTCGCCGTAGGACCATTTTTGATTGCGCAAGACGAGGGAAAGCTCGTTCCAGAGCGGTGTGTCCGGCCCCGGGTGCAGCGTTTCGCCATGCGGACCGCGAGCCTTGGCGTCGGCTCGTTTTTTAGCGCGAGCGGCAGCGCGAACCGTGGCCTCAGCCGCAGCGACGAGCAGACCGCCCATGTTTAAGACCATTTCTATCCGAGGATGAGTCGTTTGCATAAAAACTCCCTAGCAGATCCAACCCAAAGTGTAACCTATTAGGTTACACTTTGGGTTGGAGTGAGCTCGCTAGGGACGGATACGGGTGAGCAACGCGGGGCGAATGTCGCATGCGACGAGCTTGCGGTGCTCCTGCGCTCGAATGGAACCACTCGCTGGCGCTCGTAGCTACGAGCGCCAGCGAGTGGGGTGATCGCGGATGAGCCGGCGCTATCAGCCTGATGGACGGACCGGGAGGTCCGTCCTCCTTGCCGATACGTTAGCGCTTTTTGTTGAGGGCGGCGGCGAACCAGTCGCCACCGAGCGACGGCGCGGGACGCGGGGCGGCGGGGGCGGCCGTCGGAGCCGGACGCGACTGGCCGGGGCTCGTGCGCGGGGCGGCTTGGCCGGACTTCGCGCCGAGTTGCGGGGCGCTGCGCATCGACAAGGCGATGCGTCCGCGCGTGAGGTCCACTTCGGTCACGGTCACGCTGACTTTTTGGCCGGGCTTCACGACCGCCGCCGGATCCTTGACGAAGCTGTCGGCGAGTTGGCTGACGTGGACGAGGCCGTCTTGGTGAACGCCGATGTCCACGAAGGCGCCGAAGGCGGTGACATTGGTCACGATGCCGGGGAGCTTCATGCCGGGCTTCAGATCCTCGGGCTTGTTCACGCCTTCCTGGAAGCTGAACGCTTCAAACTTTTCGCGCGGGTCGCGGCCGGGCTTGGCGAGCTCGGCCTGGATGTCGGTGAGCGTGGGCAGACCGACGGTCTCGGTGACGTAGGCGGAGAGGTTGATCTTTTTGCGGAGCTTTTCGTCGCGCAGGAGATCGGGGACGGTGCAGCCGAGGTCGGCGGCCATTTTTTCGACGAGGGCGTAGCGCTCGGGGTGGACGGCGGAGGCGTCGAGCGGGTGGGCGGCGTCGTGGATGCGGAGGAAGCCCGCGGCTTGTTCGTAGGCTTTGGGGCCGAGGCCGGTGACTTCGAGGAGGTCGGCGCGGGTCTTGAAGGCGCCTTTGTCGTTGCGGCGCGCGACGATGGCGGCGGCGCTGCGGGAGTTGAGTCCGGAGACTTGGGCGAGGAGTTGTTTCGAGGCGGTGTTGAGCTCGACGCCGACGCCGTTCACGCAGCTCACGACGGTGTCGTCGAGGGAGCGTTTGAGGGCGTTCTGGTCAACGTCGTGCTGGTATTGGCCGACGCCGATGGACTTGGGGTCGAGCTTCACGAGTTCGGCGAGCGGGTCCATGAGGCGGCGGCCGATGGAGACGGCGCCGCGCACGGTGAGGTCGTGGTCGGGGAACTCTTCACGGGCGACTTCGCTGGCGGAGTAGATGGACGCGCCGGATTCGTTGACCATCACGACGGAGATGGCGGCGGGGAGCTTGAGTCCGCGGATGAAGGCTTCGGTCTCGCGGCCGGCGGTGCCGTTGCCGATGGCGATGGCTTCGATTTTGAAGAACTCTATAAAACCTTTGATCTTCTCGGCGGCCTCGGTCTCGTGGCGGTCGGGGTAAACGACGTCGTTGTGGAGGAGTTTTCCCTGGCGATCGAGGATGACGGTTTTGCAACCGGTGCGGAAGCCGGGGTCGAGGGCGAGGACGGCGCGCTGGCCGAGCGGGGCGGCGAGGAGGAGTTCACGGACGTTGTCGGCGAAGACCTTGATGGCGTCGGCGTCGGCCTTCTTTTTGGAGTCGAGGCGGAACTCGGTTTCCATCGCGGGGGCGAGGAGGCGTTTGAGGGTGTCGGCCAACATGAGGCGCAGTTGCGCGGTGGCGGCGGGCGCGGTGTTTTTGATGACGAGGCGTTCCAACTCGGCGAGCGAGAGGAGTTCGTCCACCGTGATGCGCATCATGAGGAAGAGCTCTTTTTCGCCTCGGCGCATGGCGAGGAGGCGGTGCGACGGGCACTTGGAAAGCGGCTCGGACCACTCGAAGTAGTCTTTGAATTTGGCGGCTTCGACTTCTTTGCCGGGGATAATTTTTGAGGAGACGACGGCGGATTCGCGGTAGATGGTGCGGAGTTTATCGCGGGCGGCGGCATCGTCGCTGACGCGCTCGGCGAGGATGTCGCGGGCGCCGGCGAAGGCTTCCTCGGGGGTGGCGATTTTGGAGACGACGTTTTTGCCGTCATCGGCGGTGTATTCGCGGCCCACATACGCGAGGGCGGCGGCGGCGAGGTCGATGGAGGGGTCCTGGGCCCAGATCTGTTCGGAGAGGGGTTCGAGGCCCTTTTCCTTGGCGATGGTGGCGCGGGTGCGCTTTTTGGGGCGGAACGGGAGGTAGATGTCCTCGAGGCGGACGAGGGTCTCGGCGAGGGCGATCTGGTTGTCGAGGGCCGGGGTGAGGAGGTTGCGCTCTTTGAGGGAGGCGAGGATGGAGGCGCGGCGGTCGTCGAGGGCGGCGAGTTGTTCGAGGCGGTCGCGGATCGTCATGATCTGAACCTCGTCGAGTTCGCCGGTCATCTCCTTGCGGTAGCGGGCGATAAAGGGAACGGTGGCGCCTTCCTTGAGGAGCTGGGCGGTCGTGGCGACCTGGTGGACTTTGACGGAGGAGCCGAGTTCCTGGGCGATGCGGAGGACGTGGTCGGCGTTGGGGAGAGCGATGGGATCAGCCATGAAAAGAGACGATGAGTGCAACGCCGCGCGCGGGACGGGCAAGGGGAAAGAGCGGGAGGCGCAAGGGCTGAAACAGCCCTTGCGCTCAGGAGGGAGGGGGGTAAGTTGGCCGACCTGTTCTTTGACTGGCTGCACAAGCCGGTCCTGTCTGATTACCCACTTTGGGGGTGTTCTGGATTCGACCTTTGGTTGGAGTGCGCCGCTGCCCTTTAAGAGTGAAAGTCTCTTGTTAATCCCCTTTCAAAAAAACAAACGGCAACAACGAAGAAATGCCCCTCGCTGCCTAAGTGCAGTGACGTCCGCCTAGTGATATCTGCTAGCTAACGTGGACGACGACAGCAGACATAACATCGGGAGCCATCCGCGGGCCTGATGTCGTATCTTCACCCGGGGATTGGCTGGTGCTTAAGCGCGGTTGGTCGCGTGGCATTGGCGAGATAAATACCAGCACATAAGGGTAGACGCGGTGTGCGAAGGCCGAAGGGACCCGGGTTCAAATCCCGGCACCTCCACCAATTTTCAACGTTGTTATCACCAGATGAAACAACGTCTTGCGCTAGATTTATGAGGTCCGAAAGGACCTCTCGCAAACCCCGTTTTTCAACGGTTTGCGCACTGCTTTGTGCGCGTATTACTACATCATCTTTTGCGGCCTCAGGAGCCCCAAACCAAGGCAACTTTGCGACCTCTCCGTGCAGATCCAACGCGGCCACATCTGTATAAACATTGGCCGTTAATGACGGGTCAGAATGCGCGAGGAGGGCTTGCGCGCTCCGCTGGTTAACGCCCGACCGAACGCCGAGCGTCTGGAAAGTCTTCCGGAAAGCGTGGAAATGCACCACGCGACCCTGTCCGTCAGGGGTGACGATGCCGGCGCGTGCGAGGTCTTTTGACAGCGTTTCCTTGCGCGGAAATGAGCGATAAAACAGGGGACGGTCTGGCAGTGCGTCGGCAGGAATCACGCGGCGGATTTCGGCCACAAGTTCAGGCTTTAGCGGCAGTGCGAGCTTTGCGCCCCCCTTCATCGTAGAGGCCCGCACCAGCACATAGGAATGCGCCTCTTCTAAATGCAGGTCCGACATGACCAGCTTTTTGACGGAGCCTTTGCGCAGGCCCGTATAAAGCAAAAAGAGATAGGCGAACCGACGAGGACCGGCGACGGCTAGCAAACGACGGATTTCGTCATCAGTGAAGGCACGCACGGGCCGAACCTGCTTTCCCTTGATGCTGATGCGGTCGACCTTTTCCAGCGGGTTGCGCGGCAGTCGGTCCAAGCGCACGAGCCAATTCAGGAACGCCATCATGGACGTTTGATAATCGCGACGGGTCTTTGCGGCCTGTTTAAGCGTCGCACGGTAGGCGACCCATGCCGAAGGCGTCACATCGACCAGAAACCGCCACCCCGTCGCCGCAATCGCCGCTTTGATGCGCGCCACGGACTCCGCTGCGTTACGCTTCGACGTGCGTGAAATGAGGTCCGCACGGTAATCCCTCACAAGCTTAGCGAGGGGCGTTTGCGCGGCCTCTCGGAGTTCTTTTGGCAGAACCATGCCCTCTTTCTGCATCTGTGCAGCGACGATCAAATCTCGCAGACGTTTTTCGGCGATTCGTTTATCTGGCGTGTGCAACGCGACTCGGCGCACCTTTCCACCACGAGAGAGTGAATACGCGCCCGAGAACAAGCGGGCTTTAACCCGCTTGCCCTTGGAGACACGCACCGGACGAAAAACAAATTCGGTCATTGGAAGGCCCGACACCGCCGAGGCCTTGGCCTTCCGGACCAAGAGCACTCAGCGGCTCGGTGCAATGCATGCAATGCAGCAATGCAAGCATTGCAAGCGTTAAGTTGAACACATGCTCCGTTCACCCCGAATTGCGGGATGGAAAAGAAAAGTGCCGCGATCAACGGGCGGATATCGCCGACCCTCCGACGTCGGTTGGACGACATCCACAAAAAGCACCTCACCTTAGACAGCACGGTGCTGACTTACCTATTAGAGGCCTTTTGCGACTATGTTGACGAACACGGGCGCGTTGAAGTGCCGATCAAAATAACCCCCGTTAATTCCGAGGCACCAAAGGCGATGCGGAAGGCGAGCTAGACGATAAAGTCGTTCCATTTATTTGTCCCGAATTGTAGTCAAAAAATAGATACAAATGGGCACCTCCGAGGAAGCAGAAAAAGCCGTTTAAGAGGTAGCCTAGAACGCCCCTGAAAGTTTACGATCAGCGGAGAAAAGCAGCTAGTTTTTGCCGGTGTGTTCGGACATCCGCCGCATCACTTCATCAAGGTTGAAACTCGCGGGTTTGTGCCGCGGCGGGAAATCCTTGAAACTAGCCAACCACTGGGCGGCCATAGCCTGCATCGGGACTTGCACGAATGCACGACGGGCCACCCAGTCGGCATAGTAGATACTCGTTGGGCCGCGCTCAAAGGGGTCGCTGCGCAGATCGTAGAGGTTGGGAAGCCGCAATTTGGTGAATTGACCTTGCCATACCCCGATAGGCAATTGGGCCGAGACTTCGGCGTGCTGCTCAAGGAAGGCTACTTTCCATCGTTCATAGCGGATGGCCATGAGGTCGCCATCATCGGACCAGTAGATGAATTCCTTGCGGGGCGTTTCCTTCACTTCACCTTTAAGAAAAGGCATGAGATTGTAGCCGTCGAGGTGCACCTTGAAATTTTTCCCGTTTGCTTGGTAGCCGGTGAGGGCCTTCTTCACAACATCCGCCTCCCCAGCGGCAGCGGCGAAAGTAGGCAAAAGGTCTTCATGGGCGCACATGTCATTAATGATTGTGCCCGGCTTGATGACGCCCGGCCACTTGATCAGAGTCGGCACCCGAAATCCGCCTTCCCAGTTCGTCGCCTTCTCTCCGCGGAATGGTGTGGTGCCACCGTCCGGCCAAGTGAAAACTTCCGCCCCGTTGTCGCTGGTGTAAACGACGATGGTATTTTCCGCGATGCCAAGATCATCCAGTTTCTTCAGCAGTTGTCCGACCATTTCGTCATGTTCGACCATGCCATCGGGGTATATTCCGAGTCCTGTCTTTCCGGCGCTTGCTGGTTTTAGATGCGTGAAGAGGTGCATGCGCGTGGAGTTCACGTAGCAGAAAAAGGGCTTCTGGGCCTTCGCCTGCCGGTCGATGAAATCAAGAGCGGCGGCAGTGAACTCCTCATCCACGGTTTCCATGCGCTTCGTGTTGAGCGGGCCGGTGTCCTCGATCTTGCCGTCTGCGTGGGAATGGATCACACCGCGCGGCCCGAATTTCTTCTTGAATTCGGGGTTCGTTGGATAGTCCGGATTTTCGGGCTCCTCCTCGGCATTGAGGTGATAGAGATTGCCGAAGAACTCATCAAA
>Ga0247813_10003035_pt1 | contig 11032 bp, 12 predicted proteins | sample UWRJL169409C1_FD_180719 | JGI IMG/M metagenome (GOLD analysis project Ga0247813, IMG submission 180719) | Plant litter microbial communities from Arlington Agricultural Research Station in Wisconsin, United States - UWRJ-L169-409C-1 | ecosystem: Environmental > Terrestrial > Plant litter >... | reverse complement strand
GGAACGGCCGGCGCGAGCGGTAGACGAAGCTGGTGATGCCGTACTCCTCGGTCTCCGGCGTGTGCTGACCACGCAGCGCCTGCATCCAGCCCGGCGCCAACTGCGCTTTGACGAAGTCGTAGCGGCCGGTATCGAGCACCTCGTGCAGCGGGACGTTGCCGTGCTCGGACAGCACCAGCCGTGCATCGCGGTTCATCGCGCGCAGCACGGCGAGTGTCGATTGCAGCGTGTCGTCATCGATCAGATCGCACTTGCTCACCACGATCACGTTGGCGAACTCGATCTGCTCGGCGAGTAGATTCACCACGCCGCGGTCATCATCCTCACCGGCCTGCTGGCCGCGGTCGATCAGCCGATCGCTGGAGCCGAAGTCGTGCAGGAACTGCGCACCATCGACCACCGTCACCAGCGTGTCCAGCCGTGCGATGTCACTGAGGCTGAAGCCGGCCTCATCGCGCACCGAGAAGGTCGCCGCCACCGGCATCGGCTCGGCGATCCCGGTCGATTCGATCAACAGATAGTCATAGCGCCCCTCCGCCGCAAGCCTGCGCACTTCGTGCAGCAGGTCATCGCGCAGCGTGCAGCAGATGCAGCCGTTGCTGAACTCCACCAGCGTCTCCTCGGTGCGGCTCAGCGCGGCGCCGCCATCGCGGACCAGCTGCGCGTCGACGTTGATCTCGCTCATGTCATTGACGATCACCGCCACCCGGCGGCCCTCGCGGTTGCGCAGCAGCTGATTGAGCAGGGTGGTCTTGCCGGCACCGAGGAAGCCGGACAGCACCGTCACCGGCAGACGGGAATCATGAAGGGCAGCAGAGGCAGTCATGGCGGAGCAGGTCTGGAGGGGAATTGAAATGTTACTATATAACATTCACAGACCAAGACCCCCGCCCCATGAAGCGATCCTCTGCCCTGTTGGATGCCGGCGCCATCGCGCTCTCCGGCCTATGCCTGCTGCACTGCCTGGCCCTGCCGCTGCTGGCGGCGATGCTCCCGCTGATGGGGGTGTGGGCCGAAGCCGAGTGGGTGCATGCCCTGTTCGTGGCCATCGCCGCGCCGGTGACCGGCTTCGCGCTGTGGCGCGCGCACCGCCAGCATCGCCTGCCCGTGCTGGCGATGGCCGGCGCTTTGATCGGGCTGCTGTTGCTGCTGGCCGGCGCCGTGGGCTGGCCGAGCCATGAGGCCGAGACTCCGATGACGGTGGTCGGGAGCCTGCTGCTGGCCAGCACGCATGTGTGGAACGCCTGGCGGCGGCACCGGCACTGAGCGGGCGTACGCGATGCGCCTACTTGCCGTAGGCGCGCAGCAGCTTGACCAGCACCTGCGCCTCGGCCGCGCGCTCGGCCGGATCATCCGGCCCGACCACGTGCTCCTGCAGGTGCTCATCCAGCAGTGCCATCAACAGCGCGTGGGCGGCCCCACGTACGGCGGAGGCCTGCATCAGGACATCGGTGCAATCGGCCTCGGCCGACTGCAGGGAGGCTTCGAGGGCGGCGACCTGGCCGGCCATGCGGCGGACGCGGGCCAGCAACGGCTTACGGTGGTGTTGAACATGCGACATGGGGCCAGAGCATATACCCTATGGGGGTATATTCCCACTCCGGAGTCGCCCATGGTCCTCAGCGCTGCCGCCGACGCCCGCCGCCACACCCATCGTTTCGACGATGGCAATCCGCTCGCCGAGCGCAGCACCCGGCGCGCGCTCTGGCTGACCGCCGTAATGATGGTGGTGGAGATCATCGGCGGCTGGTGGTTCAACTCCATGGCCGTGCTCGCTGACGGCTGGCACATGAGCTCGCACGCGCTGGCGCTGGGGCTGTCCGTGTTCGCGTACGGTTTCGCGCGCCGCCATGCACACGACCATCGCTTCACCTTCGGCACCTGGAAGGTCGAGATCCTGGCCGGTTACACCAGTGCCATTGCCCTGCTCGGCGTCGCGCTGCTGATGGCCGTGCAGTCCGGGCAGCGGCTGTTCGTGCCCAGTGCCATCCACTACAACGAGGCCATTGCGATCGCAGTGGTCGGGCTGGCGGTCAATCTGCTGTGCGCATGGTGGCTGCGCGACAACCATGACCACGGGCATCACCCGCATGGCCACCACCATGGGCATGGGCACCACCACGCGCATGAGCACGGCGGTCACTCAAACGACCACGGCCACGGCCATGGAGCGCATGGCACCCAGGACCTCAACCTGCGCTCAGCGTACCTGCACGTCATCGCCGACGCCGCCACCTCGGTGCTTGCGATCGCCGCCCTGATCGGCGGCAAGGTCTGGGGCTCGGCATGGCTGGACCCGGTGATGGGCCTGGTGGGCGCGGTACTGGTCACCGTCTGGGCCATCGGCCTGCTGCGCGATACCAGCCGCGTGCTGCTGGATGCGCAGATGGACGCGCCCGTGGTGGCGGAGGTGCGTGAGGTGATCGATCAGGGGCCGTGGTCGGCGCAGCTGTCCGACCTGCACGTGTGGCAGGTTGGCCGCGGCAAGTACGCGGTCGTGGCCAGCCTGGTCAGCGCCGATCCGCTCAGTGCTGACCAGATCCGCGAGGCGCTTTCAGTGCATGAGGAGCTGGTGCACGTCACGGTGGAAGTGCACCGACTGGATGCGGCGCTGCCTGCTTGATCAACGCACGGACGGCCGATTGGCCGCGCGGAGCCAGCGGTGCCACAGTGCCTGCCTGAGTAACACCTCAGTGCTTGAACAACATCCCGACCAGGAACAGCACCAGCGGCGCGGCGCTGAGTACCGCGCCGATGATGCCCAGCCACGGCCAGCGTTCCTGACGCACGCGCGAGCCCACCGTGGCGATCAGACCCACGGCGGCCGAGGCGAGTACGCCGATCGAGACGCCGGTGGTGCTGGCGCCTGCGGTGACACCGTGGTTGGCCGCAGTGGCGATGTGCGCGGCGAAGGCACCGATGGGGAGGCCGAGGAAGCTGACCAGGCCGAGCAGCGGCAGTCGCTGGGCCGAGATCGGCGCCGTCGATGGTGAGCGGGGTGCCTGCGGGGAATCTGGCAGCACGGGGTGTCTCCTGAGGATCGCATCACCGTACACCATCGCCCGCGACGCACACAGACGGGATCTTTTCATGCCGTGTTGGACAATGCCCTCAACATCCGCCGACAGGAACCGCCATGCGCTTGTTGCCCAGCTTGTTGCCCAGCCTGCTTCTCCTGTCCCCGCTCCTGCTGACCGGCTGCGGCAAGGACAACAGCGCCGGCGTGTTCTCCTCCGATCCGATGCTCGGCTGCTTCTCCACCCACGCGCGCAAGCCCGCGGAATTCCGGATCGAGCAGCAGCAGGGCCAGTACTACGTGTCCTTCAACCGCGATGAGCAATGGCAGCGCGATGCCACGCCGCTGCAGGAATCCAGCCGCGCCGAGATCGCCCAGTTCTTCCGCGACGATGCCGACCAGATCAACAAGGCCTTGGTGCGCCCCGGTGGCGGCTTCGGCATCTTCAAGTTCAACCCCGGTGCCACACTCAAGGGCAAAGCCAAGGATAGCGACTACATGGCGTTGGTCCTGATCGGCGCCGGGCCGGTGTTCCCGGTGAAGTGCCCCTGATCGCCAACGTGCGTCACGCCCGCCTACCGGGCCACGGGTGCTCGCTGCGGTCCACCGCACGCCCGCACCAGTAGCCCGGTCCGCAACACCCATCCCCCGATAACGCCTGCCGCACGCTTCTACGGGCAGGCCCCCATCCCCATACGTCAGTCGCCCTCCTCCTGCTCGCGGCGGCCGCGATGAATCGAGCTGTATGGCCATTGCGTCGCATCCCTCACATGGCCATGTTTGACCGGGTTATGGTGCACATAGGCCACATGCCGCTGCAGATCCTCGGCGTCGACAATGCGATGCTCGCGAAACCCGTTGTGCCAGAGTGGTCGCAGGCTGCGATCACGCCGGAGCTGCAGCCGTGGATCCGTCATCGGCAACTGGCGGTCGAAGATCGCCTGGATCTGCGCCCAGCGCCGATGGCCTTCCTCATCGCCCTCCGGCAGCGTCCACACGCCGTGCAGATGGTCCGGCAGCACCACGATCGCGTTGATCCGGAACGGCCTGGCCTGCTGCGCCACGCGGAACGCCAATCGCAGGGTCTGTGCCTGTTCCACCAGCAGGCTGCTGCTGCGATCGCGCAGGTGCGCGCTGAAGAAGTAGGCGGTGCCGGTCGGCCAGAGGATGTGGTCGTAGGACATGGCCCAAGTATCCAAAGCCCCCACCCACCACGCGATCAGCGCACTCCCTGCGAACCCCTCGGACACCGGCGCATTGGCGGGTCGGATTCCCGCCACCACAGGGCCGGATGAGAGCCCGCCCCGGCCTTCTCAGGTACGATGCCCACCCCTGACTGCCCTACCGTCCGGCGCTCGCGCCGCGGCCTGAGATCCCGTGCCCCATTACACCGGCCCCCTGCTGACCCGCCCGCTCGCCGAGAGCCTGACCCGCGCCCGCGATGCCGGCACCGGCGAATGGACCGGTTCGCTTGACCTCGGCCGCTCCACCAGCACCGCGACGCTGGCGGCCGACCACTGGCAGTGGAAGGGCGAGACCTACGCCTATCCCGGCAAGACCAAGGACCGCACCCTGTACTACTGGGACGGCGAGGAGTTCCTGGCGATCTCGCGCTTCGGCTCGGCGTTGATCAAGCTGGTGCCGACCGACTGGGACGCGCCGACGTTCGAGATCGACGGCATCAAGATGCTGCCCAGCGCGCAGGTCTCCCCGTTCGAGGATGCCCGCCGCAAGGTCGCGTTGATCGCGCCGGCCGGCAAGATCGTGCTCGATACCTGCGGCGGCCTGGGCTACTTCGCGGCGTGCTGCCTGGAAGGTGGGGTCACGCGTATTCGCTCGTTCGAGAAGAATCCGGATGTGCTGTGGCTGCGCACGCTCAACCCGTGGTCGCCGGATCCGGACGCGGAAAGCAGCGGCGGTCGGCTGGCGCTGAGCCAGGGTGACGTGTCGCAGGAGATCGAAACGCTGGAGACCGCCTCGGTCGACGCGATCCTGCACGATCCGCCGCGCTTTGGCATCGCCGGTGAGCTGTACTCACAGGTGTTCTACGACCAGCTCGCACGCGTCATCCGCAAGGGCGGCCGGATGTTCCATTACACCGGTGCGCCGAACAAACTGACCAGCGGCCGCGATGTACCGCGCGAGGTCGCCAAGCGGCTGGAGAAGGCGGGCTTCAAGGCCGAGCTGGCGATGGATGGGGTGCTAGCGGTCAAGCGCTGAGCAAGGGGCGTATCAACTGCCGCGTGGCAGTTTGGCCGCCCACATGTTGTCGACCAGATTGGGATAGCGCCGCCCGTTCTCCTCGGCGCGCTGACGTGCCGCATCCTTCTGCGCCTCGGAGAGCGGCTGCGACTTCTTCTTCCCATTGGGACTGGGCTTCTTCCAGGGCGGTGTCTGGGACTGGCGCATGGGTGGTCTCGTGTGGCGTAGCGCTGCATTCTCGCTCAGCGGGTGCAACGTGCAAGAACGCCCGACACGTCATCGCAACGTGCCGGGCGCGTACTGCGAAGAGCGAGCTGCGACTTACTTCTTCAGGAAGTCCAATAGTGCTTTGTTGAACGCATCGGCATGGCTGGCATTGCAGCCGTGCGGTGCGTCCTTCAGCACCACCACCTCACTGCCCGCGATGGCCGCATGGGTGCGCTTGCCCGAGCCCTCGAACGGGACCGTACCATCGCTGTCACCGTGCAGCACCAAGGTCGGCACCGTCACCTTCTTGAGGTCGCTGCGGAAGTCGGTCGTACCGAAGGCCTTCATGCAGCCCAGCGCGGCGGTCTGGTCGGACTGCTGGCAGAGCTTGATGGCGGCCTGGCGCTCTTCCTCGCTGACCTTGAGCTCGCCGTTGGCGCTGAAGAAATCCTTGGTGAAGCCATCGAAGAACGTGTCGCGGTCCTTCTCCAGGCCTTCGCGCATTTCATCGGCCTTTTCCTGGGTCAGCGGGCCCTCGGGGTTGTCGCTGGTCTTGAGCATGTACGGCGGCACCGCCGAGGCGAACACCACGCTGTGCAGGCGCGATTCGCCGTGCTTGGCCACATAGCGCGCCACTTCACCACCACCCATGGAGAAGCCGACCAGGGTGGCGTCCTTCAGGTCCAGATCCTCGATCACACCGGCCAGATCATCGGCGAGCGTGTCGTACTCGTAGCCATCGGCCGGCTTGTCCGAACGCCCGAAGCCGCGGCGGTCATAGGCCACCACGCGGTAGCCCGCCTCGCGCAGCGCGGGGACCTGTTCCTTCCACGAATCGGCCGACAGCGGCCAGCCATGGATCAGTACCACCGGGCGACCGGTACCACCGGAATCTTCAACGTGCAGGCGAACGCGGGAAGCAGCCATGGGAACTCCTTGGGGCGATGGGGAAGGAAGCTCGATCGTAGGGAGACGGGGTTGGGTGAGCCGTGAAAGAAATCGCGGTGTCGCTGACGTGACGTGCACGGGGCTGACTGATACCGGCCCGGGTGTTCAGCGGTGAGATGCTGGCATCACTCGGCAGCGATCTCAGCCTCTGAGACGGCTGCGGACGATAGTTGCCATGGGGCACGTCGACGCTGGGAACCGGTACATGGACTGTCATGAGATCACGCCAGCGGCCGCGCATCGTGTGGAACCGAGCCCGTCCGGCACCTGCTGTGGGCTGGCACTTACGTTGTTGTTGCATGGCCTCGGCGCGCATCCAGCAGCCCATGCGGCATTGCGTGCTGCCCTGCGGCAGAGACCGGAGGGCGAGTGCTGTGCCAGCTGCGCGCTGTTGCGTGGCCATGACACCCCATAGATGCGTGCCGGCGACGTGGCCGGCGGAGCCATGGTTCGCCGCGCAGGCCGGCCATTACTAATTACATAGTTGACATGCCCGATCCGTCGGGCGCACGATGCGGGCGTCAACTAACGAACCAGTAGATAGCCATGGCCCGCCCCGTATCGCCTGCCCTGACCGACGCCGAACGCCGCATTCTGGAGGTGCTCTGGAAGAAGAAGGAGGCGTCCGTGCGCGAGGTCGCCGACGAGCTGTCCAAGAAGAAGCCGGTCGCCTATACGACCGTGCTGACCATGTTCAAGGTGCTGGACAAGAAAGGCCTGGTCCACCATCGCAGCGAGGGTCGCGCCTTCATCTACAGCGCCGCGATCACCCGCAGTGAGGCGCGCAAACAGGCGTTGGAGAATCTGCTCAAGTCCTTCTTCAACGATTCGCCCAGCGTGCTGGCGCAGCACCTGATCGATGAGCACGACATGGACGCTGACGAGCTCAAAGCGCTGCAGCAGCGCGTGGACGACGCATCTCCTTCGAGGACGCCCAAATGACCGTGCATTGGACCCAAGCCCTGGCGACGATGGCCGTGCAACACCTCTGGCAGAGCACCTTGTTGTTCGCGCTGGCGGCCCTTGTAGTGGGGCGCAGCCGGATCAATGCAGAAGCTCGCTCCTGGGCACTCTGCGTGGCCTTTGTGCTGGCTGCGGCATCACCGCTGTTGGTCCTGCTGCCTCGCACCGCGCCGACGACTGTTGAGGTCGCGCAGCAGGCCGTACTGCCCTCAGCGACTGAGGCTCCAGTGCCGGTTGTCGCGCAGAAAGTGGACGGCATCACCAACACGATCCCCGCCTCCACCACGCCGACCCTGCTGCACGGCGCCGTACTGATCTGGTTGCTCGGCACGCTCTGGGGCCTGACCCGCCTGGGCCAGGGCGCATGGCAAGCGCGTCGCCTGCATCGCAGCGCGCGGCATTCGCCCCAGCACGAAGCGCTGCTGGGTGGAGAACTGCCTGCGGGTGCCAGCGTTGCACTATCCGATATCGCCCCGGGGCCGATGGTGGTTGGCCTGTGGTCGCCGCGCATTCTGGTGCCGACCACGATGGCATCCACCCTGCCCCCGGCCGCGCTGCGTGATCTGCTGCTGCATGAAGCCGCGCATATTCGTCGGCATGATCTGTGGATCACCGCTGCACAGCGTGCACTGCTCGCCGTGTACTGGTGGAGCCCGTTCCTGCGCCTGCTGGGCCGTCGGCTGGATCTCGCCCGCGAGATGGCGTGCGATGAGCAGGCGGCCCTGCGCACCGGCAGTGGCCCCGGCTATGCCAATTCCCTGCTGGCCGGTATCGCCGGACTGATGACACAACGGCGGCGCAGCGCGCCACTGGCCGTCGGCATGTCCGCCACCCGAAGTGGCTTGAGCCAGCGCATCGATGGGCTGCTCCGCCTGGACACGCGCTCGAAGCGCAGGACAACCCACTTCGGCTGGGGCGCGCTGTGTGCGGTTGCGCTGGTCGCGCATGTTGGTGTCACCGTGGCCGCTACGCCGCGGTTGGGCAACGCGATCATCGTTGCAGAGAACGAAGCCGCCACTACGTCGCGCACCGTCTCGCCGCACGCCGAGCAACTGCTCAGCGCGGCCAGCAACGGCGACATCTCCCGCGTGCAGCAGCTGGTGAAGATGGGTATTGCCGTGGACACGCAGGTCAGTGGCGACGGCACCGCGCTGATCATCGCCGCCAAGCACGGCGAACTGGCGATGGTCGATGCCCTGCTCGTGCTCGGCGCGCAGCCCGACCTGGCCTCGCGCGGCGATGGCAATCCGCTGATCGCTGCGGCACGTCGCGGTCATCTGCCCGTCGTCGAGCGCCTGGTCGGCGCTGGGGCCGACGTCAACCGCATCGTCGCCTTGGACGAAACCCCGCTGATCAACGCTGCACGCTCCGGCGATGTAGAGACCGTTGCCTATCTGGTCGAGCACGGTGCCGACGTCAACCTGGGCGTGGTGGCCGATTTCGCACAGTGGCGCTCGCCGCTGAACCAGGCACGCAACGATCGCGTCCGTGACTACCTCACCCAGCGTGGTGCGGTCGCCGGCAGGCGCTGACAGGCCGCGCTCCCCATCGGTGACGCTGATCGGTGCGATGGCCTCCGCCGCCATCGCCCGCCACTCAATGCCCTCTTTTGCTGCACCGTATCGCCCCACTCTGCGGCGTGCTTGCGCGCGCCTGTCTTTCGCGGATCGCCCCCTCATGAGGTATCGCATGGCTTACGCATCCATTCCGCAGGCACCAACCCCGCTGCGATCTAACCGCGCTCAGTACGGCCTGGTGCGCGCGTCACTGTGCACCGCGCTGGTGCTGCTGCTTGCCGGCCCCGCAGCGGGGGCGGACCGCGAAGACGCGGCGATCCGCACGGCGCTCGCCTCCGGCCTGCGCCCCACCGTGGTGACGGCCGATACCGCGCTGCCGCACTGGTCGCTGCAGGAACGCATGGCCCAGCACCATGTGCCCGGTGTGGCCATCGCCGTTCTACGGGATGGCAAGCTCGTGCACAGTGCTGGCTACGGTACACGCGAGGCTGGCGCGCGGGCTGCCGTGAATGCAGACACGTTGTTCTCGGTCGGCTCGGTCAGCAAGGTGGTTACGGCCACCACCTCACTGCGCTTGGTCGCCGACGGCACCCTCGCACTGGACCGGGACATCGCCACCTACCTGCGCAGCTGGAAAGTACCCGCTGCCGCGACCCTCCCAGCGCCGCAGCTGACGCTGCGCATGTTGATGTCGCACACCGCCGGGCTGGGCGTGCACGGCTTCGCCGACTACCCGCCCGGCGAACCGTTGCCCACACTGCTGCAGACATTGGACGGCATCGCTCCGGCCAAGAACAAACCCGTACGTCTGATCCATACACCCGGCGAACGGGGCGATTACTCTGGTGGTGGTGTGATGGTGGAACAGCTCGTGCTCGAAGATGTGACTGGCCAGCCGCTGGACACGCTCGCACGCAAGCAGGTGTTCGAGCCACTGGGAATGCAGCGCAGCCGGTTCACCGATCCACCCGCCAACACCGACAACATCGCCAAAGCGCATGACGGCAACGGCAAGCTCACCGCCCTGCCGCGCGGCTGGCAGTCCTTCCCGGAACAGGGCGCTTCCGGCCTGTGGACCAGCGCCAACGACCTGGCCGCGTTCGTTGCTGCTCTTACGGCCAGCTACCGTGGCCAAGGCAATTTCCTGCCGCGGCCCATTGCGACCGACATGATGACCGAGGTGTCGCCAAGCTGGCACGGCCTTGGCCCGCGCCTGGACGGTGCCGGGCAGACCCGGATCTTCCACCACGGCGGCTCCAACGACAGTTACCGGGCGTGGATCGAGGGATATCTGGAGACGGGCGACGGCTTCGTGATTCTTACCAATGGTGAGAGTGGCGCCGCGCTGGCGAAGGAGATCCGCAATGCGCTATCCGATGCGATTGGGCGTGGGGTGAATCCTGCCGTGCGCACGGTTGCGTTGGACCTGCGCGAGCCGCGGTATGCGGACTATGCCGGGGTGTTCGAGCAGGACGAGCGCGTGCCGATGGCGCAGCGCGGTGCGTTGGCCGACATCTTCGACATCCCGGCGTTGGAGGTGAAGGTGGCTGGTGGGGAGGTGCGCGTGGGTGTGGCTGGGACGAAACGCGATGGGCGCGTGCTGCCAGTGTCGCCGAATCGGTTTGTGTCACCGGATATCGATGGGCTGGAGATCGAGTTCCATCGGGATGCGTTCGGAAAGGTGGAAGCGTTGAGTGTGGTGTTTGGGGAGGGGCGGGGGTATTACGTGCGGCGGGAGCGGGATATTTGATGACGATTGGGGCCGACGCCGAGGGCTTTGCGCCAGTCTCGCATCACGGCGCGCGGGAATAGAGCTTCCGACGCAGCGAATACAGGACCGGCCGCGAGAGGCGGCCGGCCCTTGGTCCAGCAGCAACACGTTACAGCGCAATCCGCGCAACAGACTCTTCGCTGCCCTTCGGCTCGCTGTCACCGTTCTTGACGGTCACGTACAGCAAGTTCTTCTTTGCATCCAGCGCCAGGCTGTTCGGGTGCGTCGGCACCGCGTACGTCGCCACCTGCTTGTAGGTATCGCTGTTATATGCGGTGACGGTGCCACCATCGCGGTTGGTCACGTACAGGCGCTTGCGCGGTGCGTCCAGCAGGATACCCAGCGGACCGGCATCAGTCGGGATGCTGGCAAGTTCCTTGCCGGTGGAACGGTCCAGCACCAGCACAC
>Ga0247813_10003034_pt1 | contig 11036 bp, 9 predicted proteins | sample UWRJL169409C1_FD_180719 | JGI IMG/M metagenome (GOLD analysis project Ga0247813, IMG submission 180719) | Plant litter microbial communities from Arlington Agricultural Research Station in Wisconsin, United States - UWRJ-L169-409C-1 | ecosystem: Environmental > Terrestrial > Plant litter >... | reverse complement strand
GCGCACGAGGGCACGGTCCTCGTCTCGGTGGTCGGCGGCAGCGGGGGACCCGGGCACGCAGCCCATGCCTCCGTCGGGATGTGGTTGGCGCACGCCGGTGCCGCTGCCCTCACCGTCTTCACCCTGCACCGAGGCGAGAGGGTCCTCGCGCAGCTGCGCCGGCTCGCGACGGCGGTGCTCGGCTGGGCTCTGCCCCGACGGTCCGCAGCGGGTGTGCCCATCTTGCAGCGCCAGCACCATCCAGTCGGCACCGTGCCCGTGGTCGTCCGGTCCTTCGAGGTGCTGGCCGGGAGCCTCGCTCGCCGTGGTCCTCCGGTGCCTCGCAGCACCTGACGCGACCACTCAGCACGAACCGCCCGACGGCGCTCGCGCGCGCTCTCGGCGTGCGCCCGCTCGCCGTGCCCAGGACAGGACCCCCATGAGCACCAGCAGACCCCAGCCTGACCGCGCGCCGACCGCGAGCGCCCCCAGCGCCCCGGTCACCTCGAGCACGCTGCCCGCGCCGAGCCCACCGACCGGGCAGGACGAGGCCGCCGACCCGACCCCTGAACCCTTCCGCTTCCCGACGCTGCGCACCGACGAGGTCGTGCTGCTGCTCTGCCTGCCCCTGACCGTGGTGGTCGCCCTCGCCGGGCTGCTGCTCACGGGGGAGTTCGCGCCGAGCGTCTTCGGCGGCCCGGGCGACCTGGTCACCTACGGCCTCCCAACCGCCCGCGCACTGCACGACGCGCTCGCGGCCGTGACCATCGGGCTGCTGATCCTCGCGACCTTCGTCCTGCCAGGGCAGCGCGAGCTGCCCGGCATCGTCAGCTATTCGCAGTGGACAGCGGCCCGGTGGGCCGCGCGGGCTGCGGCCGGGTGGCTCGCTGCGGCGATCGCCGTCCTCGTGCTCACCACGGCCGACGCGATCGGCGCACCGGTCTCGTCGCCCGGCTTCGCAGGCCAGCTGCGGTACTTCGCGACAGGGATCGAGCTGGGGCAGACCATGGTCGTCTCAGCCGGCTGCGTCGCGCTCGCGCTCGTCGTGCTGCTCGCCAGCCGCACGGTGTCGTGGGTTGCCGTCGCCACGGCGCTGAGCGTCCTGTCGCTCCTGCCGCTCTCGCTCAGCGGCCACGCCGCGGGCGCCGACGAGCACGCGAACGCGGTCAACTCGCTCGCGATCCACCTCGTCGGCGTGACCGCGTGGGTCGGTGGGCTCGTCGGGCTGGTGCTGCTGCGCCGGCGGGTCGGCCCGCACCTGGCAGCGGTCGTCGCCCGGTACTCGACGCTCGCCGGGTGGGCCTTCGTCGCGGTCGCGTTCTCGGGGGTCGTCAACGCGTCGTTGCGGCTCGACGGGCTCGACGACCTCGCGACGCCCTACGGGCTGCTGCTCGTCGGCAAGACCCTCGCGCTGTGCCTGCTGGGCGCGGCCGGCTGGGCGCAGCGTCGTCGCATCCTCCCGCAGCTGGAGGACCCGGCGCGCAGCTCGCGCGCCTTCGTCAGGCTCGCGGTCACCGAGGTGGTCGTCATGGCGGTGACGATGGGTGCGTCGGTCGCGCTGTCCCGCTCCGCGCCGCCCGTGCCGCAGAACCCTGTGGTCGGCGACCCGCGGCACGCGCTCCTCGGCTTCCCGTACCCCGAGCCCGTCTCGGTGCGGAACATGCTCACGCAGGTGCACGTCGACTGGGCGTGGCTAGCCCTCGTCTGCCTGCTCGCGGGCGGGTACGTGGCCTGCGTGGTGCGGCTGCGGCGCAGGGGAGACGCGTGGCCGCTCGGGCGCACGATCTCGTGGCTCGTCGGCTGCCTGGTGCTCGCCTTCGTCACGAGCGGCGGTCCGGCCGTCTACGGCTCGGTGCACTTCAGCACGCACATGATCCAGCACATGGGGCTGATGATGTTCGCCCCGCTCCCGCTCGTCCTCGGCGGGCCGGTCCTGCTCTTGCTGCGGGTGCTCCCGCACCGCACGGACGCGAGCCGCGGCCCGCGCGAGTGGATCCTCGTGCTGGTGCACTCCCGCTACATGCAGGTGCTGTCCAAGCCGCCCGTCGCCGGGGTGATCTTCGCCGGGAGCCTCGTCGCGTTCTACTACACGGGGTGGTTCGACTTCGCGCTGTTCAAGCACCAGGGGCACGTGCTCATGCAGGTGCACTTCCTGGCGAGCGGATACCTGTTCTTCTGGATGCTCGTGGGCGTCGACCCGGGCCCGCCGAAGGCCAGCCCGCCGATCCGCCTCGTCGTGCTGCTCGTGACGATGGCCTTCCACGCGTTCTTCGGGGTCGCGGTCATGGAGTCCACCACGCTGCTCGCCCCGGACTGGTGGCGGGCGATGGGCGGCGACGACCAGGCGGCGCTGCTCACCGACCAGCAGACCGGGGGCGGCATCGCGTGGGGCGCAGGTGAGCTGCCTGTCGTCTTCGCGGCGCTCATCGTCGTGTTCCAGTGGACGCGCTCGGACGCACGGGACGCCAAGCGCTACGACCGGCAGGCCGAGCGGGACGGCGACGCCGAGCTCGAGGCGTACAACGCCCGTCTGGCCGAGCTCGGGCGTCAGGCGGAGCAGCAGGGCTGAGGGTCAGCGACTCTGGCGGACGGGGGAGCGAGTCGGGATCACGACCTCTGGTGGGTGGAGCGGCATCCGGGATCGGCGCTGCCCGTGCCGGCTCGGCTCAGAGCCCTGCCTCGTGGACGCAGATCGCGACCTGGACGCGGTTCTCGACCCCGAGCTTGCCGAAGAGCCGCCCGACGTGGGACTTGACCGTCGCGACGCTCATGAACAGGCTCGCGGCGATCTCGGAGTTCGACTGCCCGCGCGCGACGGCGAGCGCGACCTCGTGCTCGCGCTCGGTGAGGGTCGCGAGCCGGGCCCGGGCCTCGGCATCCTTACGGGGCCCCGACGCGGCGACGGCGGCGATGAGCTGTCCGGTGACGCTCGGCGAGAGCATCGGCTGCCCGGCAGCCGCGGCCCGCACGGCCGCGACGAGATCGGCGGGCGGGGTGTCTTTGAGCAAGAACCCGCGCGCGCCGAGCCGCAAGGCGCTCAGGACCATGTCGTCGGTGTCGAAGGTGGTGAGCACGACCACGACGAGGTCCGGCTGGAGGGCGAGTGCCCGCTCGGTCGCGGCGAGGCCGTCGAGCCTCGGCATGCGGATGTCCATGAGGACCACGTCGGGTCGGAGCGACTCGACGAGGGCGACGCCCTCCTGGCCGTCGGAGGCCTCACCGACGACCGTGATCGCCGGGTCGCCGCCGAGGATCAGGCGCAGGGCCGAGCGGACGAGGGCGTCGTCGTCGACGAGCAGCACGGAGACCGGCTGCGGAGGCGTGCTGGTCATGAGGTCCACGGGACCCAGGCTCTCACGGTGAAGGTGCCGTGGTCGTCGACCCCGTGCTCGAGGTGACCGCCCGCGAGGCTGACGCGTTCGGCCAGGCCTGTGAGACCTAGACCCGAGGACGGCAGCGCAGGCTCACCGAGAGTGCGCTGCCGGCCGTCTGTCGCGTTGCTCGCGACGATCGTCAGCCGCGACCCGGGTTCGCCGTCGACCGTGAGGGTCACCGGGCGACCAGGGGCGTGCTTGCGGACGTTGGTCAGAGCCTCCTGGACCACGCGGAACGCAGTCCGTCCGGTGCTCGGGGCGAGCGTCGCGAGGACGGCTGGCTCGACGGGGACGCGGAGCGTGACGGGGGTCCCGGCCGCCCGGGTCTCGTCGAGCAGCTCGTCGAGGGTCGCGAGGGTCGGCTGAGGTCGTTCGGGCGGTGCGGCAGGACCCGTCGCCGTGGGCCAGCGGACCTCGGGTGCGCGCAGCACCCCGAGGACCTCACGGAGCTCGGTGAGCGCGAGGTGCGCGTTGTCGCGGATGACTGTGGCGACCTCGGTGGTCTCGTCGGCGGTGAGGTCTGTCCTGTACGCCAGGGCGCCGGAGTGCATGGCGACGAGGGAGATGCGGTGCGCGAGGACGTCGTGCATCTCACGGGCGATGGCCGCCCGCTCGGCGGTCCGCGCCTGGGCGACGCGTGCCGCCTGCTCGCGCTCGGCGGTCTCGGCCCTGGCCTGCAGGACGGCGAAGAGCTCGCGCCGACCGCCGATGGAGAACCCTGCGAGGACCGTCGGCACGAGGACCGCGAGGGTGATCAGCGCGACGACCCAGAGCTCGAGCGGGTCCGCGGGCTCGGTGACGACCTCGAAGACCATGGTCGACAGAAACCACAGCGCAGCGACCGGCAGCACCTCACGCCACCGCCGCCGGGTCGCGAGCGACACCGTCGCGATGACGAGCGCGCCGACGCTGAAGGACGACACCGACGCGAGGACGGTGATGAGGCAGGCGACGAGCAGCGGTGCGCGGCGCCGGAACGGCAGCAGTCCGAGCGCGACGAGCCCGGCCAGGAGGTCGAGGGCTGCGGCGGCGTCGGAGGGGGCGGACTCGGAGAGCACGGCACCGAAGGCGACGAACCCGACGGTGAAGGCGAGCAGCATCCGCCAGGTCTTGCCCCAGAGCGTGAGGGGCGGGGAGACGAAGGGCTCGTCACCTGACGAGGGCTTCGGCGTGCGCGGGACGCCGAGGTTCGCAGGAGCGGGCGACGGCGTCTGTCGGGCTGCTGCGGACGCAGGGACGGGCGGGACGGGGGCTGGCACCCGACCACAGTAGGACGGGGCGACGCACGGACGACAGAGACCGCGGGCTACGGACGGCTCCGACGAAAGTTGGAGACGGGCCGGGCGTAGGTGGCTCTGCCCGGCCCCAGCAGGCCTTGCAGGTCCGCGCGCTCGTCTGCCCACGGCCCGGCCCGGCGCGCCCTGACCCGACCCGCAGGCTGGGCCCAGGACGAGGCGCGCTGGCGCTAGAGCGCCGCGTGCGGGTCGGAGGAGTTGAGCGCGGCGACCACCTGCTCGTAGTCACCGCGCACCTCGCCGTACCTGAGGAACTTCACGGTCTCCACGAGGATCTCGTGCGCGTCGGGCTGCTCCTCGATCAGCGCGAGGACCTCGTCGACGAAGGCCTCGAGAGGCATCGCGACAGGGCTCTCGGCCTGCCCGGGCATGAGGTCCGTGCGGACCGCGGGCGGCACGATCTCCAGGACGCTCACAGTGGTGCCGGCGAGCTGGAGGCGGAGGGACTCGCTGAGCATGTGGATCGCGGCCTTGGTCGCGTTGTACGTCGGGGTGACGCGCAGCGGGGCGTGGGCCAGGCCGCTCGACACCGTGACGATGGTCGCGGCGGGCCTGGTCTGGAGGTGCTCGACGAAGGCGGCGACCAGCCGGATCGGTCCGAGCAGGTTGGTCGTGACGATCGCCTCGGCGTCGGCGAGGAAGCCCGGCGTGCGCCAGTCTTCGGTCCGCATGATGCCGGCCATCGTGACCAGGCCGTCAAGCTCTGGGTAGGCGGCGAGGACCTCGGCGGCGGCGGTCGTGATGCTCTCCGGGTCGGAGACGTCGATCTGCACGGTGCCGATGCCGGGGTGCTCGGCGGCGATCTGCTCGAGCAGCTCGGCGCGCCTCCCGCCGACCACGACGGTGTTACCGAGGTCGTGCAGGCGCAGAGCCAGTGCGAGCCCGATGCCGCTCGTGGCGCCGGGGATGAAGAGGGTGCTTCCGGTGATGTTCATGCCTCCACCCTGCGACCCGTGGGGCACGAGCGGGAGAGACCTGCTGAACCAGGGACCGCCGATCCCTGGTTGTCGGGACGCGGGCACGGCGATGATGGTGCGATGGACCGAGACGAGCTCGCAGCCTTCCTCCGTGCCCGGCGCGAGGCGCTCCAGCCGGGCGACGTGGGCCTGCCGCCGGGTGCCCGGAGACGAGCGCCCGGGCTGCGCCGCGAAGAGGTCGCTGCGCTGACAGGGATGTCGACCGACTACTACGCGCGGCTCGAGCAGGGTCGGGGTCCGCAGCCGAGCACGCAGATGCTCGCGGCGCTGGCCCGCACGCTCAGGCTCACCGCAGACGGTCGCGACTACCTGTACCGCGCCGCCGGTCACCCTGCGCCGGACCGGAGGAGCACGTCGTCACACGTCGCACCAGCGCTCCTGCGGGTGCTGGACAGGCTCTCCGACAGCCCTGCGCTGATCCTCTCCGAGCTGTGCGAGCCGCTCGCCGCGAACGCGATGGCCGTCGCCCTGTTCGGTGACGTGCTGGGGCGGACAGGGTGGGCACGCAGCGACATCTATCGATGGTTCATCGATCCTGCCTCGCGGGAGATCTACCCGCGGGACGACCACGACAGGCAGGGGCGGGCCCTCGTCGCCTCGCTCCGGGTCGCCTACGGGCGGTCGGGAGCGAGCTCCCGGGCCGGTGGGCTCGTCGCGGCGCTGAACCTGGAGAGCAGCGAGTTCGTCGACCTGTGGGCCGAGCACGAGGTGGCGCGCAGGTTCGCCGACCACAAGACGCTCCTGCACCCGGAGATCGGTCCGATCGAGCTCGACTGCCAGGCGCTGTTCACCGAGGACCAGACGCAGTCGCTGCTGGTGCTGACCGCCGCCCCGGAGGACACCGAGGCGCGCGCGAGCCTCGACCTGCTGCGGGTCGTGGGGGTGCAGGCTTTCGACGCCTGAGCGCTCACCGTGCAGGTGATGGTGGGACAGGCTGCACCGAGCCCCGGAGCTGGGGCCCGGTCAGCTGGTCGTCGGGGCGGTCGTCCAGCCGTCCCCGGTCCCCGCGGAGCTCGACACGAAGCCGTGCTCGTGAGCGAGCACCACGGCCTGCACCCGGTCGCGCAGACCGAGCTTGCGCAGGACTGCGCCGACGTGCGTCTTGACGGTCGACTCGCTGACGAACATGCGCTGCGCGATCTCGGTGTTGTTGAGTCCTTCGGCGACGGCTGAGAGCACCTCGCGCTCCCTGGCTGTCAGCGTGTCGACGCCGGGCGGGTCCGGGCGTCGCGCACGGAAGGCGCCGTCGAGGAGCAGGGAGAGGTCGTCGGGTGCCAGCACGGCGTGGCCGGCGTGCACGCTGCGGATCGCATCGCCCAGCAGGGCTGGGGTCGCGCCCTTGAGCAGGAAGCCGCTCGCGCCGTAGCGGATCGCTGCCGCGGCCCTGTCGTCGAGGTCGAAGGTCGTCAGCACGATCACGCGGACCGGGGACGTGCGCGCCGCAGCACGAGTCGGCGCGAAGATCTGCCGTGTCGCCTCGACGCCGTCGAGCTCGGGCATGCGCACGTCCATGAGGACCACGTCAGGAGTCAGCTCGTCGACGAGGCGCAGCGCCTCGAGGCCGTCGCTCGCCTGGCCCATGACCTCCAGGCCGTCCTGGGCGTCGACGATCACCGCGATGCCCTCCCGGAAGAGCGTCTGGTCGTCGACGAGCAGCACCCTGATCGGGGCGGTGGCGGTCATGCGGGGTCCTCTACGGCGTGCGTCGGCGGGTTCGTGCGCAGCGTACCGCTGAGCGGGACCACGGCAGACGCGGTGACGCAGACCGTCTGGTCGGTCGCGGGGTGCGGCGGGTCCGCGGTGAGCGTGAAGGTCCCGCCCAGGTGCTCGAGCCTGCGCCGGATGCCCTCGACCCCCAGACCGACCGTGCCAGCCCGGGACTCTGCCTCTGCGCGGTCTGCAGGGTCTGCAGCGTCGCGGGCGTCGCTGCTCTCGTCGCCGGCCGACGCCGGCCACCCGTCTGCGGCGTTGCTGACGGTGAGGGTGAGGTTCTCACCCCACTCGCGCGCCACGACCACGGGCTCGCCGCGGCGACCGTGCTTGAGCGCGTTGGTGAGCATCTCCTGGAGCACCCTGTAGGCGGTGGTCTCCAGCTCGGGGGGAAGGGGGCGACCTGCTCCCGTCGTCGAGTCCACGAGCGGGGTCCCGGCCGACCTCACGTCCTCGATCAGCGTGTCGAGGGTCCCGCGTGGCACAGGTCCGGCGCTGGGTCGGCCGTCCATCGTCGAGAGCACCTCGCGGACGTCGGCCAAGGACGCCCGCGCCGAGGTCGCGATGCTCGCCGCGGCAGCACGGAGGGCCGCAGGGTCGTCGTCTGGGAGGTACTGGACAGACTCGGCCTGAGCCAGCACGACGGCGAGCGAGTGCCCCACGACGTCGTGGACGTCCCGTGCGAGCCTGGCCTGGCGCTCGCGCAGCTCGGCGAGCTCCTCAGCCTGGCTCCTCTGCGCCTGGGCCTCGTCCCGCTCGGCGACCATGCGTCGCGTCTCGGCCTGCGACGTCCGAGCCTGGTCGCGCCAGCGCAGGACCAGCCCGAAGCCCCAGGGTGCCAGCATCGCCGCGGAGCCGAGCACGACCAGCGGGACGGTGGCTGAGCTCTGGGCGACTGTGGCCACGACCCTGCGTGCGATGTAGTGCACGTTCTCCCATCGTCCGTCCATCCTGCTCACGTGCTCGACGGTGAACCACGCCGAGAGCACGACTGACAGCGCCGCCGCCCAGAGCGTCACGGGACGTCCGTAGCGCGCCGCGCCGAAGGAGATCAGGATCATCACGCCGACGACCAGGCTGATCCCCGATCCGATGACGACCTGGAGGGCGACCGACAGCCATGCGAGCGTGAGCCCGAGGGCTGGGGCTCGCCGGAACAGGACGCCGGCGCCGACGAGCAGGGCGATGAGGAGGAGGGTCCACCTGATGCTGAGCGGTGGGCGCCAGCCGACCCGCGCGAGCTCTTCGTAGCTGAGGAGTGCGAGGACAAGACCGACGAAGGCGTCTGGCCAGCCTGCGACCGGGCGCGAGGGCAGGGCGGTCGACGTCGGGCCCCACGGCCTGAGGCCCCAGCGTCCGGCGCCCCCGACCGGGGGCTCGGAGGAGACCGGAGGGGACGGTGCGTGTCGGCTGGTCAGGTTCATGCCTCGACCCTAGAGAGGCCCGAGCACCCGGAGCATCATCCTCAGGTGCCGCCCTGCTGGCCGACGGTGCCGCGACCGGTGGCCCCTGCGGGGAGGGGCCACCACCAGGCTCAGAGCGTCTGCGTCACCTGGTCGTAGCGCAGGCGGGTCTGGCGCGGGCGCGTCGCGCCCTCCTCGGCGGGTGTCCCGACGTTGAGGACGACCAGGGAGCGCCAGCCGTTCTTGCTGAAGAACTCGGCGTCGACCGCTGCGGCGTCGAACCCGCCGAGGGGCCCGACGTGCAGACCGGCTGCCCGCAGACCGACGATGAGATAGCCGACCTGGAGGAGCGAGGAGGTGCGAGCCGTGCCGCTGCGGGCCTCTTCACCGGCGGCCTCGAAGCGCTCGCGCGCGCCCTCCATGTACGGGGCGAGGACGTCCATGTGCTCGTGGAAGCGTGTGTCCGCCGCTGCGACGATGGTCAGCGGGGCGGCGAGCGTCTTGGCCTTGTTGCCCTCGGCCATGTGCTCGACGAGACGGGCCCGGGCAGCCGGGTCGCGCAGCACGAGCAGGCGCAGCGGGACGGTGTTCATCGCGGTCGGACCCCACCGGACCAGGTCGTAGGCCGCCTGGATCTTCTCTTCAGGCACCTCGGTGTCGGCGAAGGCGTTGACTGAGCGCGCCTCGCGGAACAGCAGGTCTGCGGTCGCGGCGTCGATCTCGAGCAGCTCGTCGAAGGCTGCGTCGGTCGGGGTGAAGGTCTCGGTGGTCATGGTGGCGTCAACGGAGAAGAGCGGTCGCGCACTTCCCACAGGTCGTGTGAGGTGCCCCACAGGGACCCGTGATGTCACGTCGTCGCCTCGCCTCGGCTCGCCCGGCGGAGCGTCGACCGGGCATCCTGGGTGCATGCGTGTCGAACCCGTGAGCGAGGACGTGCTCCGCGCCCGTCTCGTCGCCCGCATCCTCGCCGAACCGGCACCGGCCGCGGTGCGCGTCCTGCTCGACGGGCATCCGTCGACCGGTCCCGGGGCGCTGGCCGACTCCCTCGTGGAGCCGCTGCGTGCGGCAGGTCGACCGACAGCGCGGATCCGTGCCGAGGACTTCTTGCGCCCGGCGTCTCTGCGCCTCGAGATGGGCCGTCACGACCCCGACAGCCTGCTGGATGCGTGGATCGACGTCTCGGGTCTCAACCGTGAGGTGCTCAGCGCCGTCGGCCCCGGTGGGCAGGGACGCTACCTGCCGTCGTTGCGGGACCCCGTCACCGACCGGGCGACTCGCGCCGGCTACCTCGAGGCGCCGCCCGGGTTGGTCGTGCTGCTCGACGGCTCGCTCGCGATGGGCCGGTGGCTCGACGTGGACCTCACGGTCCACCTGTCGCTGCGCACGTCGACCATCGCCCGGCGCACGGCCGACGAGGACCGTTGGACCCTCGACGCGTACACGCGCTACGCCATCGAGGTCGAGCCCGAGAGGGCGGCCGACGTGGCCGTCCGGGTGGACGACGCACGCCGACCGGCGATGCTCACGGGCTGAGAGGTCGTCGAGACAGCAGTCGTCCTTCCCGGTGTCTAGAGGAGCCCGCGTTCCGCGGCGACCTCGACGGCCTCACGCCGTCCGACGACGCCGAGCTTGCGGTAGATGGCCCGCTGGTGGGTCTTCACGGTGTTGACCGACAGGAACACCGCTGCGGCGATGTCGGCGGCCGTCATCGCCGACCGCAGGTAGACCAGGACCTCGTGCTCACGCGGCGTCAGAGACCAGAAGGACGGCACCAGCGGCGCCGGAGGCCGCACCCTGGGCAGGTGGTCGAGGAGCGTCACGGTATAGGCCGTGTGCAGGCTGCCCCAGCCGAGGTGCGCACGGAGCAGCGGCAGGACCTGGCACGACCTGTCGACGAAGGGTCGGCGGACGTCGTCGACCTCGGCCAGGGCGATCGCCTGCTCGAGGAGCCTGTGGGCCTTGTCGGGCTGCTCCTCGGCGTCGGCGAGCAACGCTCCCACCACCCGGTGTGCGACGAGCGAGTGGCTCGCCCGGCATCCTCCCGGCAGCAGGTCGAGGACAGCCCGGGCACCGACGAGGTCCCCGTCGAGGCGGAGCAGGTCGGCGCACCAGACGAGCGAGCCGGGGTGGTGGGGCAGCATCACGTCGAAGGCGGCCTTCTCGGCGGTCTGCCGGGCGTCGGACGACGAGCCGTGGGCGTAGGACCACCGGGCGTCGAGCATCAAGGCGACCACGGGCCAGGTGGCCGGCAAGAACATGTCGTGCTCGCGGCGCAGCAGCGAGCTGTGCAGGGCCTCG
>Ga0247813_10003033_pt1 | contig 11039 bp, 10 predicted proteins | sample UWRJL169409C1_FD_180719 | JGI IMG/M metagenome (GOLD analysis project Ga0247813, IMG submission 180719) | Plant litter microbial communities from Arlington Agricultural Research Station in Wisconsin, United States - UWRJ-L169-409C-1 | ecosystem: Environmental > Terrestrial > Plant litter >... | reverse complement strand
GGCTCCGTCGCAGGCCACGCCGCACTGTGCCTTCGACGGAGCCACCGGTGATTTCTACCGTGAGTCCTGCTGAACGCTCGAGCACGCACGCATCTTACGTGGCTGCGCTTAACTGCTGGGTTAAACGGAACACCCCGCCCTCTGGTCGAGGACGGGGTGCACGTTTCTCTGCGACTACTCTGCGGTTGCGACAGTGAGCGACTCGATGAAGGTGTCGAGTCCCCAGGTCAGGGAGAGCGCAGTGGGCGGCGAAACCGAGGAGATGTACTCGGTGCCTACGACTGTCGCTACGTTGCCGGCGGCAACCGCGGGGATGGCCGTGCGGTCCTTGAGGAACGCGTCGGCCTCGGCCTGCGTGTCGGCGTAGACGACGACAACATCGGACTCGAGCTTGTCGAGTTCCTCGTAGCTGAGCGTGTAGTAGAACGTAGCGTCACCGTTGGCGAGTTCATCGACCGCCGGAGCGTTCTCGAAGCCGAGGTCGAAGAGGAACTCGACGCGCGGATCTGCGGGCTTGTAAACGTAGAAGACCCCGCCGACATCCCACACTGCAGCGATGGTCTTGCCGGCGAACTCGGGGTGCGCGTCAGCCTGGCTGGCCAGCTCGGCGTCGATGTCTGCGAGCAGCGTCTCGGCCTCGGTGGTCTTTCCGAGCGTTGTACCGACGATCTCGATGAGGTCGCGCCACGGAGTTGACCACGCCGTCTCCGGGTACGCAACAGTCGGAGCGATCGCGCTCAGGAGCTCGTACTGCTCTTCGGTGATTCCCGAGTACGCGGCGATGATGACGTCGGGGTTGGCGGCAGCGATGTCCTCATAGGGCGGCTCCTCAGCCGACTCGGGGAGCACTGCGGGGGTCTCTGCACCCTGCTCGGCGAGGCCGTCCTTGATCCACGGAAGCAGGCCGTTCTCGTCGCCAGCGTAAGCCTCGAACGGAATGGCGACGGGTACGACTCCGAGGGCGATCGCGGCATCCGCGCTCCCCCAGCCCCAGGTGACAACGCGCTCGGGCGCTGCGGTGATCTCGGTCTCACCGAAGGCGTGCTCGATGGTGACGGGGAAAGTGTCGCCGGCCGGCGTTGTGGGCGACTCGGACTCGGGGGTGCTCGCGCACCCGCTCAGGATGAGGGCTGCTGCGAGGGACGCTGCTGCGATCCCGCGGAAAGGTGTAGGCACGTAAAACTCCATGATTGGTGGCTAGTAAGGACAGCCTAACCTAAATGATGAAAGCGTCCAACTGGAACCACCATCGGAGAACCGCAGACCGGGTCGTCGATAATGAGCGACTCCATACCAAACGCTGTGCGCACGGTCTCCGCCGTGATGACCTCGGCGGGTGATCCCGACGCCACGATCGCCCCCTGCGCCATGACGATGAGGTGATCGGCGTACCGCGCCGCAAGGTTCAGATCGTGCAGCACCATGACGATGGTCGTGCCGCGCTCCCGGTTGAGGTGCATGAGCAGATCGAGCACCTCCACCTGGTGCGTCACGTCGAGAAAGGTCGTCGGCTCGTCGAGGAGGAGGATCTCCGGCTCCTGGGCGAGCGCCATCGCGATCCAGACACGCTGGCGCTGGCCTCCCGAGAGCTCTTCCACCGCGCGGCCGGCAAGATCAGCCGTCGACGTCTGCTCAAGCGCGTGGGCGACTGCCGCGTAATCCGCCGCTGACCGCCCCGCAAACCAGCCCTGGTGGGGGTAGCGTCCACGGGCCACGAGATCGGCGACCGTGATGCCCGCGGGTGCGACGGGCTGCTGGGGCAGAAGCCCGACGAGACGCGCGAGCTGCTTCGAGGGATACGAATGGATGTCGCGGCCGTCAACCTGCACGGATCCGCCCTGTGGCTTCATGAGTCGCGCGAGCCCTCGCAGCAGCGTGGACTTGCCACACGCGTTGGCCCCGACGATCACGGAGATCGAGCCGGGAGGAACAACGAGGTCGAGATCATCGATGACCGGTGCTCCGTCGTACGAGAGCGACAGGCCGGCAGCTGTGAGGGTGTGTGACTCGGTCATGCTTCTCCTCGAGAACGGCGCGTTGCGAGCAACCACAACAGGTACGGGGCGCCGATGGCGCCCGTGATGATGCCTACCGGAACCTGCGTGCCGCCGGGCAGCAGGTGCTGGGAGGCGAAGTCGGCGGTGACGACGAGCAACACTCCGATGAGGGCGCTCGGCACAAGCGAGATCCCCGGAACGAGTCTCCGCGCAATCGGACCGGCGACGAAGGCCACGAAAGCGATGGGACCGACCGCCGCGGTTGCGCACGCGGCGAGAGCGACGGCAACGCCGAGCAGGAGCACGCGCGCGACGTTGACGCGCACCCCGAGGCCCCGTGCTGTGTCATCGCCGAGTTGCAGCATCCTCAGCTGGGGCGCGAGCAGAACCACGACAGGAATGAGTATGCCGATCGAGATCGCCGCTACGGCCACCTCCGCCCACAGCGTGCCGCTCAGGCTGCCGACCATCCAGACGAGGGCGCCCTGAGCGTCGCGAACATCGGCGCGGGTGAGCAGATAGCCGAGCGTCGACTGCACCATGAAGGCGATCCCTACACCCACGAGAACGAATCGGTACCCCGCGATCCCCGAACGCCAGGACAACAGATAAATGGTGGATGCGACAACGAGCGCTCCCGCGAACGCAAACCCGGAGACCGCGAAGCCGCTGAGTCCGAGCACGAGGATCGCGAAGACTGCCGACGCGCTCGCACCGGTGGTGATGCCGATGAGGTCGGGGCTTGCGAGCGGATTGCCGAGCAGTGACTGGAACAGCGCTCCCGCAAGAGCGAAGGCGAGACCCACAAGCACTGCCATGGTGAGCCGAGGCAGGCGCAAGCGCAGAATGATGAACTCGTTCTTGCTGTCGCCCTGGCCGACAAGGGTCGCGAGCAGGTCGGGCAGGCTCACCGAGTACGCGCCGACCGCGAGACTCAGCGCGCTCATGACCAGCACAGCGGCGAACAGCACGAGAGTGACGGTGCGCGCGCGGGATCGACGAGAGGCGGTTGCCACGGCGACGACGCTCACAGCGCACCCACTTTCGACCGGCGCACGAGTGCGATCATCACTGGAGCTCCGAGGAACGCGACGACGATGCCCGCCTCGAGTTCGGTCGGCTGCACGACGAGTCGGCCGATCACGTCTGCGAGAACCAGCAGGATGGCGCCGAGCAGGAACGAGTACGCGAGGATCCAGCGGTAGTCAGGTCCGGTGAATCGCCGTACGATGTGGGGAACCACGAGCCCGACGAAGACGATCGGACCGGAGATCGACGTGGCCCCGCCGCAGAGGAGCACAATCGCTACCGCCGCGAGCACCCGCGCGAGCACGATGTTCTGGCCGAGGCCGCGCGCGACGTCCTCCCCCAGGGCGAGGACGTTGAGCATGCGGGCCACGATGGCTGCGAGAACGAATCCGATCACAAGGAACGGGATCACGACCGTGACGGTCGAGAGCTCCCGACCGACGAGCGAACCGACCGACCAGAACCGGTACTGGTTGAGCGTGTCAAGGTTCTGCAGCAGCACGAGGGTGATGACCGACGTGATGACCGCTGTCACGGCAGCCCCGGCGAGCGTGAGAGTCACCGGCGTGGGATTGCCGCCACGCCCAGCGCCCACCGCGTAAACGAGAACTGTCGCAGCGGCTGCTCCCGCGAAAGCGAACCATACGTAGCCGCTCGCCGCCGTGATCCCCAGGAACGTGATTCCGAGTACGACGAATAACGACGCGCCCGCATTGACTCCGAGGAGTCCTGGGTCGGCGAGCGGATTGCGCGTGAGCCCTTGCATGATTCCGCCGGCGACGGCAAGGGCGGCTCCGGCGAGCAGCCCGATCACCGTGCGGGGTACCCTCAGGTCGCGAACCACCGCGTGATCGTTGTTGGTGGGGTCGGGCGCGAGGATCGCATCCACGACAACAGGGAACTCGATCTGACGCGTGCCGAACGCGAGGCTGATGAGGACGACCCCGACAACACCCGCTGCGAGCAGGACAAGCCCGAGAACGCGACGACTCACTCGAACGCTTCGGATCGTCCGAGGCGCCAGTAGCCCATGAAAGCCACGCGCTTGCGGTCGATCCCGGTCTCAGTCACGAGAAAGCGGCGCAGGCTCTTGATCATGGCGGACTCCCCCGCGATCCAGGCGTAGAACTCTCCAGTGGACTCCTCGGGCGAGTCCCACAGGGTCTCCGTGTCGACGTCGATCTCTTCGAGCTCCTGTGCCGCGGTGGCGAGTGCGCTCGCGAAATAGCGCGGATCTGCGGCCGCCCAGTCGCGCACCGCCTGCTCGAGCGGAACATCGTCGCCACGAACGAGCCAGGTGACCTGACTCTGCTCAGGAGCACCGGGCAGGTCGAAGGTGTCGTCGGCACCGGGAACCTCGATGAAGGCACGCACGGTGATGTGGGGCGCGAGTGACTCGATGATCGCACAGATCGCAGGTGTGGCCGTCTCGTCACCCGCGAGGAGCACCTGCGTCGCCGTGCCGGGGTGCCAGTCGATTCCAACGGCCGAATGGATGCTTCGGGCGTCCGGTCCGACGATGGTGACCTCATCGCCCGCACTCGCGGTGGCCAGCCAGCGGGCGGCGGGACCACCATCCCCATGTGCGACGAAATCCACGTCAAGCTCGAGTTCTGCGGGGCGAACGGCGCGCACCGTGTAGGTGCGGAACGGGCCACGCTCCGCCTCGGGCAGCGCGCGCCAAGCCGTGTACCAGTCAGGGTCTGAGCCGAAATCGGTGAGGCCGTGGCCCGCCACCGGGAACACGATCTTGACGCGCTGATCGAGCTGGTCAGTGCCGAAGGTCGCGAATTCGGCGCCCGTGAAGGTGACGCGAACGAAGTGCGAAGTGAGTTGCTCGACCCGTTTGACCGAGGCTGAGTATGGCCGGTAAGCCGCCCTGTAGTCGCGTTCGATCTCGGTGTGGAGCAAGGTAAGCATTACCTAAGTATGCCAAGCGAACTCCGCACTGTCGAACCCTGCGAGTGCTGACCGGTCAGACGTCGATGCGTTCCCGGTTCAGACCGTCGCCCGCGATGATGAACTCCTTGCGCGGCGCGACGTCGTTGCCCATGAGCAGCTCGAACACGCGCGCTGCGTTGTCCGCGTCGCCCACGAGCACCTTGCGCAAGGTGCGATTGCCCTTGTTCATCGTCGTCTCCGCGAGCTGGTCCGCGTCCATCTCACCGAGTCCCTTGTAGCGCTGGATCGGATCCTGGTACTTCTTGCCACTCTTCTTGAGCGCCGCGAGAACACCCGTGAGCTCCGCCTCGGAGTAGGTGTAGAGCACGTCATTCTTCTTCGAGCCCGGGTTGATCACGACGACGCGGTGCAGCGGCGGAACCGCAGCGAAGATGCGGCCCTCCTCGATCATCGGACGCATGTAGCGGTAGAACAGTGTCAGCAGGAGCGTACGAATGTGCGCACCGTCGACATCTGCGTCGCTCATGATGATGACCTTGCCGTAGCGGGCCGTCTCGATGTCGAACGTGCGGCCAGAGCCTGCACCGATCACCTGGATGATCGACGCGCACTCTGCGTTGGAGAGCATGTCGGCGATCGAGGCCTTCTGCACGTTGAGGATCTTGCCGCGAATCGGCAGCAGCGCCTGGAACTCGCTGTCGCGCGCGAGCTTCGCCGTTCCGAGAGCAGAGTCACCCTCGACGATGAAAAGCTCGGTGCCCTCGACATCGTTCGAGCGGCAGTCGACGAGCTTGGCCGGGAGCGAGGAGCTCTCGAGTGCGTTCTTGCGGCGCTGGGTCTCCTTGTGAGCGCGCGCGGAGATGCGGGACTTCATCTCGGCGACGATCTTGTCGAGCACGAGAGCGGACTGCGCCTTGTCATCGCGCTTGCTCGATCCGAAGCGTGCCGCCATCTCCTTCGCGACGACGGTTGCGACGATGTTGCGCACAGCGGGGGTTCCGAGGATCTCCTTGGTCTGGCCCTCGAACTGCGGCTCGGGCACGCGCACGGTGAGCACCGCGGTCAGTCCGGCGAGGATGTCATCCTTCTCGAGCTTGTCGTTGCCCACCTTGAGACGGCGCGCGTTGAGTTCGACCTGCGACCGGAGGAACTTCATGAGACCCGCCTCGAAGCCGGCCTGGTGGGTTCCGCCCTTGGGCGTTGCGATGATGTTCACGTAGCTGCGGAACGTCGTCTCGTAGCCGGTTCCCCAGCGCAGTGCGATGTCCACGTCGCAGTCGCGCGTGAGCTCCGTCGGAACCATGGCTCCGGTCGGCTGTAGCACCGGCACCGTCTCAACGAACGTTCCCGAGCCCTGCATACGCCAGGTGTCGGTGAGCGGTGCATCCGTCGACAGGTAGTCGACGTACTCGCTGATGCCGCCCGCGAACTTGAAGTGCTCGACAGTCGTCTCTTCACCGCGCGCGTCGCTGATGTCGATGCCGAGGCCGGGAACGAGGAACGCCGTCTGGCGCGCGCGGGCGAAGAGTTCCTCGGTCTGGAAGGTCGCGCCCTTCGTGAAGATCTGCGGGTCAGCCCAGTAGCGGATGCGCGTACCGGTGACACCTTTGGCGACCTTGCCGACCACCCGCAGCTCGCTGTTGGAGACGTAGGGGGTGAAGGGTGCCGCGGGAGATGGTTCGCCCGCATCGGCGAACGTGCCGGGCTCGCCCCGGTGGAACGACATGGCCCAGGTCTTTCCGTCGCGGTCGACCTCGACGTCGAGACGCTCAGAGAGTGCGTTGACGACAGAGGCGCCAACACCGTGCAATCCACCGGATGCCGCATAGGAGCCGCCGCCGAACTTGCCACCCGCGTGAAGCTTGGTGAACACAACCTCAACGCCCGAGAGACCGGTCTTCGGCTCGATGTCGACCGGGATGCCGCGCGCGCGGTCGCGGACCGTGACGGAGCCGTCGCCGTGGAGCTCGACGGAGATCTGGTCACCGCTACCACCGAGTGCCTCGTCGACCGAGTTGTCGATGATCTCCCACAGGCAGTGCATGAGACCACGGGAATCGGTTGAACCGATGTACATGCCGGGTCGCTTGCGAACGGCCTCGAGGCCTTCAAGCACCGAGAGGTGCCTGGCTGAGTAGTCGGAACTCGCCATGCGGGTACTCCTGGGGGTCGGGAACGGGGCTTTTATGGCCGTCGTTCAGCCTAGCTAAGCACCGGCCTGCGACGCTGTTGCCACTCCCGAAGCACGGCGCAGTTTGCGCGTACAGCGAAATCACCGGCAAATGTCGCACGTCAGAAACGCAGTCGTGCTTGTATAGCTATACGGATTTCTTGATCGTGACTAAGCCCGAAGGAGCACACCATGTCTCAGATTCCTACGGACGAAATTGCGCCCGAGTACGAACTCACCGCTCTTGACCGCTGCGACAGCTGCGGAGCACAGGCTTACGTCCGTGTGACGATGGCCTCCGGTGAGCTGTACTTCTGCGCACACCACGGAGCCAAGTTCAAGGAGAAGCTCTCCGCGACGGCACTCAACTGGCACGATGAGTCCGCGAAGCTTCTCGAGAACGCCTGAGTTTATTTAAGGCCCAGCGTTTATTTAAGGCCTAAAGGAACGCCCCGCGTTTTCGCGGGGCGTTCTGTCTTTAAAAGCGACGAGTCTTAGCCCTGCAGGCAGAACTTGTTGCCCTCGGGATCCTGCATTTGGTAGTAGCGCTCCGGCCAGGGTCCCCAGTTCTGCTCGACGAGCCGTACGACGCTCCCCCCGAGCGCAACGATGCGGTTCTTCTCAGCCTCGAACTCTTCGGTGGTCGGCTTGCGCGCTGCCACGGCATTGATATCGAAATGGATGCGATTGCGCCCGGTCTTGGGACCATCCGCGTGATGGAAGAACAGGCGTGGGCCCTTGCCCTCCGGGTCCTCAGCCAGACCGCGGTGAGAGAGATCTGCCTCCGTCAGCCCGCTGGAGAGCAGGTGCTCCTTGAGCTCCCCCTCGAAGACGGCGGGCGGGTATCCGAAGACCTCGGCCCAGAATCGCGACAGCGCGACAGGGTCGTTGGCGTAGAACGTGAAGTTTCCGAGTGCGACAACCATGCACTACAGGCTAAGCACACGCTCGTGGGGATGCCAGCGCTTCGCGTCGCGGAATCCAGCAAGCCGCGATTCGTACGCTGCGATCGCGAGCTGCTCGTGCGCGAGCGTCGGTGCGGAGTGTGGGTCGAGCAGCTCGAGCAGCCCACGAGTGAGATGCGGATTCACCACGAGGAGCGGGCCGATGAGAGAGGTGCCGATGAAGTTGTTGCGGCGCACGCCCTCGACGGCCGTCGAGCGGTTGCGACCGATGCCACGCTCCGCGGTGAGGAAGCCCGGGACATCCACGCTCGCTGTGACCATCGAGAACTGCGACTTATAGCCGACGACGGGGCTGCCCGCCCCGGCTTCTGCGACCGAGCCCATGACCTTGCCGCTGTAACGGCCGAACATGCTCAGCGTCGACTCGAGGTCGAAGATCCCGAGTCCGGCGACGTCGTAGTCCATCTCGTCGTTGCGGATCCGGGTACCGAGAACCTCGAGCGCGTTGTGCGTGAACAGAAAGACGGTGCCCGACTCGATCAGTGCCTCGAGGCGTTCACGGTGGGGACGCAGACGCTCGATTGCCTTGAGCTGCCCGGACTCGGTCATCGCCCCGAGGTACACGAGATCCACGGGACCGCTCACGAAGGCAGGCTCATCCGTGAGTGCGGTGCGCACGATGCGTGCGTCGGGGCGGCACTGCGCGAGGTAGTCGATGTTCGAGTTGTCGCCGTGCAGGTTGGCGATCTCCGGGTAGAGCATCTCGATGGTCAGCGTCATCGCGCACCACCGGTCAGCCGCTCGCGCAGTCTCGCCTGCACGGGAGTACCCGTGCTCACCGCGTTGTGCACGCTGTGGAGGTTGAACACGGCATCGACTCCGTCGAGGTTCACGAGTTCAGCGGCCTCTGTCTCCGACTCCACGGTCACGATGCGCGCGGGATCCACCCCGGCGATGGCGAGCCGGAGCGCCTGGTCGTGGCGCCGCACTCCCCCGACGACGATCTGCTCGATCGAGTCGTCGACGAGGTAGTCGTAGTCGGCGTCGTAGGTCCACGCGGTGTTCTCGACGTCGGTCGTGCGCTCGCTGACCTCGTCGATCGTGAGCACAACTGTCTTGCGGCCGGCAAAGGATCGCAGGTACTCGAAGGCTCTGGAGCATGCGACTCCGACGAGCCCCTTGGTGAGCAGGCGCACGATGGCTACTCCCGCAACGCTGTCGGTGTCGAATCGTGTCGTGGGCGGCTCGATCGAATCGAACGCCGTGATGATGGCATCGCGCGGCACCTCGAGCACGTCGAGGGCTGCAGCTACCGCGACCTCGTTGTAGACATTGACGATGTTGGAGTTGATGAGTTTCGCCGACCTGGTCTCACCGTCGAGCTCGAGTGTGACGCGATGGGCACCGACCTCACTCGCGCGGTACTGCGCGTCGGGCGAGCGGAAGTCCCCCGTGGGGCAGTGGGCCTTGCCGATGTGATTGAAACGCCAGTAGTCCCAGACCAGCTTCGTGTCGCACACCGGGCAGATCGCGACATCCACCGCCGCACCTCGCGGCGTGTCGCCGTCACTCGGCAATCGGTCCACCGAGAAGTAGAAGCGGGGATTCGCTTCGGTGCCCAGCGACGAGACAATGAGATCGTCAGCGTTGAGCACGAGGGTCGCACGCTCAGAGAGGGCGGATGACACGATCCAGGCAATGTAGGCGGGGTGCGCGTTGCGCTTGATCGAGTCGCGCGTGAGGTTCATCCCCACCACGACGTCAGGATCGAGGCCGGGAAGCACGAGTCGGGCCGACCGTTCGTCCATCTCGAACACGCCAACGTCGACGCGCGGCTTGCCGGTCCAGGTGACGGCGCCGATGAGAGTAGCCGCGACGCCCGCGGCGAGGTTCGAGCCGTTGCGATTGCTCGCGACGACGAGCCCCTGTTGCGCGAGAGCCTCCGCGAGCAGGTTCGAGACCGTCGTCTTGCCGTTCGTGCCTGTCACAGCGACCACGCGCGGAGGGTGCCGAATCGCCCCGATGATTCCGGGATGAACTGTGCGCGCGACAAGGCCGGGCACATGAGTGCCGGCTCGACCGAGCGCCCTCAGGACAAACGCGGCGAGCTTGCCCGCCCAGATGGCGAGCAGGACCCGCAACATTGGCGGCCTACTCGAGGTAGTCGCGCAGGGACTGCGACCGCGAGGGGTGGCGCAGCTTGGCCATGGTCTTCGACTCGATCTGGCGGATGCGCTCGCGCGTCACACCGAAGGTGTCACCGATCTGGTCGAGAGTCTTCGGCATTCCGTCACCCAGGCCGAAGCGCATGCGGATCACGCCTGCCTCACGCTCGGAAAGCGAGTCGAGGAGCGACTCGAGCTGCTTCTGCAGCATCGTGAAGCCCACGGCGTCGGCCGGAACAACCGCCTCGGTGTCCTCGATGAGGTCACCGAACTCGCTGTCGCCATCTTCGCCGAGCGGGGTGTGCAGGGAGATCGGCTCGCGGCCGTACTTCTGCACCTCGACGACCTTCTCAGGCGTCATGTCGAGCTCGCGGCTCAGTTCTTCGGGTGTGGGTTCGCGACCGAGGTCCTGGAGCATCTGGCGCTGCACGCGGGCGAGCTTGTTGATGACCTCGACCATGTGCACGGGAATACGGATCGTGCGAGCCTGGTCGGCCATTGCGCGAGTGATCGCCTGGCGGATCCACCACGTTGCATAGGTGGAGAACTTGAAGCCCTTCGTGTAGTCGAACTTCTCGACTGCACGGATGAGGCCCAGGTTGCCTTCCTGGATCAGGTCGAGGAACTGCATTCCACGGCCCGTGTAGCGCTTGGCGAGCGAGACGACGAGGCGCAGGTTGGCACCGAGCAGGTGGCTCTTGGCGCGAGCGCCGTCCTTGGAGACCCAGGTCAGTTCGCGCCCGAGCTGCGACTTCTTCTCGGTGTCGCTCATCTGTGAGAGCTTGTCTTCTGCGAACAGGCCAGCCTCGATTCGCATGGCGAGCTCGACCTCCTCAGCAGCGTTGAGGAGCGCGACCTTACCGATCTGCTT
>Ga0247813_10003032_pt1 | contig 11042 bp, 12 predicted proteins | sample UWRJL169409C1_FD_180719 | JGI IMG/M metagenome (GOLD analysis project Ga0247813, IMG submission 180719) | Plant litter microbial communities from Arlington Agricultural Research Station in Wisconsin, United States - UWRJ-L169-409C-1 | ecosystem: Environmental > Terrestrial > Plant litter >... | reverse complement strand
TTTTGAACTTGTAGAAAAAGATAAACTATCGTCCAAGATACTTGCAAAGATCTCCGGCAGGGCATGGGGCAATGCATCCGTCAATATTTCAAACTTTGAGAAAGCTACCGGACAGCAGTTTAAAAATGATATTAACGTGCTGATACAGGTTGCTGTACAATACAATCCCGCATTCGGACTGCAACTAAACCTGTTGGATATAGATACCAGCTTTACACTCGGGCAGTTCGAAAAGCAACGGAAAGAAACGCTGGAAAGGCTGTTAAGGGACAATTCCTCGTTTATCCGGTTATTGGAAGGACAATACATTACCCGCAACAGTGAATTGCCATTAAACAAGGTTTTGCAGCACATTGCTGTAATTTCTTCAGATACTTCCGCAGGATACCTCGATTTCAGGCATACGCTGGAAACCAATGCTTTTGGTTACCATTTTGAGGTTGATGATTATTTTACGTTGGTCCAGGGAGAGGGCAATGCCAAACAGTTCCTATCTAAGTTAATTAATGTATTTGAATCAGGTAAACCTTATGACGCACTGGTGATTATACGTGGGGGCGGGGCACAGACGGATTTCCTGATTTTTGATAACTATGAACTGAACCGGGCGATCGCAAAATTTCCTGTGCCGGTAATTACAGGAATCGGGCACCAACAGAATGAAACAATAGCCGATTTGATGGCGCATACTTCTACTAAGACCCCTACAAAAGCTGCTGAAATGCTGATCGCCCATAACAGAGTTTTTGAAGAAACAATTTTATCTATACAACAGCAACTGGTCATCAAAACGTTTCAGCTGATGAATTTACACAAAGAACAGTTAAACCGGCTAAATCAGGTAACAATCAATTCGGTGAAAAACCTGCTGCATGAAAAACACCGGGATATAGTTAACCTTTCCGGAATGATACTCACCAATCCTAAAATAATTATTTCTAATAAAAAGAAGGACCTCAGCAATCTGCTCGCCAATATGAAATCGTACAACAGGATGTACTTTATTAACCAAGCCAGATACATCAGTCATTTTGAATCCGTAGTAAGACTGATGAGTCCTCAAAATATATTAAACAAAGGGTTTGCCATCATTAAGATAAGTGGTGAAATTGTGAGTGATGCTTCTGGCATTCATGCTGGAACAGAGCTGACTATCACTTTGGCAGACACGGAAATCAACACAAAAGTTTTATCTAAAACATCTAGAAATGGAAAAGAATTTGAACTATGAAGAAGCGTATGCTGAACTTGCACTTATTGCGCAGGAAATAGAAACCGAATCAGTTTCTGTGGACATACTTGCTGCACGGGTAAAAAGGGCATCTGAATTGATTGCGTTTTGCCAGACCAAACTCAGGTCGACCGAAACCGAGGTCAACAAAATTATAAAGCAGATGGAAAACCAACCCTTATAACTACCTTCGTCAAGAATTAAATTTAAAACAATCAGCTATGTTAGTTTATAGTCCCGAAGAAGAAGAAGTATTCTTTGATCAGATCGATCAAGTTTATACACTGACAGAGTCAGAACAATTTGAAGAAGCAGAGGAGCTATTACTGGAACTGGAGGGATCTATACCTGATCCGAAAGAAAACTGTAGTGTTGGCGCCATTATGCTGGACAGTATTTATTCTTTTTATGAACAGACTGGTCAGGTGGAAAAGGCACTGCCTTACTTTCTGAATGAAACTGAATATTTATTGGAGAAAAGCAAAACTACGCCAATCAAAAGTTCCGTGCATTTTATTACTACAGGTAATATTTATTATACGCTGCAGGAACTGGATAAAGCAAGAGAATACTTTAAAATTGCTTATCAATTAGGTAAAAAAGGTATTTTCAGTGATTTTTCAGCCGATTTTCTTTTTATGGCCCTGGCTTCAGATGCGGATTATGCTGAGTTTAAAGAAAATTTCATTCCAAATGAGGAAGTGGAGCAGGATGAACTGACCGATGAACAGCAGGAACTGATGGATGGTTATGTAGCGAATGGCGATACAGCTATGGAATCGGAAAATTATGATGCCGCTGCAGGTTTCTATGAACAGGCTTATGCGGTTCTGCCAGAGCCTAAAGATGACTGGGAGCCTTCGGGTTATATTACTGCCGCTACAGGGGATGCTTTGTTTAATGCAGGAAAATATCCGGAAGCGTTAGAAAAACTACTGCTGGCTCATGAGTTTTATCAAGCCGGTGAAGCCCCAAACCCGTTTGTTTTATTACGTCTGGGAGAAACTTATTTTGAATTAGGCGACGAAGAAAAAGCTGCTTCTACTTTATTGCAAGCTTATAAAATGGAAGGTGGCGACTTATTTGAGGAGGATAAAAAATACCTTAAATTCTTAAAGAAACACCACCAGCTATAGTCATCAAATAACAGCTGGTCAAGGTCTAAAGTCAGGCCGTGATCAGCTGTTGTTCTATTACAAAGATTAAAAAGGAGATGTCAAACGGTTTAGGTATCACTTCATCTGCGCAAATTTCTTTTACTACCTCTGCCCTGGGATGTGTAGACAATACTATAACAGGGATGCGGCTGGTATCTTCCGCTGATTTAATAGCTTTACATAAAGCTGTACCTTCTGTTGTAGGGCTGATGACATCCAGCAAAATCGCATCCGGCTGAAAATCATTGATGTGTTGGTTCACTTCTTTTTCAGAAGATACCAGATCTACACTGTAACCTTCCTCATTTAGAATAATCCCGATCATATCCAGGATATCTTTATTCTTCTCAAAAACGAGTATTTTTTTTTTCATTGAACCTGTGTTATAGCCGATAGTTTACTGTTCCAGCAATACGAACTATATTTACAAATGTAATTACAAATCAATAAGGAATTATTAAAATTTAAAATTTTATTAAATTTCTGGCAACTGATTTGTTGCCCGCCCTACAAAGGAAGTTGCTTTTTAATCAGACTGACAAGTTCATCAAGATCGAAAGGTTTAGTAATAAATTCATCAGCACAGGCTGCTGCTATAACAGACTTTTCAGTGGCATGCGCAGACATAATAATTATTGGGATATGTGCTGTCCCAGGATTGGTTTTGAGTTCCAGGCACAGTGCGGTACTGTTACCATCGGGTAATAATACATCAAGTAAAATCAGGTCTGTCTCAACGGATGATGAACGTGCATTAAATTCCGCTATGGAGCCCGAAACTTCCACATGATAACCGCTCTCTTTCAGAATATAAGCAATGATGAATCGAATATCTTCATCGTCTTCCACTATATGCACTACTTTACCCATGTTACATTTATATGTGTAATATAAAAATAACAATTGTTGGCAGATATGTTTCAATTTTTTTTAAAAATTGCTTTAGACTTATTTAAGTTGCTAAAATCTTTAATTTGTAAGAGATAATTACTAATTAGGGGCATTCAGGACAAGTGTCAAGAAGAAAAAATGTAATTGAACAGAAAAATGTATGTTTATTTCTTAAAAGTTATATATTTGGCTCCATATAAAAACCAAATCATGGAAAAATTTACAAAATTAAAGGAGCTGCTTGCAACAGTTGAGGCAGATGCAGACAAATTTTACAATGCAGGTAACAGCGCAGCTGGAACAAGAGTACGTAAAGCTATGCAAGATTTAAAAGTACTGGCACAAGATATTCGTGCTGAAGTAACTGAGAAAAAAAACGCAGCTAAATAATCGCAGCTAAACCTTAAAACCTACAAAAGAGGGTATTTCAAAAATGAAACGGGCATTGGATTTAGTTCATTTGTCAGGTTCCAGATTTGATATTCCCTCTTTTATATTTCCAGTCAAATCTTCCGGAGATAATTATCCTCTCCAAGGTATTGTTTATTGATAGCGATAACTACCTGATCAGTGGTGTTGCATCAACCGAAAAAGATTTTATTTAACGCAAATTATCAGGGAACCACTGAAGCTGCAAAAGAATTGCAATTATCCGTAAAAGAACCAGTAAGTTTGCGGAATATGACGATAGAAGAAAAAATCAAAGCTGCAGAAACACGTATATTTAAAGCCGTTTTCCCTAATACAACTAATCATTACGATACACTTTTTGGTGGCACCGCAATGATGATGATGGACGAAGTTGCATTTATAACCGCCACCCGTTTTAGCCGTCAGATCATGGTAACCGTAAGCAGTGATCGTATCGATTTTACCAAACCTATTCCTGCCGGAACTATTGTAGAGCTGATTGGCAGTATCACCCACATTGGAAATACAAGTATGAAAGTGAGGGTGGATATCTTTGTGGAACAGATGTATTCAGATCATCGTGAAAAAGCAGTTAGCGGAGAATTTTCATTCGTTGCCATTGATGAACATAAAAAGCCGACAGCAATCTTAAAATAGTTATTTCAGATAAAAACTTACCAGAACTCTAAACAACAAAAGGGAATGTGATTCAAGCCACATTCCCTTTTGTTGTTAGTTTATTCAGGACTAGATGCCCAATTTTTTGCTGATTACAGCTGGCAAACCCCCTTTGTGTAATAAAAACGCAGTGGTTTTATATTTCACGTAGTTTTTAGTTACGTATAGGTAACCCTTATAATCATTGGTTGCGCCCCATGAATTTTTTACAATATAATATTCTTTACCATTTTGGTCTTTTGCCAACCCTACGATATGCATACCATGGTCGTCCGTCGTTTCATAATTATCAAAAGCTAACTGACGGTTCGCTGCAGTGATTTCCATTTCTGGTTTTGGTGCGCTGAACATGGTTTCTTTTTCAGTTGCAGTCATGTCGTCGAAAGATGTAGCCGGTACATAAGCTACTCCGTTTTTATAAGAAAATGATTTTTCGCTCACGTCTGTAGCCCAGGCCACAGAGTATCCTTTTTTCAACGCATTATCAATCACATCAGTGATATCATTTACCTGAACATTGTAAACCTGTCCAAACGACCAGTTGTCTGGAACCAACAGGGTAAACTTACTATAATAAGGATGATCGTTAAATGACGACATCTCTACATAATCATCAGGATTGATGCCTACCACGTCTTTTGCGAAAGTCTGCGGTGTATAACTTTTGCCCTTATACTCAAATTTAGCGGGTACTTCACCCAGGTAACCATCGATTACGCTGGTGTAAGCTTTTTCCCAGTTCGGTGTCAGTTTTCCATTTGCATTTTTTACTACACCTTCCAGTATGCCTTGGGTAATTGCGCCCATCTCGCCAAACTTGTTGGTTTTTGTGCCATAGTTTAATCCTGTATAGTTAATTTGTGGTACAGCGCCGTATTTTCTGTACATATCAATTACATCATGCAGTGCTCCGCCATCACCCAGGGTCACAGCTCCGTGCATGCGCACATAGTTTTTACCTTTTTCTACGTAAGCATTACGTGCAGAAAAGATCTCTGATAATGCAACAGGCTCTTTTCCCATCCTGATCATTTCAGATTCCAGGAAAGAATTGGTAGAATAACTCCAGCAGGTTCCGGAAGAACCCTGGTTTTTAACCGGGGTGTTTTCGAGATTGATAACGTCAGTGAATTTAAAGCCCGTCGTACTGTTCGCAGACTGATTGTTTTTTAGTGAATTTACCAGGTTATCTTGTGCAAATCCAATGGTAGATGTTAAAAGTAATGCCGAAGCCAAAACCCATGGCTTCATTGTCGATCTATTCATATGTGTGTTTAATTAGTGTGCTATATCTAAATCTGCAACTGTATTGCATTTGTATGTCTATGATGGGCAATGTACATTTTTCGTGCATAAATGAAAAAAATCAGCAGGATTTTAACAGTTAAGCAACATCAAAATTACTTTGCAAAGTGTTTAATTGATTAATAGTGACAAATTAGCAGATCAACGTATATTTGACCAAGCTATTAATTATGAATAAGCACGCTAAAGAAGTAACACTGCTCACCGGTTTTCTGGGTGCGGGAAAAACAACAGTACTGAATGCAATCATTGCGCAGATGAAAGGTACAAGGTTCGCTATTATAGAAAATGAAATCGGTGCGGAGAGTATTGATGCGGGGCTGATTATCAAAGGGGAGGAGGATATCGTGGAGCTGAATAATGGGTGTCTGTGCTGTACGTTGAATGATGATCTGTATGATATTCTAAATAACCTGTGGGAAAAAAGGGAATCATGGGACCACCTGATTATCGAAGCCACAGGAATAGCCGATCCGGCAAATATCGCGCATCCGTTCCTGACTATCGATCAGGTTAAACGGGGTTATGATTTAAAACGGGTGATTTGTATCGCAGACGCCGAGCTGATCGAAGACCAGTTAAAAGATCGCCCGGAAGCTATCCGGCAGATTGCTTTCAGCGATCTGATCCTGCTTAATAAAGTCGAAAAGGTAAGTCCGGAGTACGTGACTGAACTTCAGGCGATCTTAAAAACAATCAATCCCTTTGCGGAAATAATAGTAGCATGGGAGAACAATTTTCAGGTTAAAAAACTGTTTGCAAGGGAGCGGTTCGCTAATTTTCACAGCAATCCAAAGCCGGTAATCACACCTAAAGGGGTATTCAGTATCAGTGGTTCAACTATCGAAAAACAGCCGGTAATTGCCACCGCTGTTTCGCATAACCGTCATGAACACAGTGATATTGAGACCATATTCTTAAAATATACTAAAAGTATGGATATTGAACAGCTCGAACACCGGATGATGGTATTTCTGATCGCACAGTCGGCCAATGTTTACCGTGTAAAAGGTATCATTTACAGCCATGAGTTCCAAAGCAGGATTGTGCTGCAAACGGTTGGTAAATCTCTTTCCGTAAGCATTGGTGAAACATGGCTTCCTGATGAAGTCAGAGAAACCAAAATCGTCGTAATCGGAAAGGGTTTAAAGGTTTATGGATTTGACAAAATGTTCCGCACCTGTTTGTATCCTGAAGCGACCGATTTACTTTCTTAAATGCTTTTAGGGGCAGGTTTATATAGAAAAAAAAGTAAATTGGCCACATGGTTAATCGCTTCAGACTTTCGCTGCTTTTTATTTTATTCAGTTCATGTGCTTCCAGAAAGCCGATTAAAGACCTGGTAATAACAGAGGGAGTAGACCGTCAGCTGGCTATTTACCGCAAATCGGTATTGTCGTCTGTACATTACCAGCTTGATCTTGATATTCCTGCGGAACGGGCACAGCCCGTTACGGGCCATGAGGTGCTGACTTTCGGGTTAACCGATACACGGATACCGCTGCAGGTAGATTTTAAGGAAGATCCGGCTAAAATCCATTCTCTGGTACTGAACGGACGGAAGATCGGGGTTAACCACAAAAAAGAACATTTGATCCTGTTGCCGGAATTCCTGCTTAAGGGGAAGAATACCTTGGAAGTAACTTTTCGGGCAGGAGAAGGGGCATTAAACAGGAATGCTGATTATTTGTATACACTGTTTGTGCCCGACCGGGCCAGGACAGTTTTTCCTTGTTTTGATCAGCCTGACCTGAAAGCGGATTATACGCTGAGTTTAAGCGTCCCGGCCGGCTGGGATGCGGTTGCAAATGCGATACTGAAAGACAGTGTAACGGCCGGAGGTTTTAAGAAGTATCAGTATGGTAAATCCGACCAGCTCAGTACCTATCTCTTCGCTTTTGCAGCGGGAAAATTTAAACGCTATAGCCAGGCTCTGGGTGTGAAAGGTAAACCATCTGCCTTTTTATACCGGGAAACGGATAAATCAAAGATTGACCCGAGTCTGCCAGCTATTTACGGCATTCATGAAAAGGCGCTAAAGTATTATGAAGAATGGACAGGGATTGCTTATCCTTTTCAGCAGTTTGGTTTTGTAGCGATACCGGACTTTCAGTTTGGTGGTATGGAACATCCGGGGGCGATCCAATATAAGGCGGCCTCCCTGTTTTTAGACGGAGGGGCTACAAAAGATCAAATTAATGCCAGAAACAACCTGATTGCACATGAAACCGCACATATGTGGTTTGGCGACCTGGTAACTATGGATTGGTTTTCTGATGTTTGGATGAAGGAAGTCTTTGCGAATTTCATGGCAGATAAAAGTGCGGAGTCTGCTGGTGGGGATAGTTATGCGCTGAAATTTATGATTGATCATTTTCCTGCAGCTTACGCTGTAGACCGGACTACGGGAGCAAACCCTATTCGGCAGCCGCTCACTAATCTGAAAGATGCAGGTACACTCTACGGTAATATAATCTATCACAAAGCACCTATAATGATGCAGCAGCTGGAAACGCTGATGGGTAAGGAATCATTCAGGCAGGGTGTCCGAGAATATCTGGGTAAATTTGCCAACAGTAATGCTTCATGGCCCGACCTGATCCAGATACTGGACAGGCATACTGCGGCCGATCTGCAGCAGTGGAACAAGGTATGGGTAAATGAAAGTGGCAGACCACTAATTGATTATGCTATTAAATATAAAAATGGAAAGATCAGCAGTTTTACGCTGGAACAAAAAGCAGAATATGGCAAAAGCCGTACCTGGCCCCAGACTTTTGAGGTCACCCTTTTTTATCCGGAAGCTGTTACAAAAGTATTAAAGACAGGTTTTACTGATCGTCAGGTATTGTTAAAAGAAGCTGCGGGCTTGCCTAAGCCGCAGTTGATCTTGTTCAATTCCGCAGGAGAAGGCTATGGGCAGTGGCCCGTAGATCCGGCAATGCCGCAATACTTATTGAACCTTACCAGTCCATTGCACCGTGCTTCCGCCTATATTTCTTTGTATGAGGAAATGCTGACTGGCAAATCAATAGCTCCGTCAACACTTATACACTTATTAGGAAAGGCACTAACTAAAGAACAGGAAGAGTTGAACATTAAGCTGATCAGTAATTATATCAGTTCTATTTACTGGCAATTCAGCACACCGGAACAACGTCGGGAGTTATCTGCCAGTCTGGAACAACAAATCTGGACAGCTATGTTACAGCATGACGGGGCCAATCTTAAAAAACAGTTATTTAAAGCATACCAGGATATTTTCCTGACTGCCGGAGCGAGAGAAAAATTGTACCGTATCTGGAGTCAGCAGCAAGCGCCTGCAGGTTTTACACTCTCAGAAGATGATTATACCAGTCTGGCCCTGTCGCTGGCCCTGCGGGATGATACTGATCAGAAGATCCTTACTGTACAAAAATCCAGAATCAGTAATGGCGATCGGAAACTGCGTTTCGAGTTTATTATGCCAGCTGTTTCTAGTGATACAGCAATTCGTAATCAATTTTTTAACAGCTTGCAGCACGTCGCTAACCGCACTAAAGAATCAAACGTCCTGGCTGCACTATATTATCTGCACCATCCTTTAAGGCAGTCGGCCAGTATCAGCTATCTTCCCCGGAGCCTCGAAATGCTGCAGGAAATTCAGACAACTGGTGATATCTTTTTTCCCCAATCCTGGCTGCAGGCTACATTTGGCAGTTACCAGACCCGTGCTGCTGCTGCAATTGTTCGCCAATTCCTGTCAACACATCCTGGTTATAACCCTAAACTCAAAGCTAAGATCCTGCAAAGCGCCGATAATTTGTTCCGTGCAGAAAGGTTGACCGGACGATAAAAACAAACTTTTTTAACAATAATTGGTTATATTTGCGAATAAATTCAATTACGATATTGAAAATATTCGTATATTAGTGTTTTAAAACCATATAGCTATGTCAATTCCTCATGTCATACCTTTAGATAAACGGACTGAAACACTGCGCATCAAATTTAGTGCAATTGATGTAAGTGATGATATGAAAGTTTTTCAATTCGCAAGGCAAGGTTTGAAGCCTGGTTTGTTCTATGATTTTGCAGAGGCGGTTAATCTCTCCAATAAATCTCTGGCGGATCTGATCAACATTTCCTCCCGTACGATCAGTAATTACAAAGAACAGAAAAAACTCCTTGAGCCTGTTTACGGCGAGCACTTGCTTAAACTGATTGGCCTTTATAAAAAAGGCGTAGAACTGTTTGGTACAGTAGATGAATTCAGTTACTGGCTAAACAAACCTTTCTGGAATTCGAAAGAGCGGCCTATGGATTGGTTAACCACTCCGGGCGGTGTAGACCTTGTTGCAGATGAGCTGATTAAAATGGCCTACGGTGATGCTGTTTAATTTATTCCATGATTGCATTCAGAATCGGGCATAGAAAATATGTCTCACAACTAACCGCTTCCGGTGCTAACGGTCGCTGGGCTTCTGCAGGAAAGCCTGTGATTTACTGCGCAGAGAATATTGCCCTTGCCTTTCTTGAAAACATGGTGCGCAGGCAAGGGGTAGGGTTTAATCATGATTTCAGGATTGCATTTATAGAAATCCCGGATGACATGCTGATTAGCACCATTAGTGAAAGCGATCTGGACCCAGATTGGCGTGACCCGTATGATTACAGTCATTGTCAGCCCCTAGGTAATAAATGGTTCGACGACTTCAGGATGCCAGTCCTGAAAGTTCCATCAGCAGTCCTGACAGAGTCGTACAACTTTGTTATTAATACACGGCATCCTGAATTTAAGCGGATTAAACTTGTGGCGGTTACTGATCTTGTTCCTGATACCAGAATTGAAGATATTCTGAAAAAATATCCTTCAGGGAGTTAATGTATCTAATTAGTGAGTTTTCTTTTTAATTACAGGCTCTAATTTGTTATCTAAAGATAATTAGAGTTTAATTTTGTTAATTATTTTGTAATTGCGGTATTAAATCTTACGGTTATGAGGAATAGGAAAATTGTTCAAACATTTTTTGGAAGCAGAACCGATCATGTCATGGAGATTATTACAGATGCTCTTGCTAGTGTGACAGGTGGTACAATGCTGGGTTCGTCTTTTGGCATTGTCGCAAGTATTTAGGCGGTTTAGTTGGTAGTTTTTTTACAAGTTATGCTAGGTTACACAGCAGAAAGATTTAATCGTACAAAATAATACCTGAACTGAAATAATGATTTTATTTGAGATTCGTTTCTCGCAGAATTATTCCCTGTATTACAGATATCTGTAATACTATTGTATATTTTTACTCATCTGATGAACAAAAGGCATCGATCTCCTCTTTGTTTTATATCATTGCGAAAAGATAACAATTCATCAATTCCAGACAGGAAAG
>Ga0247813_10003031_pt1 | contig 11044 bp, 9 predicted proteins | sample UWRJL169409C1_FD_180719 | JGI IMG/M metagenome (GOLD analysis project Ga0247813, IMG submission 180719) | Plant litter microbial communities from Arlington Agricultural Research Station in Wisconsin, United States - UWRJ-L169-409C-1 | ecosystem: Environmental > Terrestrial > Plant litter >... | reverse complement strand
GACCGCCAAATGCAGATATACTGTGTAGAAACACCGCTTTCAAAAAAGGAATATGCCTAAGCAGTTTACTCAATTACCAGATTTGAATTTGTAAAAAGATCAGTCTATGCTTTCAAACCAATTTCCTTCAATCTTTCATCAAGATATTCACCAGCAGTTATATCATCATATAATTTAGGGTGTGTATCATCTATGCATTTATCCAGGCATCGCAAACTCATAGATGTTTTCGGATGCAGGAAAAATGGAATGGAAAAACGCGAAGTATGCCAAAACTGCCTGGCAGGATTGACAACACGATGTGTAGTACTGCAAAGTTTATTATTGGTAAGTCTCTGCAACATATCCCCAACATTCACTACGATTTGCTCTGGCAGTGATGTAACAGGAACCCAGTCGTTTTGTTTTGACAAAATCTCCAATCCATCTGCCGAAGCACCAACAAGCAATGTTATTAGGTTAATATCTTCATGTTGCTCTGCACGTATAGCACTTACAGGTTCTGTAGTAATGGGCGGATAGTGTATGGATCTAAGTATAGAATTACCATTGTACACATAATTGTCAAAATAATGTTCATCAAGACCCAGGTATAAAGCAATAGCCTGCAGTAAAGCTGTTCCCGAAACTTCAAAAGCACGATACGCTTCTGCAAGTGTTTTATCAAAATCAGCGATCTCTTTTACAGAAACATTATCAGCATATATCTCATCGGTAAAATTATCTCTTGCTACCTGGCCATATTGAAAGAACTCCTTTAAATCCGGAGCTTCACTACCCTTTGCATGTTCTTTACCAAAACTGGTATACCCACGCTGACCTGCAAGTCCTTTAATCTCATACTTCTTTTTTTGCTCCAATGGTAATGAAAAGAACTGCTGCACATAATTATACAGGTCAGCGATCAGTTCGTCCGGGATGCCATGATTCTTAACCGCTACAAAACCAATCTCCTCATAAGCCTTACCTAATTGCTGTACAAATGCAGCCTTTTTTACCGGATCGCCGCTTAAAAATTCACTAAGATCTACCGATGGTATCGACATATATTACAATAATTTTAATTATATGAATATTCAACAATATTTATAACCATAACCCTTACATATTCTTCAATAATATACCGGGGTTGTTCATATTTTCTAAAATCCCTGATATCACCCATATCAGATGTTTTAACCCATTTATCAGCCTTGAATATATATTTCTGCAGGGAGTATTTAATACTATCAAGCACAAAATCATTTTTAAATTCTACTCTTATCTTTTTTGTGCCTTCTTTTACTTTTTTATCGAGTAAATCAGTATTCTTAAAGTAGTGAAACTCTGGCAGATCGTCTGTTACATAATTTTCTGATAAGATCTCCAGCTTATCATTTTTATAAAAAGACACTTTTCCGTTAAAACCACCGTTGAGTGCCTGTTTCAGACTGTCGTATTTAAAATTTACCAGCTCAACATAAAATGTATTGTCGATAGTACTTTCCTTATCATTACTACAGGCACAAAAAGTTGTAATTGATACTAATAAAATAGTATAAGTAAATATTCTTTTAAAGGCCATACTGTGCACTTATTTTAAGCATTTCGTCAATTGGTTTTTTTGCAGCAATTCTTAAAGCTTCATCCATATGAATTTCTGGTAGTTCATATTTAAGACATAAATATAATTTCTCCAATGTATTTAATTTCATGTGCGGACAATCATTACAGGCACAACTATTATTTGGCGGTGCCGGAATAAATGTCTTCTCAGGACTGTTCTTTTGCATCTGATGTAAAATACCTGTTTCTGTAGCAACAATGAAAGAACTAGCCGGATCCTTCTTACTAAAATTAAGCAAACCTGTCGTACTGCCAATATAATCCGCTACAGCCAGTATAGCTTCTTCACATTCCGGGTGAGCAATAAATTTTGCCTGTGGGTGACGGATCTTAAGTTTTGTGATCTTTTCCAGGCTGAATATCTCGTGAACCATGCAGGCACCATTCCAAAGCACCATATTTCTACCCGTCTGCTTATTAATATAAGCCCCAAGGTTCTTATCTGGTGCAAAAATGAGTGGTTGGTCAGCCGGCAGGCTTTCCACGATTTTTTGGGCATTGGAAGAGGTACAGATGATATCGCTTAACGCTTTCATACCCGCAGAACAGTTAATATAGGTAATTACCTTATGATCGGGATACCTATCCCTGAACAGCTTAAACATAGCTGGCGGCGCAGAATCACTTAATGAACAACCGGCATTCAGATCGGGTAACAATACTTTCTTTGTTGGATTGAGGATCTTGGCAGTTTCAGCCATAAAATGAACGCCGGCAAAAACAATAATATCAGCTTCTGTCTTTTCTGCCTTTTGTGCCAGCCCCAGACTGTCTCCAATATAATCCGCCACATCCTGTATATCCGGTTCCTGGTAGTAGTGCGCCAGGATAATGGCATTTTTCTCTCTCTTCAGATTTTCTATCTCTGCAAATAAATCGATCGTGGGGTCTATCTCCAGATCGAGAAAACCCGTCGATTCAATTTTATCTTTTGCGCTGTTAATATCTACCATAATAAGTATTAATACTATTTATTTATATAATCATCTACTACTACTAGGGCTGTTAATTTGTGGAAAGATTAAAAATAGTACCTGATGCAAAATTAAAACCTTTAGTTTATTAACGTTCATCCACAGGTAATTAACATCTAAGTATTTTGATTGTTGTTGGTTTTATGCCACCCAACAATGAATAACTATACACCGGCCGCATCTTTTTTAACAGCAGTTGATAAATAAGCCCGTGGAAAGAAATTGTATATATGATAAAAAAATTACTGTTGATAAGCCCGGTATAAACAACCGGTTAATAACAGCCCTGCCCTGTTTAATTTCAGAAAGGTGAAACTTTGCTCATTTTACCCCAATGCCGGCTTTGAAAAAACAGCGGTTATTAACGGTAAAACAGCTTTATCAACAACAGGCTGTTAACAACCTGAAAAGTCATTTATTAACGCCTGAAAGAGGAGTACTGCCGGATCATCGCCGCACCATCATCCATATAATCCTTACAGAACCTGCATTATAATGTATTTACAGCTTTCCAAAACAGATTTTTATATACAATTTTCCCCTATTTTTGCCGTCCAAATTTAATTTTTTAATAGATATGCAAATTATTCAAAGTATACGTGATAAAGGAGCTGCAATTGTAATTGTAGTTATATCGCTGAGCTTAATCGGTTTTATTTTAATGGATGCTAAACAGGGCGGCAATAATTTAAATGCAGGTTCGGGTAGTATTGGTAAAGTAAATGGTAGTGAAATTGAACAAACTGAATTCACCAGGAAAGTGAATATGCAGGAAGCACAGGAAGAGCAACAGTCTGGTCAGAAACCATCAGCTAGCAGGTCGGCACAGATCCGTGAGCAGGTTTGGAACCAAATTGTAGCCGAAAAAGTATTTTATGCTGAAGCTGCAAAACTTGGTATTGAGTTCACAGGAAAAGAACTGGATAATATACTTAAGAGTGATAATCCTTCAAATCCATTGATGCAGGACAGGTCGATGGTGGACCCGGCAACCGGTAAACTGGATATGGCTAAAGTTGGCCAGGCTATCACCAACATTAAAAAAATGAAAGGTGAGCAATGGGATATGGTTAACTCGCAGATCATAGAGCCGCAAAAATTAACCAGTGTATCTACCAAATATTTTGCATTATTAAATGCCAGCGCATATTATCCTGCATGGATGGAAGAAAAAGATGCCAAAGAATCAAAAAGCTTTGCTACCATTTCCTATGTACAGGTTCCTTATCAAACCATTAGCGACAGCACTATTAAAGTAACTGACGCAGAAGTGGAAACGTATGTAAAAAAACATAAAGCCCTGTTTAAGCAGGAAGCCGGCCGCATGATATCTTATGTTGGATTCAGCCAGTTGCCAAGTGCTGCAGACAGTGCCAGGACAAGAGGTGCGGTTGAATCACTTAAAAATGATTTCGCCAACGAAACCAATGTAAAGACCTTTTTGGCAAGAAATGCATCAGCCATTGATTTTGATACCAACTACCTGCCTAAATCGAGGATACAAAGCAGTTTTACAGATTCAATTGTTAAAATGCCTGTAGGGTCAGTATATGGTCCTTATGTAGATAATAAGAATTATGTGATCGCAAAAATGCTGGGCAGCAGGTCTTTACCGGATAGCGCCAATGCAAGACATATATTAATATCTACAGTAAATGCACAAACAGGTCAGCCGGTACTGGAAGACAGTATTGCTAAAAAACGTGCAGACAGTATTTATAATGCAATAAATGCAGGAGCAAATTTTGCTATGCTGGCGATGCAATACTCATCTGATGGAAGTAAAGACAAAGGTGGTGACCTCGGAACTTTTGGTTATGGCCAGATGGTACCGGAGTTTAACCAATTCTGTTTTGAAAAACCAGCAGGCTCAAGAGGTGTGGTAAGAACACAGTTTGGATATCATATCATTGAATTGAAAAGCCAAAAAGGATCAAGCCCGGCCTACAAGATTGGTTTCCTGGCTAAAGAAATTTTCTCCAGTGAAGAAACTATTAATAAAGCAAATAACGAGGCTACAAAACTTTCAGCTATAAAAGATCCTAAACAATTACAGGAATACCTGGATAAAAACGGTCTTCAAAAAGTAACCGTGCCTACCGTTATCAAAGAAAATGATGCACAGATCGGTCAAATGCAGGATGCCAGGCAATTGGTGCGCTGGATCTTCGAAGCTAAAAAAGGAGATGTGAGCGATCCAATGCCGGTTGGCGACCAATTTGTTGTTGCTATAGTTGATAAAGTACAGGAAGAAGGTACACAGGATGTTGAAACAGCAAGGCCAATGGCTGAAAATGCTATAAGGGAAGAGAAGAAAGGCGAACAGATCATTAAGAACTTAGGCGCCAACCCAACACTGGAAAGCGCTGCTGCTAAATATGCCGTACAGATTTTACCTGCAGGAGCAGACTCTTCCATTACGTTCAAGTCGCAGATCATTAATGCTATAGGGAACGAACCCAAACTGATCGGTGCTATATTTAATAAAGCAAACTTAAATAAAGTTGCTGCACCGGTACCGGGCAAATCTGGCGTTTATGTTTTCCAGGTGATTAGTATTGCAGACAAAGCTGTTGATCCAAACGAAGACAAAACACAGATCAGGGCACAACAAACCGCAGCATTACGTAACGCAGCGGTGAGCAACTGGTTCGAAGGTCTTCGAAAGAAAGCAACAATTAAAGATAACAGGAGCAAATTCTTTTAACGGAACTGCCCGATAATTTATATAAAACAGCCGTCACAACAAAAGTGATGGCTGTTTTGTTATTAAGCTATATCAGTTTACCTTTTACGGAATAAAAACTGCAGCAGTAGTTTGTCTGTGGCCATTTTTTGCTGGTAATTGTATCTTTGTATTATGGAAGAAGTATTTGTCAATAAAGTGCAGGAAAGCGGGATCATTACTTTAGACCTGGAGGATTTTTATCCCAGGGCAGAAACTGTCGTTTTTGATATGAAGGATCACCTGTTCATGAATTTGATACTGAAAGAGAAAGATTTCAGGGAAGCCATGAAGAGCCTTGATCTTACACCCTACAAAGAAAAAAATGTGGCGCTAACCTGTACAGCCGATGCCATTATACCGGTTTGGGCCTATATGCTTGTTGTAAGTTATATTGAACCCGTAGCCAAAGAGATTGTCTTTGGCGATATCGGCTTCCTGCACAAAACACTTTTCTTAAAAAATATTGCAGCCATAAACCCGGCAGATTATGAAGAGAAAAGAGTAGTGATCAAAGGCTGCGGCGAATTGCCTATTTCTGAATCTGCCTATGTTGCCATAACAGCTTTACTGAGACCGGTTGCCAAAAGTATTATGTATGGTGAACCCTGCAGTACCGTGCCTATATACAAAAAGCCACGGGCTTTGTGATTAGAACCACCCACGTTTTCTGAAGATCTGTACCATAGCCAGTGGAATAAAGAGCATTAACCCTACCGAAATAAAAAAGCCCCATTTGTTGTGCAGTAAAGGGATTATCTCGAAGTTCATTCCGAAGATACCGCCGATAACCGTAGCCGGCGCCAGCAGGCAGGTTACCACCGCCATCACCTTCATCACTTCGTTCATTTTTAAATTTACATTGCTCAGGTAAAGATCGTGTAAGTTCATCATCATATCACGGTAGTTCTCAGCTAGGTCGTTTGCCTGTACAATATGATCGTAAACATCCTTAAAATATTTTTCTGTCCGCTCTTCTATTAGTTCATTTTCGCTGCGTAAAATGCCGTTCACCAGTTCCCTAACCGGTGCCACACTTCTTTTAAGTATGATCATCTCCTTGCGCAACATATTTATTTTCGCCAGGCTTTTGGTATTGGGGCTTCGTACAATATCTTCTTCCAGCCCTTCAATTTTTTCACCCAGTTTTTCCATCACCACAAAATAATTATCCACGATCATATCTATTAAGGCATAAAAAAGAAAGTCGGCCCCGTTTTGCCTGATCTTGGTATTATGCACTTTTAACCGTTCCCTTAGCGGATCAAAAACATCCCTGTTTGCATCTTCCTGGAAACTGATCACAAAATTTTTACCCAGCACAATGCTGATCTGTTCAATTTCTACAGCAGAATCTTTTTCATTAAAGTACAGCATGTTCAACAGGCAGAATAAAAGTCCGTTGATCTCATCCATTTTGGGTCGCTGCCCAAGACTTAAAATATCTTCTACAATAAGATTGTGTATACCAAAGTGAGTGCAAATAGATTCAACATCAGCCTTGCGTAAGCCATCAACATTTATCCAGGAAACCGATTTTGGATCGATATAGGAATAGCAGTCTGGTATTGACTTCAGCTCTTTGATATCTATTTTACTTGAATCGTAATCGTAAACAATGATCTTTGTTTCTTCGGGTTCAAGCCTGGGTGCCTCAATAGTTGGGTTTACCTGCAGCACTTTTTTTGTCCGCAGCAGATCCAATGGATTTATTAAGTAGGAAAGGTAATTGCTAACAGGCATATCTTATTAATTATTGACCGTTATCCTGTCCGGTAAAACGGTATTTGAAAGTACAATTTTTATAGTAGAACGACTTTAAATAAAAAACCGTTTCGCCAGCCTGGCGAAACGGTTATGTAAAAATATGCGGCAACTATTTTGCAGGAGCCGGAACTGGTGCATCAGAATTCCATAAATCACGGTGCATCTTCCATTTGCCATTCTCTTCTTTCCAGATAACGATGAACTTTCCTTTGTCAGCCGAAACCTTATCGCCAACAAACATTTCGTATTTACCAACTTCCACAACGGCTTCTTTTCCGCCCATTATCTCCTCTGTAGTAAGTACAATGTTGGTGATGCCCAATTTACGGCCTTCGTTAAAAAAAGCTATAATACTCGCTGTTCCGCACATGCGTGGCATACCGGTAACATTAATGCAGGCATCGCTGGTATAGCAGTTTGCAAAAGCGGTTGAGTCACCGGTACCAAAAGAAGCACCAAAAACTTTGTTGCTGGCTGCAATGGCAGATTTAGCACTGTCCAGGCTAAAAGCCGGTGTAGCAGTTGTTCCCGTTTTTGCCGCATCATTAGTACATGAGCATAAAACAAAGGCTATTACAGCAATTCCGAAAATTTTTACAAAAGATTGTTTCATATTAAATTAGTTTATGCATACAAAGTACACTTATTAATTGCGCAGGAAATAAGGGCTGTTGGGTATTTTAATGTCTGGTGCCACTCTCCTGCCTCCTGGACCAAAAGCCTTTGCTCTTTTCTTTATTCTGTCCACCAAACCCCCTGGAACGTTTAGGTCCCTGCCTTTGCGGGGCTGTGGCTGGTGCAGAAATGGTAGCATTGCTTAACGGATAAGGATGATCATTTACCATGGGAATACTCAAACCGATCAGTTTTTGAATATCTCTTAATTCTGTTTTTTCCTCTGCATCACAGAAAGAAATGGCGATACCCGTATTACCAGCCCTGCCCGTACGGCCAATGCGGTGTACATAAGTTTCAGGAACATTTGGCAGATCAAAATTTATAACATGGCTCAGGTCATCAATATCAATACCACGTGCTGCAATATCGGTAGCAACCAAAACCCGCAGGTTGCCGGTTTTAAAATTGCTTAAAGCATTCTGCCTGGCATTTTGCGATTTGTTGCCATGAATGGCGGCAGCCGTTGTCTCATGCTTATGCAAAAATTTTACAACTTTATCAGCCCCGTGCTTGGTTCGTGTAAATACCAGTGCAGTAACAATGTCCTTGTCTTTCAATAAATATAAAAGAAGGTTAAGTTTATTGGCTTTATCTACATGATATAAACTTTGGTCAATTTTTTCAACCGTAGAAGAAACCGGCGTAACCTCTACATAAGCCGGGTTTGTTAACAGCACATTGGCCAGCTTTTGAATTTCGGGTGGCATGGTTGCCGAGAAAAAAAGCGTTTGTCTTTTCTCGGGTAATTTAGTGATGATGCGTTTTACATCGTGTATAAAACCCATGTCCAGCATGCGATCTGCCTCATCAAGTACAAACATTTTTAAAAACTTCAGATCAATAAACCCCTGGCTGATGAGGTCAAGTAAACGGCCGGGTGTTGCTACTAAAATATCAACACCGCGTCTTAGAATATTGGTTTGGTGCAATTGGGAAACACCACCAAAAATAACGGTATGGCTCAGCCCGGTGTGTTTGCCGTAAGCGGCAAAGCTTTCATCGATCTGTATAGCAAGTTCCCGTGTTGGTGTTAATATCAACACTTTTATTTTATGAGGGCCACGTTCTTCAGTTTTGTTTGTATATAACAACTGCAGAATAGGAATGGCAAAGGCTGCTGTTTTACCGGTTCCCGTTTGGGCACAGCCCAGCAGGTCTCTTTCTTCTAAGATCAGTGGTATGCTTTGTGCCTGTATAGGCGTAGGTGTCGTGTATCCTTCTGTGCTTAATGCTTTCAGGATAGGATCAATAAGATCTAATTGTTTAAATTCCATTAAATGGTTCAATTTATTTACATGTGGGCTGGCAAAGACGTTGCATTTTCTGAATCAGCGGGAAAATTATTATGTCCACATAGCCTGCAACAGGCGCTCTTGTGAAAGTAAGTGGAGTGCAAAGCTACGGTATTGTTTTTTAATAGCTTCAATTCGTAAATTCGTATATAACTTATACTTATGCCAACGCTTACGATCACTACCATTCAAACTAATTTAATTTGGGAAGATAAACCGGCCAATTTGCGTTTGCTGGAGCAAAAGATCGTGGCAATACAGGAAAAGACAGAGATCGTAGTACTGCCGGAGATGTTCAGCACGGGTTTTAGCATGAAACCGGAACTGCTGGCCGAAACCATGGATGGCGAAACGGTAGAGTGGATGAAAAGGGTGAGCCGTGAAAATAATATTGTGCTTACCGGAAGCGTCATGATCGAGGAGGCTGGAAATTATTTTAACCGGCTGATATGGATGTTGCCCAACGGGCAATATGGGCATTACGATAAACGCCATTTATTTGCCTTTGGCGAAGAAGATAAGCACTACAGCGCCGGTAATAAGAGACTGATCGCATCGGTAAAAGGCTGGAAAATAAATCTACTGGTTTGCTATGATCTCAGGTTCCCGGTATGGGCCAGGCAAAAGACAAGTGATACCGGCGCAGAGTATGATGTACTCATTTATGTAGCCAACTGGCCCGAACGCAGGAGCCATGCCTGGAAAACCTTATTGTGTGCCCGGGCAATTGAGAACCAGTGCTATGTTGTGGGTGTAAACCGTGTTGGTAACGACGGCAACAATGTGTACCACAGTGGCAACAGCCTGGTTATTGACCCGCTGGGCCAGGTACTTTACCATATGGCCGATGAAGAAGATGTGAATACGATTACGCTGCAGAAAGAAATACTGGAAGAAGTGCGGGCTAAATTTCCTTTCTGGAAAGATGCAGACAGTTTTCGTATAGAATGATCAAAAACCACTTCGCTTTGCCTTGATCATATCCATGACAAATTTCATTTTGTAATCAACATTTTTTAAAAGTGCATCATAATTGGTGCCTATATAAATATCAGGCGAAATACCCTTACCATCTTTGGACACATGATTATACTGCACCAGCCTGAACAGTGGCAATCTTACTTTTATATGGGTATTGGGCAAAATAATGTCCGGTATCAGTATACCATTATTACCGTGCCAGCCGCCACCCGTCTCTTCTCCAATAAGCGTGATGCCAGGCTGGCCTTTAACTGCGTTGCTGAATAATGCTGCTGCAGAAAAGGTGTTACCGTTTATCAACACATACAAATTTCCGCCATAATGGTTTTGTGGTTTTGATTTGTACAATTTTCTTTCCCAATGGCCAAAATGGTATAACCCGTCCTTATTTTTTTTAGTAAGAAAAAATAAACCAAGGTTATTAATAAAACCCTGTTTAATATATCTTGAATATGGTCGCAGCGATTTTGTAACAGCAAAGGAAGTGTCGGCAACTTTAAAACTGACACGGGTTACATATTTCGTTAGCAAGGTGGAGAGTCTAATTCTTCCGCCACCGTTACTCCTGATATCCAGTACCACGTTATCTATACCTGTATTGTTAATGTACCTGAAGGTTTGCCTGTAAAATTTGCGTAATCCGCCGGAAGAAAAAGTATTCAGTGTAATGATGGCTGTGTTATTTACAGAATCAATAGCCAGCGAACGCAGGTCCTGTAGTCTTTTTTGCCTGGTCTCTTTTTTATCGGGTTTTTCTTTTTTTACAACAGGAACCGGCCTGTTCTTTTTAGTACTGTCTTTACCCAGGTCAAAAATCGGGATATCGATAGACCGCTCTTCGTTTGTACTATCCAGGTAAGTAACCCGGTATGTTTTACTCAGGCCAAAAATATTGCGGTGATAGTAGGGAAAATTGCTGCTGAGCCTGATATAGTTCACGTTGTTTGCATAGCCATCTTCGGTCATGTATTGAAACATGATCTTTGTAAGTTCGGCGTTCTTAATACCATTGACCGATGTGA
>Ga0247813_10003030_pt1 | contig 11044 bp, 8 predicted proteins | sample UWRJL169409C1_FD_180719 | JGI IMG/M metagenome (GOLD analysis project Ga0247813, IMG submission 180719) | Plant litter microbial communities from Arlington Agricultural Research Station in Wisconsin, United States - UWRJ-L169-409C-1 | ecosystem: Environmental > Terrestrial > Plant litter >... | reverse complement strand
GCCCCAGCCTTCAGGCGGATCATAGCCCTCGATGATCGGGTGCTGCGTCTGGTGGAAATGCGCCGTCGCGTGTCGGCTGGGCGAGTCGTCGCAGCAGCCGACATGGCCGCAGGTCCGGCACAGCCGCAGATGCACCCACCACCCGCCTGTCTTCAGACACTCCTCACAGCCCGCAGCACTGGGCGTCACGTCGCGGATCGTCTTCTCGTGCGAACAGGCGTCGGTCATGTCGAAACGGCCTCCGGATCCTTGAGCTCGCCAAACACGGTGGGGATCAGCTCGGACACCGTGGGGTGGATGTGCATGGTGCGGCGCATGTCCGCCGCCGTGCCCCCGCGCGCCATGGTGTCGAGGATCGAATGGATCGCCTCATCGCCCTCGATGCCCAGGATGGCCGCGCCGAGGACCGCGTCCGTGCCGGCGTCGACCACGACCTTGATGAAGCCCTGGGTCTCGCCTCGCTCGACGGCGCGGCCGACCCGTTTCATCGGTCGCTTGCCGACCCTGATCGTGTGGCCGGCATTGCGAGCCTGCGTCTCGGTCAGGCCCACGCGGCCCAGTGGCGGATCGATGTAAAGGGCGTAGCAGTCGATGCGGTCCGTGACCCGGCGAGCCTCGCCATCCAGCAGGTTGGCGGCGACGATTTCGAAGTCGTTATAGGCCGTGTGCGTAAAGGCTCCTCGACCGTTGCAATCACCCAGCGCCCAGACCCCCGGCACGTTCGTGGCCAGCTGGTCGTCAACATTGACGTAGCCCCGGGCATCGGTCGCGATCCCGGCCGCATCAAGACCCAGGTCATCGGTGTTGGGCCGCCGTCCCACAGCCAGCAGAACGTGCGACCCCACCACCGACGGATCGCCGCTTTCGCAGTCCACCCCGACCTCGACAGCCTCACCACGGGGCGCAAACCGGATGCATTCGGCGCCTGTGCGCACTGTAATCCCTTCCGCCTCAAGGATGTCGCGGATGGCGTCCGAGACCTCGGGGTCCTCGCGCGAAACCAGTCGCTCGCCTTTCTCGACCACCGTCACTTCGGTGCCGAAGCGGCGGTAGATCTGGGCGAACTCCAGACCGATATAGCTGCCGCCGACGACCACCAGATGGTTCGGAATGACATCCAGCTGCAGCATGGTGGAGTTGTTGAGCAGGAAGACGTCGTCGATGCCCGGCATGTCCGGACGCACCGAGCGGCCGCCGACATTGATGAAGATGCGCGGGGCGCTCAGCCGACGCTCTCCGACAGCCACCGTATCGGCCGAGACGAACCGGGCGGCGCCACGCACGACGGTGCAACCCTTCATCCCGGCCAGCCAGGATTCCACCCCCTGCCGCGCGCGAGTGCTAACTGCGTCGGCGCGCGCCTTGATCGTGTTCATGTCGACGGTGAAGCCGCCTTGCAGGGTCACACCCCACTCTTCCGCGCGTCTGACGACCATGGCGGCGCGGGCGCTGGCGACCAGCGTCTTGGTGGGCATGCAGCCCGTGTTGACGCATGTCCCACCGAACAGGTTACGCTCAACCAAGGCCACCGTCATGCCCGCCTTCGTAAGCCGTTCGGCCAGAGGCGGCCCCGCCTGCCCGGCGCCCAGGATGATGGCGTCAAAGGTCTCGGGCATCCGTCAGGTCAGGCTGAGTACGATCAGGGCGGCCCCGCCGACCGCGACGGCGTCCTCGATCAGCGCCGCCGGCAGGTCACGGCCGAACGCCGCGGCCAAACGCCCCCGCGCCGCGGCCCCTCCCAGTGTGCCGATGACCGCACCGATGACGCCAAGAGCGGCGCCGATCCAGATCGAACCGGCAGCAGTCCCGATCGCCGCTCCGGACACGGCGCCGCCGATCAAACGGCCGCCGAACTGGATCGGGACCTTCCGGCTGGGGGCCTTCGGCAGTTTATCGGTAACCAGTTCGCCCATCGCCAGAACGGTGAATATCCAGGGCGTGATCGCCGCCCCGAGAAAGGCCAGGGGCGTGCCCGCCGACGGTAGCCAGCCCAAGGCCGCGGCCCAGCTGATGGCTGCGGGCGCTGTCATCGCACGAAGACCGGCCACGACGCCGATCAGGAGAGCCAGCCCATAAAGCATCGTCGTCGTCTCCGCTTCGACACAGTCGGAACAAGCTTACGACACTGTGACGCTTTCCGCTAACAGGGATCGACGGTCGTTCGCCGGTTGGCGGTTGGCGGTCCGTGCCGGATCCAGTGAAGGTTCGGACCGGACCGCTTGACCCGCGCGCAGGGGCAGGCCGGCCGTTACGGGCCAGACGACGGAGGGTGACATCACAGGTCATTCGCGTCCGTCGGAAATCGACGTTTCTACCTCGCGGCGAGGCGGCTGTCCGGAGCGTCCGCTGCGGAAGGCGAGATCCCCGGGGCGCCTTTCAGGCCTTCGAAGAAGACCTGTATCTCGACGTTCAACATCTGGGCGGCGGACCACAGGCGAGACGCAGCGATTCTGTTGGTCCCCGCTTCGTATTTCTGGACCTGCTGGAAACTGACGCCGATCGCCTTGGCGAGCTCGGTCTGGCTCAGGCCTCGCTCGCGGCGAGCCTTCATCAACCTGCGGCCAACGTGAATATCCGTCGGATGAAAGTCAGAACGGTCGTTCGCCGCGTCGATTGGCCTGAGAGACGCCATCTCAGGCCGCCTGTTCGACGACGGTCGGGGCGGGCTGCCCGCCACAGCCCGGATGGCCCCGAAACAGATCGCCCAGATTTCGCAATTTGCGTGCGGGTCGGCGCATGCGGATCACCGTGTGCAGCAGGTCCGCGAGATCCAGCGCCTGATGACAGGACATCCGGGTCGAGGCGGCGAGTATCGCTTCGCGCAGGGCCTGAAACTCCGGCTCCGACATCGGGATGTCGGGAATGTCGGGGATGTCGCTGCGTCCCATCAGGCTCTCATCATTCATCCGAAGGCAAAAACGAGCGGGAAGCCGGGACGCATCGCGTCCAGCGAAGTCGGGGGGATCAACAGATCGCTTACCGGCTTCCCGCTGGGTCAAAGACGACTGGGCCGCCGCTTCTCTCCCGGGATCAGATGAGCGGGTTTCAAACCCGTAATCATCCGTGCCAGACCTCAGTAACAACCCCCGCGAGTGATTCAGGGCTCCTTAACCCTGACCGTCAGCCGCCAGTTTCACCAGTTCAGCCAGCGTGCTGACACCCAGCCTGTCCATCAGATGCGCACGATGGGTTTCGACGGTTCGGGGACTCAGGTCCAGCGCCTTGGCGATCGACTTGTTGGTGCCCCCGGCGACCAGACCATCCAGCACCTGACGCTCGCGTGGACTAAGCTGCGTAAGCTTTTGACGCGCGTCCGCCGGGGCGCGGCTGCCCGCCGCCTTGCCATAGGCGACAGCCAGGGCCGCCCTGCTGGCCGTCGCTACCGCTTCCAGATCTGGAGAAGTGAGGACGTCTGCGGCGCCCAGTTTCATGAGCTGAACGACGTCTTGCAGACGGTTTCCGAAATCGCCGATCGCAATCCAGGGCAGATTACGCGTCGCCCTCAGGGCCGCGGCGGTCTTCAATGTCTGGTCGAAATCGCCATCGACGGCAACGACCACGCAGCCTGGCTGAAGATCACCGGAAATTTTCTGGAACTCGGTGTCGTCGTCGAACGTCCTGACCTTGAACCCCTGTCGGCTCAGGCCGTGCGACAGAGTATTCTGTGAGGGCGCATCATTGTCGATCAGATAGATACGGGCTTCGGTGTCCGAAGCGACTTCGACGATCAGGCCCCCGATCCGTTTTGAGCCATCGTCTCCGCTGGGGATGGAAAATCCCGTGACGTGAAAACGTCGAACCGCGCCGTTCGCTGATGCGCGACGGAACCGGGCTTGGGCGACCTCGCCCGCCGCCGCCCGATCGAACAGATTGGACAGTTGCGGCCGGTCATCCGGATGGGCGAAGTTGAGCCATTCTTCCCATACGATCGGGCGTCCGTCCTCAGGCAAGGCCCACACTGATCTGGAGCCGGCGTTCAACGCCTCGACTTCGCGAGTGGCGACCGTGCCGACCCACATCAGCGTCGCCTCTCCCTCATGGAAGTGTTTCAGCAGTTCGTCGCGCTCCTTCAGGCCGTCAGCGGCGCCACGCCAGTCGTCGATATCCGAGGCCGATCCACACCAGCCCGTCACGACGCCCGCCTCGTTTCGCACCTGTCGGCAACGGACCATGAACCACCGGGATCGACCGTCCGCGCCCCGCAGCCTTTGCTGGCACTCGAACTGCCGACCTGTCCTGACGCACATCGCATGGACTTGATGGGCGGTCTCGACATCCTCAGGATGGACATGGTCGTCCCAGCTGATGCCCGCGAGACTGCGCAGGCCGAAATAGGACTGTAGGCCTTGATTGACCCAGGTCAGACGCCCCTCCAGATCGCAGTTCCACAACAGGCTGGGCGCCATGTCGGTCACAGCCAGCAGCGCAGCCTCGCTGGTCCGTAAGGCCTCTTCGGCGTTAATTCGCCGGGTTGTTTCATAGACGACCCCTAACACCCCGCCGATAGAGCCATCGGTTTGCCTCGCCGGTGAGTAGGAGAAAGACCACCATGTCGGTTCCAGAATGTTGTTGCGCGCCAAGGCCATCGGCAGGTCTTCGAAATAGCTCGAGCGCCCCTCAAGGGCGTCCTCGATAACGGGCCCGACCACAGGCCAGGACTCCGGAAAGACGGCCTGCAGAGGCCGGCCAATGGCGTCGCCCTTGCCGACCAGAACGGTTTCGAAGGCGTCGTTGTGCAGCAAATGGTTGTCCGGCCCCCAGGTCACGAACATCGGGAACCGGGTTTCCAGCACCAGATTTAGGGTGGCGATGAACTGATCGTCCCAGCCCTCTAGCGGACCGAGCGGCGTGCAGCCCCAGGGAAAGGCGCGGATGAAATCCGCGCTGCGGCCACTCGATCTCAGCCGACACGCCCCTTGCCTCTCAACAAAGAGCGGTTGTTCGTCAACCGTGGGGTACTGACTACCCATTGTGACTCTCATGCGAAGGCCAGCCTCATGCCTAACATCGATATTTACCACAGGTTGTAAACATATTGTGAGCGCCTGATTACGGAACCGTACGCAGTCAAATCAGTTCAGGCGGGCCTTCAGCAGCGGCCGAAGCAGATAGCTGAGGACGTTCCGACTGCCGGACTGGACGTCGACTTCAGCCACCATTCCGGGCCGGATCGGCAGAGTCTGTCCGTGACGACGCAGGAAGGCCCGTTCGGTGCGGACCAGCACCTTGTAATAGGCGACCTTGCCGCGCGGGGTCTCCTCCTCGATGGTGTCCTCGCTGATCTGTTCGACCTTGGCCGGCAGGTCGCCATAGACGCTGTAGTCATAGGCGGTGATCTTCACCCGGGCTGGCATGCCGGGCCGCAGAAAGGCCACGTCGCGCGGCAGTATCCGCGCCTCGACCAGCAACTGGTCGTCGATCGGGGTTAGTTGCATGATCGCCTCCCCCGGCTGTACGACCCCGCCCCGGGTGGTGATCAGGACGTCGTTGACCCGCGCCCGCACCGGAGAGATCAGCCGGGTCCGGTTCAGCTGATCCTGACGCTGGTTGAAGATCTGGGCCTGGGCCGCCAACTCCGCCTTCTTGGTCGCCAGCTCGGCATAGGCCTCCTGCATATAGGTGTTGCGCACCTCGGTCTGGCGACCCGTCAGGGCGGCGATGTCCTTGCCGAGGCGCAGGGATTCGACCTCGCTCACGACGCCCCGCGCCGCTAGAGGCTCGACCATCGCCAGCTGACGCCGGGCATAGGTCGTCTCCTGCACCAGGGCGGACACCGTGGCGTTCAGATTATGCCGCCGCGCCTGAAACAGGGACCGTTCGGACGCCAGCACGGGATCGTTGGCCGGGATGCTGTCTGGGAAGTCGATGGAAGCCTTGCCCAGCACCTCGGCCTCCAGCCGCGCGATCGCGGCCGTCAAAGCCGTGACCTGCGTTCCGGACTCCAGCGCCGAGGACTGGAAGCGAGTGTCGTCCAGTTGGGCCAGCGGCTGGCCAGCTTCGACGATATCGCCTTCCTTGACCATCAGGTCCTGCAGGATGCCGCCTTCCAGGCTCTGGATGACCTGCACCCGGCTGTTGGGCACCACCTTGCCGTCCCCCCGGGCCACCTCGTCGATCGTGGCCCAGGAGGCCCAGGCGACGAAGATCACGACGATGGCGACGCAGGCCCACAGGATAGGCCGGGCGGCGCCGTGCGCCTCCCCGTCCCGCCCCTCGGCCAAGGCCCGCCTCAGATCCCGTTCGATGCGTGCGACGTCAGCCATGGATCTTCCTCACGACGGATGGTTCGGCCTCTGTAGCCTCGTTGGGCGCGTCTCCGACTAGGCGACCGCCGGCCAAAGCCAGCACACGGTCGGCCACGCCCAGCACGGCCCGCTTGTGAGTGGCGACGATCAGGGTGCGACCGACGGCCCAGGTCTTCAGGAATTCGACCACGTGCCGCTCATTGGCTTGGTCATAAGCGGACGTCGGCTCGTCCATCAGAACGATCGGGGGATCCTGCAGGAACACCCGGGCCAGGGCGATGGCCTGCCGCTGGCCGCCGGAGACGCTGCGCGATCCGACGATGGGCAGGTCCAGCCCGGCGGGGTGCCCCCGCACGAACCCGCCCAGCCCCACCGCGTCGAGCGCCTCCAGTAACTCTCCGTCGCTGTGACGCCCGCCATCGAGGGTCAGATTGTCGCGCAAGGTTCCGTGGAACAGGGCCGTGTCCTGCGGCAGGTAGCCGATAGCGCGGCGCTGGTCGGCCGGCTCGACCTGCGACAGGCTGACGTGATCCAGCAGGACGCGTCCGGCCGAGGGATCGCCGATCCCCGACAGGACGCGCAACAGGGTGGACTTCCCGGCCCCGTTGCCGCCGATGATGGCGATCCGTTCTCCGGCTCCGATCATCAGTTTCGGGATCGCAAGGATCGGCGCGGCGTCCGGCGTCGGCCGCACCTCCAGTCCGTGGACGGCATAGGCGCCGCGGACCTCGGGCATGCGCGTGAACTGGCGGTCGGCGGGCCGTTCGACAGGCGAGGCCATCAACTGGTCCAGCCCCTCCAGCGCGACCTTGATGTGTTGCCAGCGGGCGAGGATGCCGGTGAACTGGGCGGTCGGCGAGATGGCGCGCGACACCAGCAGCGAACAGGCCACCAGGGCGCCTGTCGTCATGTTGCCGGCGGCGATCTGATAGACGCCGATGACCATGACCCCGATGTAGGCCAGTTGCTGGATCGCCGACGCCGTATAGGTCAGGGTCGAGTTGATGGAGCGCGACCGCGTTCCGGAATCCGCCAGCTGAGCCGACAACATGTCCCAGAGACGCAGGTTCCGGCCCTCGGATCGTGTCGCCTTGACCGTTTCGAGATTTTCGACCGTCTCCAGCAGCAGCCCATGCTTGACCGCGCCCTCACGCAGATTGTCGCGGGACAGGGCGGCCAGTTTGTGCTGCAGCAGAATGCCGGGGATCAGCATCAGCAGGACGGCGGCCAGGGGCGCCCAAGCGACCGGTCCGCCGATGATCGCGATCACGCCGATGAAGACCAGAATGAAGGGCGCGTCGGTGATCGCCGCGACCGTCGAGGCGGTGAAGAACTCGCGCACGGATTCGAATTCCCGCACCTGGCTAGAAAAGGCGCCGGTCGAGCCGGGCTTGGCCGACAGCCGGATCTGCATCACCTGTTCGAACAGGCGCGATGACAGCTTCAGGTCCAGCTTCTTGCCGGTGACGTCCAGCAGGTGCGCGCGCAGCAACCGCAGAACCAGCTCGGCCGCGATGGCCAAAGCCACGCCGCTTGCCAGAACCCACAGGGTGCTGAAATTCGACGTCGGCACCACCCGGTCGTAGACCTGCATCGAGAACAGCGACGTCGCGATGGCCAGCAGGTTGGCGAAGGTCGCCGCGACTCCGACCTCGGCGAAGGCGGGCCAGGCATCCCCCACCACGCTGCGCAGCCAGTGCCGCGGAGCCCCCTTTGCATAGGCTCCGGCCCGGCTGTCGCCCTCGTACAGGGGCCGCGCGAAGACGATGGTCCCCTCGTGCCAGACGCGCAGGACGTCGATCGGCACCCGTTCTCTTCCCCCGCCGGTCTCGGCGCTAAGCAGAATGGCCGCCTCTTCGTCTCGCCCGACCATCAGCCGGGTCTGACCATCGCGCATGATCAACAGGGCGGGCAGAAGCGATGTCGGCGCCTGCTCGACCGGCATGGCCACCGCCCTCGCGGACAGGCCCGCACGGCGCATCGCCTTGCGAACCTGGGCCAGGGGCAGCCGTCCGCCATCCAGCGGCAGTCCGTCGCCCAGCAGGGCCGTAGACACCGGCCGCCCCAGTTCGGCGGCCAGCAGGCTGAGCCCCTCACGCAACGGATCGCTCATTGGTCCCCTCCGACGGTCTGCATTTCGTCACCGGACATGGCGGGGGTCAGCAGGCCCAATTGCGCCGCCGCCCGGTATTCCAGCCTCAGACGTTCGATGATCAGCTCGACGCGCTGGCGTTGGGACTCGAACTGTTCGGTCTCCATCACGACCAGATCCTGGATGTCGCGCCGCCCCACCAAAAACTGCTCGCCGTACAGGGACCGGACCGCCTCGGCCTGATCGATCTGGTCGGCCAGGGCGTCGATCCGCGCGGCCAGCGCCGTATCCATCCGCTCCAGACTGCCGACGGTCCGTTTCAGGTCGCGCGCCGTGCTCTCGGCCGCCCACTTCGCCGCCTCGCGCCGCTCGGCTTCCAGACGGGGACGTTGCAAGGCGCTGAGCCCCTGCTGGGTCGAGACCCGGAAGCGCACGGCGATCGAACTGTCATTGACCAGCCGTCCACCGATCTCGCGCCGTTGCACCCCACCCTCGAGGTTCAGGCGGGGGAAGCGGGAGGCATTGGCCTCGCGCACTCCGGCGTCGGCGACGCGCACGCCTAAAGCCGCCTTCCGATACAGCGGCGCGCCGGCGATGGCGGCGTCCAGCGCCCCCTCCTCCGCCACGGCCTTGAGAAAGCCGGGAGAGGCCGGAAGCATCAAAGCCTCGGCGGGCTCCTCCACCAGCAGTTCGTATCGGCCCGCCGCATCGGCAAGATCGCCGCGCAACCGCGCCTGCGTCCCCTGTGCCGTCGCCAGCGCGAGCGCGACCCGACCGGCCTCGCTCTGATCGGCGAAACGTCCCTCGACCCGCGCCCGGGTCATCTCCGAAATCTCGCCCAACCGCGCCAGATGGTCATCCAGCAACGACAACTGGGCCCGCGCGCTGGCGACATCGAGATGGGTTTCGACGATCTCCAGCGCGACATCGTCCCGCACCACCTGCAGGTTGGCCTGCTGCTGGGCCAGCAAGGCCCGCTTCTGATCGACGACGCTGCCGGCCTGTCCCCAGTCATACAATGGCTGGCTGAGGGTCACATCGTAGGCCAGCCCAGCCGCCGCCGGCCCCGCCGATGCGTTGACGCTGGGCAGATAGGCGTTGCGCGCCATCTCGACCTCGGTCGTGGCCATGCTGACCTCGGCCTTGGCGACCTGCACCTGTGGGTGGCGCGCCAGCCCGCGCATCACCGCCTGTTCCAGCGGGTCCGCGCGAACGGCCGAGGCCGCCAGCATGACGGCCAGCGCCGCCATCATTCCTGATCGAAGTCCCCCCGGACTGGTCATGAGTGCGGGTGTGCTCCCACATCGTCGATCAGCGGCATTGGCGGGACGTAGGCGTCGTAGCCTCCATTCGAAGCGATCATGATGGGCTGGTTCAGCGTGTCCACATCGAAGGTCACGGCCAGATCGTGGTCGTCCATGAAGGCCTGGATCGCGTCATGGCTCAGGCTGAGATCGATACCCACGCTATCGGTCCCGACCGTTTCCAGGCTGCCGATATCGATCTGCGTCAGATCCTCGCCGAACGAACTGGCCGAGAACGAAGCGTCCTCATCCGGCACGGTGATGCTGTCCTGATCCGCAAAGCGCATGGAGAAGCCATGGCTCGAATCGGTGGGCTCTTCCTCAAGTCCGAAGCTCATCAGGCTGATCGGGTCGGGACCGTCCAGGCTGTTCAGCGCGTTGACGCTGACGACCGACCCTACCGAGGCTGAACTGCTTAGACCCTGAGCGTCGGTCGCGGTGATGGTCAGAGCGTTCAGCAGGCCGACGCTCAGCAGCGAACTGTTCAGCAGGGCCCCGCTGGTGTCCGTCAGATGGACGGTCTCGAGGAAGCGGTTGACCTCCAGATTGTCGACCACGCCGCCGTCCAGCGAGGTGATGACGATGCGGGCGCCCGGCGCGACGATTCCCAGCAGGCCATTGGACTGCGTCACCTGCACGTTCAGACCATAGTCGGCCGCCAGAGCGGTCGAATAGGCGAAGGTCAGCGGGCTGAGGTTCAGCGCCACCAGCGGGGCATATTCGACGTCGACCCGGCTGAGGTTGCCGTTGGCGTCGGCCGCCAGCAGATCCTGACTGTTCAGGTTAAGCCCCAACGCGCCCAGGCCGATCAGGCCGAGCAGGGTCTGGGCGTTCGCCTCGACCACCGGCGCGACATTGCCGGGGATCGGCGCGGCTGGCGCCACGGCCGAGGTGTCGATCGACACGGTGGTCGAGGCGACATCGCCGTCGCCGTCCCTGACGGACCCGCTGAGCACCAGGGTGTTCGACGCCGTCGATCCGTCGGTCGCCAGAGTATCGACCACCAGCTTCCCGCGGGCCAGCAGGTCGGTCAGGATCGCTTGATCCGAGCCGAAGCCCGTCGTCAGGTTGACGTTGGACAGCAGGATCGTCTGATCCGCCGCGCCCGCCGTCGCCGAGCCATAGCCGCCGACGAAGCCGCCGGTGGTGCTGATGTAGACCATGGTGCCCGACCCGGTCTGCTGGAAGTGGACGAAGTTGGACAGGTTGCCCGGGTTGTTCCCGATCCGCCCTTCCCCGACCAGCAGGCTCGACAGGTCGAGCACGTCGCCGCCCAGGTTGATGCTGGCGACGTTGAAGTCGGTGATGACATCCGCCGCCGGCTGTGCCGTGGTGCCCTGGTCGCCGCGCTCCCATCGGAACACATCGACGCCGGCTCCGCCCGTCAAGGTGTCGTCGCCGGT
>Ga0247813_10003026_pt1 | contig 11053 bp, 10 predicted proteins | sample UWRJL169409C1_FD_180719 | JGI IMG/M metagenome (GOLD analysis project Ga0247813, IMG submission 180719) | Plant litter microbial communities from Arlington Agricultural Research Station in Wisconsin, United States - UWRJ-L169-409C-1 | ecosystem: Environmental > Terrestrial > Plant litter >... | reverse complement strand
TCGCCGTCACCGATCTCGCCGATTTCGCCGCTGGTGCCGTCGTTGCAGTCGGGGTCGTCGACGTTCGCGTCGCCGCCGCCCACGCCGACGGCGCCGGTGCCTGTCGCGCGGTTGCCGATCCCCGCGCCCGTCAGCTTTCCCGCCGCCGTCGATCTCGGCGCGCCGTCGTTGGCGTCAGCGTCGTCGTCGATGGTGCAGTTGATCGCCAATTGCGAGCTGCCGTTCAAGGAGGCCAAAGAGCACCTGCTCGATGCCTTCGAGGCCGCCTACATCGCGCGCTTGATCAACAGCAACGACGCCAACGTCTCAGCGATAGCCAGAGCCGCCGGCATCGATCGCAAGCACCTCTACACGCTCATGAAGAAGCACAACCTCGAGCTGCGCGGCAAAGGCGAAGCAGAGGAATGAGCGCGCGCCCCGCCTACGACAACGACGACGACGAAGCTTCCGTCTCGCGCCAGCTGCACCTGCTGTCGGGGCGGCCGCTGTTCTTCCCGTTTCCGTCGGGCACCCTGATCCATGTCTGCGAAGGCTGTGATGCCCCCTGCTGCAAGGGCGAGCCCATCGGCATCGGTCGCAGCCGGGAGCTCGTCACCATCTTGCAGGCGCAACCGCGCGCGGCGCTGTTCGCGGCGCCGGGCTTCAACGCCGGGCCGTTGTTGTCGTTGTCGCCGCCGCCGGAGAAGTGCTGGTTTCTGGATCGCAAGCAGCGCTGCCGCCTCGAGTACGTGATGGGCCGCGAGCACAAGCCCACGGGCTGCCGGCTGTTTCCGTTTTCGGTGCTGCAGGGGGTTGGCGAGGCCCTCGCCGTCGTGCCCGACCTGCTGTGCCCGATCAAGGTGGCGCCACCGTCGTTGAAGGGGCCGTTTTCCCACGACGAGCTGGCGCTGGAGATGATGCGCACGCAGGTCCCGCGCACGGGCCACCCGACGTTGCCACCCCCTGACGATCTCGCCTGGGATGAGGCGATCGTCCTCGAGCGCCGCATCGTCGCCGAAGCCGCCGGCCTGCTCGAAGGCGCGCGCCTGCCGCCGTTCGTCGTCTTTGCCGAGCTCATGCACCAGCTGACCTGTGCGCTCGTCGACGTCGACGCCCGCCCCGCCAGCATGGCCCTCGTCGACAGCGACGTCCGCCGCTTCCTCGGCGTCGACGAGCAGCTCAGCCCCGATGCCCTGCGCGAGCTCATGAGCTTCGTCGGCGTGCTGCGCCTGCGGCCGATCGACGACGCCACCGTGCCCCGGCGGGCGTTGCCGGCGGTGCTCACGGCGTTGTCGGTCGTCGCTGCGGCCTTTGAGCACATGCGCGGCGCGCGCCGTTCGCTGCGCTCGCTCGCCGGCATCTGGGACGCGCAGGGGCCCGTGTTGTTTGCCCTCGCCCACCTCGGCGCGCGGCCGTTGCCGACGTCGCAGGCCGCCATCGACGAGGTGCTCGGCCGCCTGGGGCCCATGCGCCCGGCCTTTTACGAGGTCATCGAAGCGATCAAGAAAAACGGCAAACGCAGCATCGCCGCCACCGTCGAAGAGATCCTGCGCCAGCAGAAGGACGTGTTCGCGCCGCCGTTGACCGTCGATGCCGTCAGCATCCTGCACGGCCTCGGCCGCGTGCTGCGCGATGCCTGCACCTTCACCCCCATTTGAGCGTCGTCTTCGGTGTCGCCCGACGCCGTCAGGTGTCCGCTGACGCCGTCATGAGGCATTGCTGCGCACCACGACGCGCGGCGCCATCGGCGTGTCGTCGATCCCGAACGACAGGAGTCGTGACAACGGTGCTCGCCGTGCTATCGCAGCGGCGTCTTTGGAACCGGTCGAAACAACGCTGCGTGACAACGCGCGAAGCGTTCCGTCATCGTCATCGAGGAGCAGGTCATGGCCGACAAAATCGTGATGCCGCAGCTGGGCGAGTCCATTGCCGAGGGCACCATCGTCAAGTGGCTCAAGCAGCCCGGTGACGCCGTCAAGAAGGACGAGAACATCCTCGTCATCTCCACCGACAAGGTCGAAGCGGAGATCCCCTCGCCGTCGGCCGGCGTGCTCTTGAGCATCGACGTCCCTGAGGGCACCACCGTCAACGTCGGCAGCGTGCTCGGCTACGTCGGCGCCGCCGGCGAAAAGGGCGCCGCTGCGCCTGCGGCCGCCGCTGCTCCGGCCGCCGCGCCTGCGCCGGCGCCTGCCGCCGCGCCTGCTCCCGACGCTGCTGCGCCTGCTCCCGCCGCTGCTGCGCCTGCCGCCGCACCTGCTGCTCCCGCCGCCGGTGGCAGCGTCGAGGGCGCCACCAAGGTGGTCATGCCGCAGCTGGGCGAGTCGATCGCTGAAGGCACCATCGTCAAGTGGCTCAAGGCCCCGGGCGACACGGTCAAGAAGGACGAGAACATCCTCGTCATCTCCACCGACAAGGTCGAGGCCGAGATCCCCTCGCCGATCGCCGGCGTCCTCGTGAACATCGCCGTGCCCGAAGGCACCACGGTCAACGTGGGCACCGTGCTCGGCTACGTCGGCGCCGCCGGCTCCGCCGTCGTCAGCGGCGCCCCCGCTGCCGCGGCACCCGCCGCTGCTGCACCCGCGCCCGCCGCTGCACCGGCTCCCGCCGCTGCTGCCGCCCCCGCGCCGCAGGCTGCGCCCGCGCCCACCGCCGCCGCCGAGCGCACCGCGCCCTCGACGTCGGACGCGCGTTTCGTGTCGCCGCTCGTGCGCAAGATCGCCAACGACACCGGCATCAGCGACGCCGAGCTCTCGGCGTTGCCGGGCACCGGCAACAACGGCCGCGTCACGAAGAAGGACCTGCTCACCTACGTCGACGAGAAAAAGGCCGGCCGTGGCCTGAAGCTCGACGCCCCCGCGCCGCAGCAGGCCTCGGCGCCGTCGCAGCCGCAGCAGTCGTCGTCGTCGCAGCCGTCGTCGTCGGCGCCCGCGCCGAAGGCAGCGCCTGCCGCGCAGGTCACGTTCGCCGCTGGCGAGCGAGAGACCGTCAAGCCGGCCTCGGGCATGCGCAAGGTCATCATGCAGAACATGGTGAACTCGAAGCACACGAGCGCCCACGTCCACACGTTCTTCGACATCGACTACAGCGCCATCGACCGCGTCCGCAAAGCGCACAAGACGCGCTTCGAGGCCGACGAGGGCGTGAAGCTCACCTACACGGTGTTCCTCACGGCGGCGATCGCGCAGGTCCTGCGTCGTCACCCGTACCTGAACGCCGAAATCCGCGGCAACGACATCGTCTTCAAAAAAGACATCCACCTCGGCATGGCCGTCGCCATCGACACGCCTGAGCCCGGCCTGATGGTCCCCGTGATCAAAAACGCGGACCAGATGAACCTGCGCGGCTTGGCCCACGCGATCAACGATCTCGCGGCCCGTACGCGCACCCGTCGCATCAAGCCCGACGAGATCAGCGGCAGCACGTTTACGATCACGAACCCCGGCAACTACGGCGCGATCATCGGCACCCCGGTGATCAACCAGCCGAACCTCGCGATCTTCGGCGTCGGCCGCATCCAGAAGGAAGTCGTCGTCAAAGAAGTCGACGGCCTCGACGTCCTGGCGATCAAGCCCATGGGTGTGGTCTCCCTCGGCTTCGACCACCGCCTGATCGATGGCCACACCGCCGACTCGTTCATGGCAGACGTCAAGAAGACGTTGGAAACCTGGGACGTCGCGCCCTGAACGGCCGCTGTTCAACGTTCGCTGTCAGCGCCGGCCCTCGTGCCGGCGCTTTCTTTTTTTGCGCTCTGGTTGCGACCGGCTTCGCGACAGCGCAGACGGCGGCATGGAATTCCTGCTGCACGTCGTCGATGTGTTCCGCCACCTCGACCAGTACCTGGCCGCCCTCGTCGTCGACTACGGCATCTGGATCTACGCGATCCTGTTCGTCGTCATCTTCTGCGAAACCGGCCTCGTCGTGACCCCGTTTCTGCCGGGGGATTCGTTGTTGTTCACGGCGGGCGCGTTGGCGGCGACGTCGACGGCGGCGACGATGACCGGCGAAGGCGGCCTGCACCTCGGGCTCGTGATGCCGCTGCTGATCCTCGCGGCCATCCTCGGCGACGCCGTGAACTTCTCGATCGGTGCGCGGCTCGGGCCTGCTGTGCTCGAGAAGGAGAAGATCCCGCTCATCAAGAAGGCGCACCTGCTGAAGACGCAGGCCTTCTATGAGAAGCACGGCAGCAAGACGATCGTGCTCGCGCGCTTCGTGCCCATCGTGCGGACCTTCGCGCCGTTCATCGCGGGCATCGGCAAGATGAAGTACGCGACGTTTGCGACCTACAACGTCGTCGGGGCCATCGCCTGGGTCGGCATCTGCACCTTTGCCGGGTACTTCTTCGGCAACATCCCCATCGTGAAGAAGAACTTCGAGCTCGTCGTGCTCGGCATCATCGCCGTGAGCGTGCTGCCGATCGCGCTGGAGCTGTTCAAGTCGTGGCGGGAAGGCCGTGCTTCTTCTGCTTCTTCTGCTCCGCCGGCTGTTTGAACTCTTGACGTCGTCGCGCCTCTCTGACGTCGTCGCGCCGCTTTGACGTCGTCATGCCGCTTTCGGCATGGTCCTGACTGCAGTCCACCCTGGTGTGTGGCTACGCCTTCGGCGCGACCAAAGGGGTCCTCCAGAGCCAGGACCCCTTTGGAATCCCCGGGCTCTTGGTGGTTCGCGCATCCCACCCGTCGAAACCACGAAGGTCGCGGTCGGTCGGTGTCGTCTTTTGCGCGGAGCATGGGCCGCTCCCGCTCGTGATTTCGAGCCAGAACGTGGTGCTGGTTGACTACGTCGGATCCGTCGCACGCGCGAACCAATAACGCGGCGTTGGGTTCATTGAGAGGTTCGCGGAGTCGGGTGACCGGAGGTCGTCGTCGTCGGAGAGGCAGGCGCGTCCGGCCGCGATGGAGAATGTAACGGGTCGTTACATGGTCCGCCGGCCGCGTGACGAAGAATGTACCGGGTCGTTACATGGTCCGCCGTCCGGTGGCCGTCGAGGTCTACGCCGGCTCAGTACAGGGCGGCGATGAACAACGCGGTCATCGACAGCGCGACGATGACGGCGGCGAACGTGGGCCTGGTGGTTGGCGGGTCGACAGGCAGCGAGGTGGGCTGCAGCAACATGCCGGCGAACAGCAGACGATCACGCGATGGCATCACGGGCTCCTGATGGAGAAACGGGGCCGACGTCGCCGTCGGCCCCGAGGGTCAGCTCACTTGAGGACGGGGACCGTCGTCGTGGTGGTCGACGTCGTCGACGTCGTCGTGGTCGACGCCTGCGGCGCGAGCACGATCTCGACGCGGCGGTTGTTCGCGCGACCTTCGGCCGTGGTGTTCGGCGCGATGGGCCGGTCGGGGCCGAAGCCCTCGGCGCGGATCTCCGTCTCGACGATGCCGCGCGACACGAGGTAGGTGCGCACGGACTCGGCGCGGCGCTGCGAGAGCGTCATGTTCGACGCCTGGCTGCCCTGCGAGTCGGTGTGACCCTCGATCGTGATCATGCGGTTGCCCGACGCCTTCAGCGCCTCGGCGACGTTGTCGAGGGCCTTACGCGCTGCGGGGAGCAGCTCGTACTTCGCCGACGCGAAGAGGACCTGACCCGAGAGCGTGATCACGAGACCGCGGGTCTCTTCCTTCACGCTTTGCAGGTCCGACATCTTCTGCAGGGTCGCCGTCAGGCGCGACTCGGCCTCGAGGCGCGCGGTGCGCTCGGCTTCGAGCTGCGTGCGGCTCTTGTCGAGCTCGGCCTTGTTGGCGTCGAGGTCTTTGGCGAGGCCCTGGGCCTGGCTGGCCGCGACCTGGGCCTGCGTCTTTGACGCGTTGAGATCGCTCTGCGTCGACGCGAGGCGCTTGGCGTTGTCTTCGGCGCGCTGCTCGGCCTCGGTCAACGTCTTCTTGGTGGTGCGCAGCTCGGTGGCCGCGGCCTTGCCGAGCTCACGCAGCTTCTCGTTGTTGGAGTCGCGCTTCTGCAGCGCGGTGAAGGTCTCGCCCGTCGTCGACGCGAGCTCGGCCTTGCGCAGGGCGATGTACGCCTTGTCGCGCGACACGGGCTCGTTGCCCTTGTCCTGGAAGGACTTCTCGGCGGCGTCGAGGGCGAGGCGCGCGGTGCGCAGCTCGGTCGGCGCGGCCGTCGTCGCCGAGATCTCGGCCTGGGTGTACGCGCGGCGCGCGTTGACGAGCTCCGTCGACGGAGCGGGGGTGGCGCAGGCGCCGGCGACGATGCCGACGGAAGCGAGAAGAAGAGCGCGGGTGATGTTGATGGTCTTCATCAGTTCTTACCTTCGATGGTGCGGACGTCGGTGGCGGCGGCCATCGCTTCGTTTTCGGCGTTGGCTTCCTTCACGAGGGCAACGGCGAGCTCGGCGTCGGCGTTGGCGCGCGCGAGGACGAGATCGGCGCGTTCCTGGTCGCCGTCTTCGGCGAGCTTCTTGGCCTGCGCGAGCTGCTCTTCGGCGAGCTTTTTGTGCAACGCGGCCTGCGGCACCTGATCGGCACCGAGCTCACCGGCGGAGCGGATCGCCGCTTCCGACGACGACAGCTGCTCCGGCGCCAACTGCGCCGACGCGCACGCGCCCAACAACAACAACGACAGTGAAGACAAAAGAACGTGCTTCATGGGCTCCTCCAGAGACCGGAAGCTTTCCGGTCAACGCGGCGGGGATTGCAGTGTCCATGCCGTCTGCGTTGCGCGCGCTGCGACGTGGATCGAGACAGAAGTGAGCGGCGCCGCGGCGGTCTTCGCCGACACAGTGGGGCGTTTACGTCGATGCGGTCGTCGATGATCACGTCGACGACTTCGCGTCCCGATGCGTGAGCGTCGGCGCCTCCGGGCTGGCACGAGAAGTGGAAAGTGCGGCGACACACGCACTTTCCCTTCGGAGTTTCTCCATGTCGTACACCCAGCGCTCCATCTTTGCCGTCGTCCTCGCCCTCGGCGCCTTTGCCTCCGTCGGCGTCGCCTGCGACGCGGCCCTCGACTGCAGCTCGATCTGCAACCGCTACCAGGAATGCTTCGACGCTGACTACGACGTCGACGAATGCGTCGACCGCTGTGTCGACCGCTCCGACGAGGCCGAGTTCCGCGCGCGCGCCAACGAGTGCGACGCGTGCCTCAATGAGCGCGACTGCGTCGACACCGTCTTTCAGTGCAGCGGGGAATGCAGCGAAGTCATCAACTGACTTCGCCCTGTTCGGCCTTGAATGACCTCCATGGAATTGCGGCGCTGTCGACTTCGGTCGGGCGCCGTTTTCCGTTTCCGTTCTACGACGTCGACGTCGACGACGATGCCGTCAGTCGTCGAAGTAGATGCCGCGCAGCCACCGGCCGCCGGTGAACGGGGTGCGCCCGTGCAGCTGACGGAGGTTGTCGTAGACGACGACGTCGCCGGCTTCGAGCTTGAAGCGGCGCTGATGCCGCGCGTCGCGCACGAGGCGGGCGAAGCGGTTGTAGGCGCGGTACCAGCCCTCCATCTCGGCGAAGGGCCGCTGGTGCGGCGCCATCGTGAAGTACGACAGCCGGACCTGGAAACCGCGCGGCCCCACCGGGTCGATGATCGGCGCGACGACGACGCGCTCGAACTGCTTCTGCTGTCGGTGAAAGCGGACCGGCACCGTCGTGAGCTGGTGCCAGGCGTCGGCGTCGATGCTGCGGAGGTAGCGGGCGGCGGCCTCGGCGTCGACGACGAAGCTGTCGCCGCCGTCTGCGGCCGGCACGATCGACTGCAACAGTTGATAACGCGGCGGCCGATCGAGGAAGGGCTGGTCGGTGTGGGGCTCGATGCCCGCGTGCGTGTAGCCGAGCTGGTCCGTGTTCGTGTTCGTCGTGTTGTCGGGACGCAGGTCCTCGACGCGGCCGAAGTGCGTCGTGATGGTCGACAGCCCGCGCGACTCGAAGGCCGCGATGAACGACTCCGTCTCGTCGGCGGGGTCGACGCGCGAGGCCCCTCGACGAAGCACCACCACGCCGTGCCGACGCAAGCGCTGCAACAATGGATCGATCACCGCCGCCGCCGTGTCTGCTTCGCCGCGGACGATCGTGACGTCGTCGAGGTCGCTGGCGGGGGCTTTGACGTCGGCGCGGCCGCGGGCGTAGGCGTGCTGCATCAACCACGAGACCGGATAGCGCCGGCGCGCGCCGTCGGACCACTGCACCTCGAGCGCTTCGCCGTCGACGACGATCGCGTCGGGGTGGACGTCGTCGTCGAGGTCGGAGGAGCAGATGATGCGCTCGCGGGTCTGCGGGTGACGGTCCTCGTCGGCGTTGTGGCGCAACCAGAGGTGGTGGAAGTCGGCGTGCTCGTCGCCCACGACGAGGCGCAACCAGCCGGGGTGGACTTCGGTGCTGATGGCGGCGGAGGAAGGCATCCCACCGGTGTATCCGTTGTAACGGATTCATGTCCAGCAGATCAGGGCAAGATGGGGGCGCGATGGTCTGTTATCACGGACGTCCCGCTTGGCTGAGTTTTCACCGGGTACAAACCATACGTGCCCAACCCGCGTCTGATGGGTGCGACAAAAACAACAAGACCCTGCGTGAACAGGGTCTTGCTGCGGGTGGTGGTGATTCTCAGGAGCGAACAGCGGTCACATCGTGATCTTGTCGAGCTTGGCCTTGATGGCTTCCTTGGTGTCGCCGAACTTCTCCTGGATCAGCCCGTAGAGCTTGTCCTCGGAGCCTTCCGACTTGAGCATGTCGTCGTCGGTGAGCTCGCCCCACACGCGCTTGGCCTTGCCCTTGAGTTGTTCGAACGCGCCCTTGGCTTGATCCTGGTTCATGTCGAGCTCCGGTCAAAAGTGGCGGTGTTGCCAACGCCATCTCTTAAGCATGAGCCTTGCCAACTCCGAGCCCTCGGTCGGATGCGCATGACGTCGTCACGGTGGCCGACGATCTGTGGCGCCGATGCCGATCGTGGCACCGGCGCGCGCTCAGTCTCTCATTCCTCGCTGACCACGCCCTCGGCTTCGGCGGCGGCCTTTGCTGCTTTCTCCGCGAGGCGTTTGGCCTTCATCGTCTTGATCGGCTTTTCGATCGTCGTGCCGTGCTTCGTCGCCAGCTTCGTCGTCGCCGGCACTGCCTTCTTCGACGTCGCCTTTTTCTTCGACGGCGCCTTCGGTGCCGGCGTCAACGCGCGCGTGAGCCGCACGAAGCGGTCGACGTCGATCTGCTCGGCACGCGCGGCCGCGGGGATGTCGGCGGCGGCCATGGCGACGTCGATGTCGATGTGGCGCTCGGCGGCCAGCGCCGTGAGCCCGTTGCGCATGGTCTTGCGGCGCTGCTGAAACGCGGCGCGCACGACGAGGCGCAGCGCATCGAAGCTCACGTCGGTCTCGATCTCGCTTTCGGGCAGCGGGCGCAGCGTGAGCACACCACCGTCGACCTCGGGGACCGGCCAGAACGCGGCGGCGGGCACGACGTGGGGCATGTCGACCTTGAAGCGCGACTGCAGCAGCACGCTCAAGACGCCGAAGTCCTTGCCCCCCGGCGAGGCCGCGATCCGCTGCGCGACCTCGAGCTGAATCAAGAAGCAGCCGCCACCGATGCGCGGCAGGCTCTCCACGCAGCGCAGGCAGAGGTCGGCGGCGTGGTGGTAGGGCAGGTTGCCGACGAGGGCGAAGCCGTCGCTGACGCCGTTGTCGACGGTGAGCGGCCACGTGAGGGCGTTGTCCTCGACGATGGTGAGCTCGCTGCTCGCGGTCTGTGCCTTGAAGCGCTTCGTCAACAACGGCACGAGGTCTCTGTCGCGCTCGACGGCGATGACCTTGGCCTTGCGCTCGAGCAGCCGACCCGTGAGCGCGCCGAGGCCCGGCCCGAGCTCGACGACGAGGGGCTGCTGCCCCGCGGCGGGCTTCGCGCACAAGACAGCGAGGTCGGCGATGCGCTGCTGGTGGAATTCGTCGACGAGAAAGTTCTGCCCGAAGCTGTGCTTGGGGGCGATGCCGGTACCGTCGAGCTGTTCCTTCGGATGCATATGGGGCTCGGCCTCGCTGCTTTTGCGCACGATGCAAAGGCCCTGCGGCTGCTTCGCCTCGGCATTGACCGGCGCTGTCGTCGACGCCACACGCAGGCGGTGTTTGCCTTCGACCTCCTCGCTGAAGAAACCGATCCCAACGCCACTGCCGCGCCCGGCAGCACCGGCACCGCCCGCCGCGGACGGGTGACCACGCCCCACGGCGTCATCGAGACCCCGATCTTCATGCCCGTCGGCACCGCCGGCAGCGTCAAGGCCCTCGCCCCCGACGACCTGCACGCCGTCAACACGCAGATCCTGCTCGGCAACACCTACCACCTGATGCTGCGCCCCGGCGCCGAGCAGGTCGCCGCCCGTGGTGGCCTTCACAAGTTCATGGCGTGGGACAAGCCGATCCTCACCGACAGCGGCGGCTTCCAGGTCTTCTCGTTGTCGCAGGGCACGCGCGGCAAGGCCCTCGCGAAGATCGACGACGACGGCGTCACCTTCGCCAGCCACCTCGACGGCCGCAAATACCGCATGACCCCCGAAGAAAGCATGCGGGTGCAGATGCTCCTGGGCGCCGACATCATCATGGCGTTTGACGAATGCCCCCCCGGCGACGCCGACAAGCACATCGTCGTGCGCGCGATGGACCGCACCACGAAGTGGCTTCGTCGCAGCAACACCGCGATGACGCGCGAGTCGTCCCGCCTCTTTGGCATCGTGCAGGGCGCCATCCACCCCGACCTGCGCGAACAACACGCAAAGACGCTCACGAGCGAGCACGATCTGTTTGGCTGGGCCGTCGGCGGCTTGTCCGTCGGCGAGAAGAAGGAAGACATGATGATCGCGCTGTCGGCGACGACACCGCATCTGCCGAAAGAGAAGCCACGCTATCTGATGGGCGTCGGCACGCCCGAGGATCTCCTCGACGGCATCGCCCGCGGCATCGACATGTTCGACTGCGTGATGCCCACGCGTAACGCGCGCAACGCCACCATGTTCACGTCGCGCGGCAAGCTCAGCATCAAGAGCGCGCGCTACTCCGCCGACGATCGGCCACTCGATGAAGCGTGCGGTTGCTACACGTGCCGCACTTTCTCACGCGCGTATCTGCGGCATCTCTTCAATGCGGG
>Ga0247813_10003025_pt1 | contig 11053 bp, 8 predicted proteins | sample UWRJL169409C1_FD_180719 | JGI IMG/M metagenome (GOLD analysis project Ga0247813, IMG submission 180719) | Plant litter microbial communities from Arlington Agricultural Research Station in Wisconsin, United States - UWRJ-L169-409C-1 | ecosystem: Environmental > Terrestrial > Plant litter >... | reverse complement strand
GGTCAGCTTTCGGCTCATCTGCATTTGCTTCCCACTTTAGAATACCCCAAACTACGATGGCAGTAAAGAGGGAGGATAAGGCATAAACTTCAGATTCTACAGCTGAAAACCAGAAACTATCAGAGAATGTATAGGCTAAAGCACCAACTACACCAGCGCCCATGACAGAAATTAGCTGTGCCTGTGTTAAAACTTCATTTGTTTTAACAAACATCTTTTTTGCAAAGGCGGTTATGGTCCAGAATAAAAACAGGATGGTGGCACCACTGGCAATTGCAGAACCAACGTTCATAAAGTAGGCAACCTGTTTCACATCACCTCCGGCAAATAGGGAGAAAAATCGTTGGATCATTAAGAATAAAGGAGCACCTGGTTGGTGAACAACCTGCATTTTTAGCGCTGAGGCTATAAATTCTCCGCAATCCCAAAAACTTACGGAAGGTTCTAATGTTAGTATATAGGTAATTGTAGCAACAGCAAAACACAGCCAGCCAGTGATATTATTTATTTTTGAATAGTTCATTTTAAATTTAATAGGTGATCATTTGCCTTTAAAAATGCTGCCGAAAATAAAGAAATAGATTGAGAATAACACATACAATGAAGTCAATTAACAAATTTTAGCACGCTAATAACAGCGCTTTTTTGTTGCTCAGAAAAAAATCTCACTTTTTTTTCATTTCTATTTGCAGAAGTGAAAAATGTGCGTAGATTTGCATTCCATTTAAAAGGAACCCTTTTTAAATAGAAGATTGCCCGATAGTATAAAGGTAGTACAACGGTTTTTGGTACCGTTTGTCTAGGTTCGAATCCTGGTCGGGCAACAAAACATATTCGGATTGTGAATTAAACCGCAATCCGATTTTTTTTAACCCGCATTGATACCCGTATAATCATGCCATTGCAATTTAATCAAGTTAAACTTTTTGCCGGAACAGGTACAAAGGCATTAGCACATAAAATTGCCGAAGAGTACGGCAAACCTCTAGGTGCCATGACACTAAGCAGGTTTAGCGATGGTGAATTTCAGCCGTCATATGACGAAAGCGTTCGCGGTTGTGACGTGTTTCTCATTCAATCTACCTACCAACCTTCTGACAATTTAATGGAACTCTTGTTAATGATTGATGCTGCAAAACGCGCTTCTGCTCATTACATCACGGCTGTTGTTCCTTATTATGGATTGGCAAGACAAGACCGGAAAGATAAACCTAGAACAGCAATAGGCGCTAAATTGGTTGCAAACATCTTAAAGTCGGCTGGTATTCATAGAATTATGACGATGGATCTTCATGCTGCTCAAATACAGGGTTTCTTTGACATTCCGGTAGATCACCTGGATGCATCAGTCATATTTGTTCCCTACATTAAAAGTCTAGGCCTTGAAAACTTAACGATTGCATCGCCGGATATGGGCGGTTCTTACCGTGCAAGAACCTTTGCCAAGTTTTTCAATGCAGAAGTTGTGATTTGTGATAAACGACGCAAGCGTGCAAATGAGATAGAATCCATGTCGATCATTGGAGATGTGACAGATCAGGATATCGTTCTAATAGATGATATATGTGACACTGCAGGGACTTTGTCTAAGGCAGCAGCGCTCATTATGGAAAAGGGTGCAAAAAGCGTTAGAGCGGTTTGTACACATCCAGTCCTGTCGGGCAAAGCAATTGAAACGGTAGAAAATTCAATGCTTTCAGAACTGATTGTTACGGATACCATTCCTTTGAAACGGGAAAGTGATAAGATCAGGGTATTAAGTACAGCAAACTTATTTGCAAAGGCAATTGCCAATATAAATGAGCACGGATCGATTAGCGATCTATTTAGAGTTTAATTCAATAAAATAAATATAGAGGTGTTAATTCGCCTCAGAACACTTAACAAATAATAAAATGAAAACAATCGCAATTAGCGGTTCTCCAAGAGAGAACGTAGGGAAACGCGATGCTAAAGAGCTTCGCTATGAAGGTAAAGTTCCTGCAGTATTGTATGGTGGTACAGAGCAACAACATTTTGCACTGTTAACAACTGATTTAAAGGATGCTATTTACACTCCAGAAGCAAACTTTGTTGAAATTGATGTAAATGGTACTAAAACCAAAGCAATCATCAAAGAATTACAATTTCATCCATTAACTGACTTATTATTACATGTTGATTTTCTTCAACTTTTTGATGATAAAGAAATCACAATGGAAATTCCAGTTAAATTAACCGGAACTTCTCCAGGTGTTAAAATGGGTGGTAAAATGGTTCAAAAATTACGTAAGCTACGTGTTAAAGCGTTGCCTGCTGATATGCCTCAATCTGTTGAAGTTAGTATTTCTAAGCTTGAAGTAGGTGGTTTGTTCCGTGTACGTGACCTTGAAAAAGGAAAATACACAATTAACAATACTCCTGAAGATACCATCGTTTCTGTTGGTATGTCAAGAGCATTAAAACAAGCTGAACAAGAAGCTGGTAAGAAATAGTATTTACGATACCGTTACTTAAAAAGCAGTGCCGATTATTTGGCACTGCTTTTTTTTGCAAAATAACTAAAAATGACCATTAAAGTAAAACGGTTATATTTGATTAAGTACAGGGATAGATAAAATGAAATATTTGATTGTTGGTCTAGGAAATATAGGACCAGAGTATGCGCACACCAGACACAATATTGGTTTTGACATCGCAGATGCACTGGTAAAAGAACTCGGTGGATCGTTTAATAACCTTCGACTGGCATATTATGCTGAAACAACCTATAAGGGTCGGAAACTACATGTTATTAAGCCTACAACTTTCATGAACTTAAGTGGTAAATCAGTTAATTACTGGATGCATGAATTGAAAATCCCACCTGAAAATGTGCTTGTAATCGTTGATGACCTTGCCTTACCGCTTGGGAAATTAAGGTTAAAACTTCAAGGCAGTAGTGCGGGTCATAATGGCCTGAAAAGTATAGAATCAATTTGCGGAGGTCAGAATTACCCCCGTTTACGGTTCGGAATTAGTGATAATTTCCACAAGGGTCAGCAGGCCGATTATGTCCTCTCCAAATTTGATAAAGACGAAGAACCGGAACTACCAGCGCTAATCGATAAAAGCGTTGCCCTGATCCAGAGTTTCGTGACCATTGGACCAGCGCAAACCATGACCGCATTTAATAAATAGTCCAGAATTTTATTGCGCTAATACAAACCGTGCAATCTTTTGGTGCAAGTCTTCCATCTCAAATGGTTTGCTTACAACTGCATTTGCACCAGCATCTATCGCTTTCTGTGTTTCAGTAGCCATTACAGCCGCAGAGAAGGAGATTATAGGGATATTCTCTTTTCCAGGAGCATAACCTTCCCTGATGCGTTTAATCGCGTCTAATCCATTCATAACTGGCATATAGGTGTCCATCAGAATCAAATCGTAGTCGTTCTCTTTTAGTTTATCTATTGCATCCTTGCCATTTTCTACCACGATCGCATCGATTTGCCATTCTCGTAAAATCTTGATGATTAAAAACTTATTAATAGGATTGTCCTCTGCTACCAGGATTTTCACATTCTTAAAAGGCACTAGCCGAACTGTTTTATTTAGTTCAACCACCTTATTGCTTTGAACAACCTCATACCAATTGGTCATGCAAAAAGAACTGCCTTTGCACTCCTCACTAATCACTTCCAGTATTCCACCCTTTAGTTGTGCCAGGTTTTTAACTATTGCAAGTCCCAATCCCGTGCCACCAAATTTTAAGGCCGTGTTGTCATCCGCCTGTTCAAAGTCTTCGAAAATTTTATGAATGTTATCTTTTGAAATGCCAATACCCGTATCAATAATAGAAAACTTGATTTGAAGGTTATTTCCTTTTCTGTCGATGATCTCTACTTTTAAAGTCACACTACCTTCTGTTGTAAACTTAATTGCGTTACCGATTAAATTCATCAGTATTTGGTTCAAACGAAGAGAATCTGCAAGGATCCATGGAGGTAGGTCAGCATCAAAGTCGGCGATTAAATCCAGGTTCTTTTCTTTCGCGCGCACTTTAAGCAGGTTAACGACTGCATTACAGGTTCCAACAAGATCAGTTTCACCACGGTTTATTTTAAACTTACCGGCTTCGATTTTAGAAAGGTCTAAAATATCATTGATCACACCGAGTAAAGAGTTGGAAGAGATTTCCAGTAACTCCACCATTTCTTTTTGCGATTCGTTCAGTTCCGTTTTCTCCAGTAAATGCGTAATACCGATAATTCCATTTATTGGAGTCCTGATTTCATGGCTCATATTGGCTAAAAAGTTCTCTTTAAACCTTCTTCCCTGTTCTGCTTGTTCCTTAGCCTTAATCAAGTTTTTCTGATAAGCCTCCAGTTCTTTATTTTTCTGTTTAATGTCGCGTTGAAATCTTACAAGTTGGATAAATGAATCTACTTTTGCCGATGTTACATATGGATTTAAAGGCTTATATAAGTAATCAATTGCGCCCGTATTAAGGCCTTTTACAGCATATTTTGTATCGGTCGAGATTGCTGTCACAAAGATTATCAGGATGTCCTTCGTACGGGGATTGCTTTTTAGGATTTCAACAAGTTCAAAGCCATCCATTTCCGGCATTTGTACGTCTACCAATGCAATGGCAATGTCTAGTTCCCAGGACATACGAAGCGCCTCATTTGGCAGCGTCGTACTGATGATGTTAATATCGTCCCTTTGTAAAAGAGCTTCCAGCGCAATGATGTTTTCCGGTCGGTCATCAACAATCAGTATGTTAATTTTTTCCATGTTCTTATTTCTGTAAAACGCTTATGCTATTTTTTGATAGATGTTATTTCTTTTATCGACAATCTTAAATCGCCCCAATTCTGTACTTCTTAAACTTTCTTTATTTCCAAGACATAGGAAGCCGAACGTGACTAAGCTGTCGTAAAAAAGATCAATCACTTTTTTTTGAAGTTCAAGGTTAAAGTAAATTAATACGTTTCTGCATGAAATTACCTGAAACTCATTAAAAACACCGTCCGTAGCCAGATTATGTGCAGAGAACAGAATGTTTTTTTTAAGCGAATGATTGATAGATGCTGCATCGTACTTTGCGGTGTAAAAATTTGAAATGGTAGGGGTAAATCCTGTCTGTTGGTAATTCTCAGAATAAACCTTCATTTTCTGAAGATCATATATGCCATTTTTGGCAGTTTCCAATACATCAGAATTAATATCTGTGCCATAAAAGAAGGACCTGTCGTACAAATTTTCGTTTAAAAATAAGATGGCAAAGGAGTAAAGTTCTTCTCCTGTTGAACATCCTGCATTCCATATTTTTATTCGTTGATAAGATTTCAAATAGGGCAAAACAGTATTCTTCATAGAGATGTAAAACTCGGGGTCTCTAAACATTTCCGTAACATTTACGGTAATTTCTATCAAAAACGACTCGAAGTAATTTGCATCATTTGTGAGTAAATTACGAAGATCAAACAAGCTTAGTTTTTGCAATTGCATAATTCTAATCACCCTTCTTTTAAAGGAAGCTGCAGAATAATTACTAAAATCAAACCCATTGGTGTTTTTTATCAGCGTAATCAATTGACTTAATTCCTCAAAGGAGATTGTTTCCGGTGTGGTTTTTTGATTCGTCATATCAACTCAGCCAAACTCTAATCATAGAAAGCAATTTATCTACATCCACAGGTTTGGAGATATAGTCATTTGCGCCAGCTTCAATACACTTTTCCCGATCATTTTTCATCGCTTTAGCCGTTAGTGCGATGATGGGTAGCTTAGCATATTCTTTGTTTTGCCTAATTTTCCCCATCGCTTCGTAACCATCCATTTCCGGCATCATAATATCCATTAATACCAGATCAATGTTTCCAGTCTCTTCCAGTTTCTCCAATGCCTCTCTTCCATTGGTTGCAATCACAATATTTAAATCATATGCTTGCAACGCACTAGACAAGGCGAAGATATTTCTCATATCATCGTCGGTTATCAAAATCGTTTTGTTTGCAAGTGCTTTTTCTATAGAATACACATTTTTTGCCTTGCTGCTTTGTCCGACGGCCTCCTCCTTTTTCAGCTTGTTCATAAAAAGGCTTACCTCATCTATCAACCGGTCGTTTGATTTATTAGACTTTAACACCATTGCCTCCGTGTATTGCATGATGTGCGCCATTTTTTCCTGGTTCAACTCCATGGCGGTATTAATTATAACCGGTATGTGTTTTAAATGAGGTTGGGATTTAATTTGATCCAGTAGTTCAAATCCAGATACATCAGGAAGGTTCAGGTCAAGAATGATGCAGTCGAATCTTTTATCTTTCAATTTTTCAAGCGCTTCTTTACCGTCAAAAGCTTGTTCTACTTCTACTCCTTTGTTAATTAGTTGCTCCTTAACCATCCGGCTTTGCAACTCCTGGTCTTCAATAATTAAGACTGTTTTGAAATTGAATTTGGTATACGCAGCGCTGATCAGGCTAAATGCACTTTCCAACTGTTCTTTATCAATCGGTTTTTTTAGAAATCCAATGGCACCTTCCTGCTGCGCTTGATCTACTCTTTCCTCTCCGGCAGACATCATGTGGATTGGTATGTGTTTCGTTTTTGGGTTTGCTTTGAGTTTGCGCAGAATGCTCCATCCATCCATTACTGGCAACATAACGTCCAGAACGATGGCATCCGGGAGCTGGCTTTCCGCCATTTCCAAACCAATGTCACCACTATGGGCAATAAGAGGCGTAAAACCTTTTTCTGTTGCATAGTCTTTCAACACGTCAGCAAAATTCACATCGTCCTCTACAATCAGTAACGTTAGTTTATCACTGGTTTGAAGCAGCGGGCGTATGTCTGGTATTGGAACTGTCAATTTTACATCCGTGGGTTTTGCAGGCAATGCATCTTCTGCAATTTTACTCAAATGATCTTTTGGTATAAATAAGGTAAAGATGCTTCCCTGACCACTCACACTGCTAACGTGCAATTCTCCACCTAAGATAAATGCAAGTTCCTTACTGATTGATAATCCCAGTCCAGTACCGCCATACTTTCTGCTGGTCGATCCATCCGCCTGCTGGAAGGCTTCAAAGATTAATTTCTGCTTATCGACCGGAATTCCAATTCCCGAATCCTCTACGCTGAGGGCTATAATTTCTGCAGTATTTTTGAATTGTTCCGAGAAGTATTTTTGATCTGGAAGTGGTCGACCGATTTTTAATTCGATATGGCCTTGTTCCGGCGTGAATTTAAAAGCATTAGACAAGAGATTTTTGATCACCTGTTCAACTCTTGTTAAATCGGTATGCATCGCCTCTGGCAGGTCGTCAGAAAGGATTGTCTTAAATTGAATTTTTTTACTGCGGGCAAGTTCACTAAAAAGCGATTCCATATTCACCTTAATTTCCGCTGGTCTAACGGCTTCAATCTGCAGGTCTATGGTGCCAGACTCTATCTTGGATAAATCCAGAATGTCATTGATCAAGCTTAATAAATCACTACCCGCATTATGGATCACTCCAGCGTATTTAACCTGATCATCGTTTAGGTTTTCCGGTTTATTTTCTTTTAGAATTCTCGCTAGGATCAGAATACTATTTAAAGGGGTGCGCAACTCGTGACTCATGTTTGCCAAAAACTCAGACTTGTATTTAGAAGAAATCTCCAATTCTTCTGCTTTGAGGCCAATTGCTTCTTTTGCTTGATTGATTGAAATATTCTTCTCTTCCAGTTGTTGAGCTTTTTCTTCCAGCTCTGCATTCGTCTGTCTCAACTCTTCCTGTTGTACTCTTAATTCTTCTTCGGATGCCTGAAGTTGGTCTGACTTATAAATCAGTTCTTCATTTGTTGTTCTGAGTTCTTCTTGCTGGCTCTCTAACTCTTCTGTCTGCTGTTGCGTTTGGTCGTATAAAGCTCTAAGTTTTACCCTCGCAACGGCACTGTTTACGGCAACACCTATGCTGTCAGTTATATTTTCCAAAAAGAGCAGGTCGGCGGGAGTAGGTTCCTTGTGCATTCCCATTTCCAGGACTGCAAGTGTTTTGCCTTCAAAAATAATCGGTAATAAAAATAAGAAGGTAGGTGCTATATTTCCAATTCCAGATACGATGTTTAAATAGTTGGCTGGAATATCTGTCAACAAAAGTGACTTCTGATCCAGGGCAACCTGGCCAACCAGCCCTTCGCCAAATAAATATTGTACGTTGGTTCCCCGCTCCTGTTTATAGGCATAACCTCCAGTAAACTTTAAACTCCGCATTCTTCTGTTAATTAAGTAAAATGCACCAACTGGAGCCTGAATATAATTGCAGATCTGCGTAATGATGTTGGTAGACAAGGTTTCGAATTCCTGTTCGCCCCGCATTGCTTCATTCACTTGTGCTGCACCCGAGAGTAACCAGTTTTTTTCTTCGTTTTCTAACGACAAGTTTTCAAGGGCAAGGTTACTTTCCCGGATCTGTTTTTCCGTTACTTTTTGTTCGTTGAAGGTCCTTTGGATGTAACTAAATAAAAACAGTATTAAACAAAAAATGGTAATTGCACTAACCAATACCACGATTACGGTTCTTCTGCTACTTTTCACAGTATGCTGATCCCTGACTTTCAAAAGTTGTCTTTCTCTGGAAACCATGTTTCCGCCTATCCTCAACATTTGATCTTTAAAATACTTTCCTCTATCCGATAAAATCGTGAGCATAGCTGATTCTTTTCCTGATAACCTATTTCTATCAAGTACCGCCTGCATATTTAGCATTTTTGCCTTCGCATAAAATTCAATCGAATCTGCATTCTTTAGTTGAATGGGATTGTCCTTGATTAATTCTTTAAGCGCTGCAATGGTTGGAATTAATTTTACAACAGAGGTGGTATAAGGAGCGAGGTAGTTCTTCTTTTGAGTAATAATGTAGCCTCTTAAACCCGTTTCGGAATTTAATAGTTCTGTTTCAACTTTTTGAATGACGCTGATAACTTCGTGTGTGTGATTTTGCCATTGAATACTTTCTTCCATCGACTTTACACTGAGGTAGGAAGAGACAGCGGACAATAAAACGAATATAAGTGAGATGGAGAAACCCGTTAAAACCTGTCGTTTAAAAGAAAGCTTGAGCATATAATCAAGAAAGTTTAGTACCACAATAATAGCGATTATAAACTTGCTTATATTGATTCTGTCTTTGAATTGACAATTATATAATATAAATAATACTTAAAGATCCTATTTTTAAGTGTCACAATTAAATACACAGTTTCAAATTGAAAATTCGGGCTAACTTAGCGTTTCTAAATACACGGTCTATAATATGATTTTATACGGAATACCAAATTGCAATACGGTCAAGAAGGCCAAAGACTGGTTAAATGCTGCCAACCTGGTATATGAATTTCACGATTTCAAAAAATCAGGCGTAACTCATGAGCTTTTGAACCAGTGGTGTGCAACATTCGGTTGGGAAAAAGTAGTAAATAAGAAAGGGACGACCTGGAAGAAACAATCCTTATCAATTCAAGAAGGCATTATAAGCCAAGAATCTGCAGTACAGTTTTTGTTGCACAACACCAGCGCGATAAAGCGGCCTGTACTGGAAGTAAATGGTAAAGCGTTAACAATTGGATTCGATGTTTTGGAGTATGAGCGCCTGTTTAAAGCAAATATTGAATAACATTGACAACCATTTACCTACAAAGTTTGTTAATTCAGTATATAATATATAAAACCCCGTTAAATTAAATAAAATGAAAAAGCTGATCTTGTTGATGATCCTTGTTGCGCCATTTAGGTTATTAGCACAGAAAAATGTGACTGGTACTGTATATGATTATGAGAATAGGACTACCCCCCTACAAAACGTTACCATTAGAAATTTAACCACTAAGATCACTGTTGCCACAAAAGCAGAAGGACAGTTTAACATCCCTGCAAAAATTGGTGATGTACTTGAAGTATCTTACAATGGTTACCATACAGACTCCCTTTACCTGGTTGATTTGCAGTCTAAAACCATCTATTTGCCTCCTTCATCTACTTCTCTGCAAGAAGTTAAGATCCGATCCACGAAAGTGTCAGACTATCTGAATGTGAAGCCAGACCCTAATGCTAAAGGAGCAACACGAGTAGGTACTGATGGATTTGAAGGAAAAAAGAATACGGATCGGGCAGGAGGTTTAACGCTTGGACTAGGACATGGAAAGATGAAAAGAGAAAGAGAAAAAGTTCAACTTCTGGAAGCTAAAGACGTGATCGAAACAGAGATCAGAGAAAATTTTAATGATAGTACCGTGTATGAATTAACTAAGTTAAAAGGTCAGGACTTAAAGGATTTTGTATCTATGTACAGACCTACGGCAGCAAGGGTTAAAAGTGATGCTCCATTTAACTATTCATTGTACATTGCACAAGCACTTCAAACATGGAGGAACTTGCCAGCTGATCAAAAAAGACTTCCTCCGGTTCCAAAACTTAAGAAGAACTAAGCAAATCATACCCAGCTGATTTTTGTGTTACATTTTAAGCGGTATTAAGATACATTTTATACTTTTGCGCTGCTTACAAAAAATAGAGATTTATGACTAAAACCTTAACCAAACTGTGCTTGCTAACAACCATCGTGTGCAGTTTTTATTTGAGCACGAATGCTCAACAAACTGCTCCAGCAGGTAAATATGATCCGCATGCAGCGTTTAGCCCGTTGTTCTACACGCAAAATGGCAACGAATATCGCTCAGCAAGTGGTTATCCAGGTCCAAAATATTGGCAAAACAAAGTTGATTACGCTATCATAGCCAACCTTGATGACGTAAAAAACACGATCACAGGAACTGTTACCATCACCTATAAAAATAATAGCCCGGATAAATTGCCATTCTTATGGTTGCAATTAGATCAAAATTTGTTTGCTCCGGAATCTCGTGGCAGCAGTATGATTGCTGCTGGTAGTCGCTACGGTGCAAGAGGCGAAAAAGTAGATGGTGGCTATGATATCAAAGGCCTGGCTGTTATGCAAAAGTCGAAAGCCGTAAAGTTTACTTCAATTGTTGAAGATACAAGAATGCAGATTCGTCTGGATCAGCCGATGGCTGCAGATGGAGA
>Ga0247813_10003023_pt1 | contig 11057 bp, 10 predicted proteins | sample UWRJL169409C1_FD_180719 | JGI IMG/M metagenome (GOLD analysis project Ga0247813, IMG submission 180719) | Plant litter microbial communities from Arlington Agricultural Research Station in Wisconsin, United States - UWRJ-L169-409C-1 | ecosystem: Environmental > Terrestrial > Plant litter >... | reverse complement strand
GAAGCGGCATTCAGCAAAAAAGGTGGCACCTTTCAAATGGTTCAACTTTGGGTTAATTTACCTGCAAAACAAAAATTGAGTGCGCCAAAATATCAATCGCTCAAACATTCAGAAATTGCGAAAGTTGATTTGCCAAATGGGGCAGGTTCAATTGAAGTGATTGCAGGAAATCTAAATACGGTTCGAGGAAGTGCTAGCACATTTACTCCTATTGAAATGTACAATGCGCATTTAAATAAGGGTGGGAAAGCAACATTCAACTTTCCTGCCCATTTTAACACTGCTATCGTTATCATTGAAGGCGAAGTAAAAGTGAATGGTTCGGCTGTAGCTAAGGCCGATCAACTCGTTCACTTTAAAAATGAAGGAGAAACAATCGAAATTGAAGCTCTAACTAATAGTGTTGTACTGATACTTAGCGGAGAACCTATTGATGAGCCCATAGCGCAATATGGTCCGTTTTTAATGAATACCCAAGAAGAGATTAAGCAAGCGATTACGGATTATAATGAAGGTAGATTTGGGTACCTAGAAGATTAACCTTTCTGAATTAAACAAACTGCGTACGCGACAACTCCCTCTTCTCTGCCAATAAAGCCCATTTGCTCATTAGTAGTCGCTTTAATAGAAATATCGTCTATTGATATAGCCATAGTATCTGCAATATTTTTTTGCATTTGCGGAATATGAGGATTTATCTTTGGCGCTTCTAAACATAGCATAGCGTCGATGTTATTTACTTCCCATCCTTTTTCTCGAACAAGCAGAATGGTTTCTTTTAACAAAACTAAACTACTAATCCCCTTCCATTGCGGGTCTGTATTTTTAAAGTGGAAACCAATATCTCTTAAATTGGCGGCGCCCAATAAGGCATCACAAATCGCATGAAGCAACACATCGGCATCTGAATGCCCATAAGCTCCTTTAGAATGCTCCAAATTTACTCCCCCAACATAAAATGGATGATTCTCTTTTAATTGATGAACATCAAAACCAAAACCAACTTTAATTCTCATTATTTAGTGTTGCCGAAGTTAAAGAGCAAGCTGAACCTCAACGTATTGGCTAGCGGACTTTTTTGTGGATTTGCTAAAAGATAAGCGAAATCGATGTTAAAAATATTGTATTTTAAACCTGCGCCCAATGTAAAATAACGTCTGTCACCTTTTTCTGGAGCTTCATAAAAATACCCTGCTCTTAATGCAAATTGTTGATTATACCAATATTCCGTTCCAAAGGCAATACTTACCTCTTTCAATTCCTCACTAAATCCACCAGGTGCATCGCTAAACGAACCGAAAATACCCGAAGGAACCGAACGATCGGGATCCTTACCTGAAGTAATATTTCCATTCGAATCACGGATAGGTTGTGTAGGTACTAGTAATTTATTAAAATCTAAAGCAAAAGTAAATTGATTGTAATCGTCAATAATAAAAGTAGAAGCCGCACCTAGTTTAAGGTTAGTCGGTAAAAAATATTTACTACCTCCATCTACGTAGCCGATTTTAGTTCCAATATTGGAAAAATTTGCTCCGAGTGAAAATACAGCGTCTTTATTAAATAATACGGTTGGCTTTCTATAATAGCCAGAAACATCAACCCCAAAACCTGTACCCGCCTTGGTCTGCTGACCAGCAGAAAATTGACCAGAGGTTAAATTAGAATAAATATAGCGTAGCGTTGTTCCCAAAGAAAACTCTTCACCAAAACGCCTAGAATAGGTCACATCAAAGGCGAATTCATTTGGACTGTAAATCCCTAAATCTTGCTGTCCCTCGTCCGTCAGTTGAATTTGGCCTAGCGAAAAATAGCGCATTGAACTTCCAATTGCACTGTAATCATTCAATTTATAAAAGCCACTGATATACGCTAAATTAATGTCTGGAACGAGACTTTTTAGCCATGGGCTGTAGGAAGCCGAAAAACCATACGGGCGGTCTAAAAAAGCTAATTTTGAAGGGTTAATCGACATCGCATTTGCATCGGGCTGTACAGCAACTCCGGCCTCGCCCATACTTCCCGCTCTCGCATCTGGCGTAATTAACAAGAAAGGTACTGCTGTAGACACATTATTAGATTGGCTCCCATTGGTTTGGGTACCAGGTTGCACAACTTGTGCATGCAACGATTTGCTACAAAGTGCTGCAAAAGAAAGTATACCAATTACTGTTGCACTATAATACTTTAAATTCATTTACAAGAGAATGAGATTGGAGACGCAAGTTAACATAGTGTTTACTAATTTCAAAGCACAACAAAGCTTATTTTGCTGAAAGTAAACCCTAGATGTGCTAAACGTTCATTTTGATATAAATGTATAAAATTTATTCATTTATTAACTATTAAACAAGGAACATTCCAACTCGCAAATCATCTATGTACAGCACAATAAATTCAAGTACAATTCGTTAGCCCTGTATTTAATGGAGTTGAGCAGATAAATTATAATTATTTTTTGGCTGGTAGTCCTTTTTTTATGTAATTTTAACCTTATTGCCTAAAAACCCTAATTGCCTCCTTAGCAACGAAAATAAACGACAGAGATGAAACAGATATATTACTACGGTTTAACCTTTTTATTGGCCTTATCTGCACTTACTTCTTGTAAGCCGCCTGCAGGACAAACTTCCACTAAAACTGGTTATGCCTATAATCAGAAAGAAAATGGAGGTTTTGAAGTAGCTGCCAAATTTAAACGAAGTAATGTTGGTGTAGGTTTAATGGAAATAGAAGGTGGAGAGTTTATAATGGGGGGGAGTGCCGTAGATATTCCCGGTCAAGATTTAAGCACTTACAATTACAAAAGAGAGGTAACCATCAGTTCATTTTATATGGATGAAACTGAAGTATCCAACACCAACTGGCTAGAATATTTAAACTGGATCAGAAGAATGTATCCAGAAGATGAACAATATTATTATGAAGAATTACCAGATACCTTGGTATGGAGAAGCCCCTTATCCTTTAACGAGCCATTCGTAAATAACTACCTCAGACATCCTGCCTACAAAGATTATCCTGTAGTTGGTGTTAGCGCCGTGCAGGCCGAAAGATATTGTGCGTGGAGAACTGACATGGTAAATGAGAAATTACTTAGAGAGCAAGGTTTCATGAATTCTTTTGCTGCAGTAAATGGAACGGTTACCGGGCGTCGTGCTACTGCTGCTCCACCGATAACTAAAAAAGACAAACCTTTCAATACCGACTTATATTTAAATGGACAGTATGACGACAAAGGTCCGAAGGCTAAGCCAGACTTAAACCCTGCAGCAACACCTACCGCTGGAGCTGCTGCCGCCACAACAGGCAGAAGAAGGGGCGCTCCAACAGCTACGCGTAATGTGCGCTTAGAAGATGGCGTAATCTTACAGCCTTACCGATTACCTACTGAGGCCGAATGGGAATATGCGGCGCTTGGCTTAATTGGAAATACAAGGGAACAAAATATCGACAACAAAAAAATCTATCCGTGGAATGGCTTAGGTATTACTTCAGCTAAGAAAAAATCACGAGGCGAAATTTTAGCTAACTTTAAACGGAGTAAAGGTGACTTTATGGGTGTAGGTGGATCATTAAATGATAAAGCGGCATTTACAGAAAATGTAAATAGTTACCTGCCTAATGATTTTGGATTATACAACATGGCCGGTAATGTTAGCGAATGGGTAGCTGATATTTATCGTGCTGCTACCTTTGAACAAGCAGATGCATTGAATCCTTTTAGAGGTAATCAATTCGTAAATAAAGACAGAGATCCTGCCACGGGGGCTTTAAAAGCGGATAAATATGGCAAAGCCACTATGGTTAAGGCTAATTCTGGAAAAAAACAAACTTGGGAGGAGCTGCAAGCCAACAAAACTGCTGGCACAGAACCTTATAACCCCGACCAAAGAGGTTACCGTGATGAACAAAGTCCGTTGTATGGCATCTCAACTTTGGTGAATGATAAATCAAGAGTATATAAAGGTGGCTCATGGAACGATCAGGCGCAGTGGCTAAATCCCGCTGCCCGCAGGCACATGCAAGAAGATGAATCAGCGGCCGATATAGGTTTTAGGTGCGCAATGACCATGTTAGGGCCATCAGCTATAGGGAAAAGCAAGAGCGGTTTTAAAACCGGAAAATAAGATACATAAAAAAAGGAGTTCAAAATGAACTCCTTTTTTTATGCTGTTAAAAACTAATTAAGACTTCATTTTTCTCCACTTTATCGCCTTGCTTAATCGCTATCTTCTTGATGGTCCCGTCTGTTGGAGATTTAATCATGTTCTCCATTTTCATTGCTTCTAATATGAAGAGACTATCTCCCTTCTTTACTTCCTGCCCTTCCGAAACCAAAATACTCAATACTAAACCCGGCATAGGCGCTTTAATCTGCTGCACCTTAACTGCAGTTAAGTTATCCATCCCCAACTGCTTCAATAACTGATCAAATTGATCTGCTACAGCTACTTTATAGATGGTTCCATTTACCTTTACGGATGCGATTTTCTCTACCTTATCTACAGTGACTATTTCCAAGGTATACGAATGGTTTTGATAAATCACATGTGTACTTTTGTCGTTAAGAACCTCTCGATTTAAAACTACCGCTTCCTTATTCACCAGAATAGCTGAATTTTCGGCCTCAATTGCAAAATTATACTTATCGTTTACCGTTACGTTGTACATGTTATTGTGTTAATGCATATTGAACTAGGTTTGCGCCCATTTTTAAGGCTTTGCTCCTGCTTTCTTGTGTATCTGTAGGGTAAGTACCGAAATCTTCCCAACCATTCCCTAAATCGCACTCGAATGTATAATAGCACACCACTCTACCCTTCCATATCAAAGCCAAGCCCTCAGGTCGCTTACCTTCGTGTTCGTGAATCTTAGGTAATCCATTAGGAAACTTAAACTTTTGGTTATAGATTTTATGGTTAGCAGGTAACTCGACAAAACTTAATTCCGGAAATACTTTTTTCATCTGGGGCCGGATGAACTTATCCAAACCGTAATTATCATCAATATGAAGAAACCCGCCACCAATTAAATACTTTCGCAAATTAGCCACGTCTAAATCACTAAATATCACATTACCATGCCCGGTCATGTATACAAATGGGTAATTATAGAGCTCGGCACTTCCAACCTCTACCACACTCTCATCTGCCGAAAAATTGGTGGATATATTTTTATTACAAAAGTCAATCAAGTTAGGCAATGCTGTTCTATTCCCATACCAATCTCCTCCTCCATTATACTTCAATTTGCCCATTTTGTAAGTAGGGGGTGTGAAACTTGTACAAAGAATAAGGAGCAAGGAACAAAATACCTGCAATCCATAAGCCATAACTCGCAACCTAGTCATCATCTGTTCATATAATTCACTTCAAAGCAAGCCGCCAAGCCAGCGGTCTCCGTTCTTAGCCGTGTTGTACCTAAAGTTACGGGTTTAAAGCCAATTTCCAAAGCAGAGTTTAGCTCTGTTGGACTAAAATCGCCCTCAGGCCCAATTAAAATTAAGTAGGATTGATGTGTCGGAACAATCTCATTAATAAATTGTTTACGGGCGTCGTCCATGCAATGTGCAATTAAAAGATTGACAGTAAATTGCTTTTTCATAAAATCAGCAAAGGAAATGGCCGGGTTTAATTGGGGATGATAGGCGGTTAGCGATTGCTTTACTGCTGAAGTAATCACTTTATCCAAGCGCTCTTCTTTTACAATTTTGCGCTCCGAACGATCGCAGATCAGTGGGGTAATTTCATCAATTCCAATTTCTGTTGCCTTTTCTAGAAACCATTCTAAGCGATCTATATTTTTGGTAGGCGCAATGGCAATGTGCAAATGATGGTTACGTTTACCAAATTCAATCTGTTTATGAATAACTCGGAGTTGAACGTTTTTTTTGTTTATAGCACTAATTTCGGCTTCATACAATCCACCCTTGCCATCAATTAAATGAACGACATCGCCTAAACCAAGGCGAAGTACCTTGCTACAGTGCCTACTTTCTTCTTCATTTAAAGTAAAGAGGTCTGTACTTAAATCAGGAGTATAAAAAATATGCATTAATGCGTGTCTACCATATCGCTTTTACTGATTACCAGCTCCAGTTTAATGGTTTCTATATTTTGTTCCGTTTTTCTTAAGATGGTAAATAAATACCCGTAACATTCTTCACTATCGCCAACCTCGGGTATTTTGCCAAATGCATGTGAAACTAATCCACCAATGGTATCAAAATCTTCGTCTTCTGGCAAATCGTGAGGTAGGTGTTCATTTACATCGTACACAGTAGCGTAGGCATTGATTACAAATTCCGTATCAGAGATCTTTTCTACTGTTGGTTTCTCTTCATCGTACTCATCTTGAATTTCTCCAACAATCTCTTCCACGATATCTTCTAACGTAACCATTCCTGCAGTACCTCCAAATTCGTCAATCACAATGGCAATTTGGATACGTTTCTGCTGCAATTCGCTTAATAAATCATTAATTTTTTTGGTTTCAGGAACGAAATAAGGCTTTCGTATGATATCGGTCAACGTCCACTCCGAATCTCCGGCTAATAGTTTTAATATATCCTTGGCATGTACGATACCGATAATTTTGTCGATAATATCATCATACACGGGCATTCTCGAATAGCCTTCGGCAATAATTTTTTCAACAACCTCGTCCTTTGGCGTACTCAATTCGATCCCAGAAATCTTTGTTCTTGGAACCATGATGTTCTTCACTACACGCTCATTGAAATCGAATACATTCTTGATCAATTCGTGTTCATTATCTTCAAGGGCACCACTCTCCTTACCCTGATCTAGTAGGTATTGTAATTCCTCGTTACTGTGCAACGATTCGTGGCCTCCAGAAGTATTAATACCAAAGGGTCTCAAAATTATACCTGCCAAACTATTTAACGACCAAATAAACGGTCTAAACACTACATAAAAAATTTGAAGTGGGATCGCAACAAATAAGGTTGTAGCTACCGGCCGTTGAATGGCAATCGATTTAGGTGCTAGCTCGCCAAATACGATGTGCATGATTGTAATCACAGAAAAGGCAACTACAGTTGATGCCGTGTGGATAAAAGCATCGCTTACTTGCATACCGAAGCTCAAAAACATATTCTGGAAAATGGTATGCATCACATCTTCACCTACCCAACCTAAGCCCAATGAGGCCAGTGTAATTCCTAATTGCGTTGCCGCTAGGTATCCATCTAGGTTATGGACAATACTCTTCGCCATTTTGCCAACTCGGCTACCTGATTTAGCTTTAATCTCTATCTGTGATGCTCTAACCTTAACAATAGCAAACTCTGCTGCGACAAAAAATCCGTTTAAAAAAACCAAGAATAAGGCTAAGAATATACGCCAACCAATAGAATCAGAGTCAACATCAGGAGGAGTAGCCACCGCCAAAAGTGCAATAAACGAGGTCAACATATAGGTACAAACGGAGCTAAAAATCATTAAGAATTATTTCTAAATTTTTTATCGTAAAGCTCAATGCTTTCTTGTATCACTTTATGGGCATAACGAACACCTAATAAGTGCTCAATGGTTACTTTCTTTTCTTCTAATGCCTTATAATCCTGAAAGAATTTTACAATTTCTTTCATAGTATGTGGTGGCAGGTCTGGCAAATCGTTAATATAATTTACAGACATATCATTTTTGGCTACGGCAATGATTTTATCATCTTGCTCACCATTATCTACCATGTGCATTACGCCAATTACTTTAGCTTCTATGATAGTCATGGGATATACATCCACAGAGCATAGCACTAAAATATCTAGCGGATCATTATCATCACAATACGTTTGCGGAATAAATCCATAGTTTGCGGGATACATTACGGAAGAGAATAAAACTCTGTCTAATTTGATAAGATTAGAATCCTTATCAATCTCGTATTTAGCTTTAGACCCTTTGGGAATTTCTATTATTGCATTTACAGTTTCTGGCAAATTCTTTCCTGGAGATACGCTGTGCCACGGGTGATGATCTTCTTTACTCATTTTTTTAATTACTGTTCTACTTCATCATCAACACCTGTTCTAACCACTTGTTTTTTTACGAATGTAATAATCAGTGGAATAGTGGTGATAACAATGAAACCTATTATTATATAAACCAAATATTCTTCTATTTGTTGGGCAAATCTTCTGCCTAAAAAATAACCTAGCAAAGTTAAGGAAGCTATCCACAAAATTGCACCAAGAATGTTATAAAGTGCAAATTTTCTTAAATCCAACTTCACAACTCCTGCAAATATAGGTGCAAATGTTCTAACAATAGGTACAAATCTTCCCATAATTAATGCAAATGCTCCTTGTTTCCGATAGTATTTTTCTGCCGCCAATAAATAACGTTTTTTGAAAAAGAAGGAGTCTTTTCTACTATAGAGCATTGGCCCAGTTTTTCTACCAAACCAATATCCTGTAAAATTGCCTGCTACAGCTGCGACGAACAAACCCACGATTAATACGTAAATATTTACGTCAAGCCTTCCAGTGGCCACAAACATACCCGCCAAAAACAAGAGGTAATCACCAGGAAGAAAAAATCCAAAAAACAAGCCTGTTTCCGCAAAAATCACAAATATTACAACGTAAAAGCCACCCTCTTTAAGTAATTTTTCAGGGTCAATAAAATGCTGTAATGAATTCCAGAATTCTTGCATGGTTCGATTATTTGTAAAACTACAAATAATAATCTATATCATAAGGTTATATCAAATTTAAAATTATTGATGGATAAACCCCTAGTAGCAAGGTAACTGCTGCCGAAAGAACCAAAACAATTTTATAAGATAATGGCGTAGATAAGACCAAGGCTTCACCCTCTTTAAACCAGATGGCGATAACTACTTTGAAATAGTAATAGAAACCAACAAGTGCGTTTAAAATAGCAATCACCACCAATGTAACTTGATAATTTTCCATTACATTTAAAAACATCACGTATTTGCCAATAAAGCCTGCTGTTAAAGGGATACCAGCTAAAGACAACATCGCTATGGTAAGCGTGAGTGCAGCTAATGGATTTTTCTTTCCCAAGCCATTGAAACTCTCTATTTGATCGCTACCTGTCTTCTGCTTCACTAAAATTAATAACGCAAAAGCAATGATACTCGCAAATGTATAGGCCGTTGCGTATACGAGTACATTATTTGCCGAATTTGCAGTTAAAACGACTAAAGAAAACAATAAATAGCCCGCATGAGAAATACTCGAGTAGGCCAGCATTCTTTTAAAATTCTTTTGATACAAAGCGGTAATGTTTCCAACACATAGGGTGATTACACTAATTACCAATAACGCCGGCGCCCAAAAATCATGCAAGGGCTCAAATGCGCCCGCAAATAATCTTAAAAACGCTGCAAAACCTGCGGTTTTTACGACGGTAGACATAAACGCAGTGATTAACGAAGGTGAACCTTCATAAACATCAGGTGTCCAAAAGTGAAAGGGCGCTGCTCCAACTTTGAAACACAAACCAATCATAATTAAAATTACCCCTGGATAAAATAGTGGAGAAATCGAATGCACATTGTTTACCAAATATTGCTGAATAACATCTAGGTCGAAAGATCCGGTAGCGCCATAGATTAAGGTAATTCCAAATAAAAGGAAGCCTGTAGAAAAGGCACCCATTAAGAAGTATTTTAAAGAAGCCTCATTTGATGCAAAATTTAACTTTCGAATGCCCGCAAGGATGTATAAACTGACCGACATAATTTCGAGCCCGATAAACAACATCGACATATTCTGGTAAGAAACCATGATTACGATACCGCATAGTGCGAATAAGATCAAGGTAAAATATTCAGCTACATTATCGCTACCTTCTGCAAAATAACGCTCAGTGAGTAGAAAAATAAAGAATGTTCCAAGAATAGAGATTGCCGAAAAAGCGAGGGCAAAATTATCCATCCTCATCATCCCGTAATAAGTTGTAGGATTGTTCCATGAACTGGCAACACAACCGATGGCAACCAGTAAACCGATAAGTGTTAAGGGCAACAATGCCTTCCTGGCCTTAAACAAACCTGTATAAAGTACTAAAAAGGCCGTTACAGCGATGGTTATAATAATATTCATTTTAGTTTAACCCTGTTAATTTTTGATTTACTTGTTCTAATAATTGTTGTACCGATGCTGCTGATAAATGTAAAATCGGTTTAGGATAAACTCCCATCACCACAATCAATACACATATGGTGTACAAGACAATTTTTTCAGTTCCCTTAATATCTGTAAAAGTAATGGTTAAGTCGTTCGTACTTCCTAACATCACTCTTTGATACATTCTCAACATATAAACAGCTCCGAAAATAATGGTTAAGCCAGCTATGGCGCCTAACCATGCGCTGTAAGTGTAAACACTAAACAACAATAAGAATTCGCCGATAAACCCATTTGTTCCCGGCAAGGCCACTGTACCTAAAACAATAATTAAAAAGGTAATAGCCAATTGCGGTGCAACTTTGGCTAAGCCCCCTAAATCTTCTATTTTATTAGTTTGAAGTCGAGACGAAATAATATCCAGTACAAAAAACAGCCCTACCACATTAATACCGTGACTTAGCATCTGTACCATCACGCCCTGTAAACCTGGACTACCGAGATTGCCAAGGTTGTAAGAGGCGAAAATACCAGCTGAGATTAAACCTACGTGAGCTATGGACGAATAGGCCACCAAACGTTTTGCATCTTTTTGGGTAAAAGCAATCAATGAAGCATAAACTATTCCTATCACCGACAAAATCATCGCCAAACACGCCCAATCTTGAACCCCATGAGGTACAATGGGCAATAGCCAACGAATTACTCCATAGATACCCATTTTCAGCATGATACCCGATAACAACATCGTTCCTGGAGCAGGTGCTTCAGTATACGTGTCTGGTTGCCAAGTATGAAAAGGGAAAATTGGCATTTTAATCGCAAATGCAATAAAAAATGCCCAGAACACCCAACCTTGTTGAGTGCTGTCTAAGTTTAATGCATAAAATGCATTGATATCGAAATTATTTGCTGGATTTTGGAGATATAA
>Ga0247813_10003021_pt1 | contig 11058 bp, 5 predicted proteins | sample UWRJL169409C1_FD_180719 | JGI IMG/M metagenome (GOLD analysis project Ga0247813, IMG submission 180719) | Plant litter microbial communities from Arlington Agricultural Research Station in Wisconsin, United States - UWRJ-L169-409C-1 | ecosystem: Environmental > Terrestrial > Plant litter >... | reverse complement strand
ACTGAAACCCTCCCAGCAAAAATTCGGAAGTCTTGAATCATTGGTAAAAGAGGGCAAAAAAGATCAGTTTAATATTAATATCCATTTACTGCACAGGCCGGTAAATTTTGTGGCGACTGATCTCAACATGGATGGGAAAGAGGATGTTATTATCTCCGAGTTTGGAAATCATACGGGGAGGCTGTTATGGCTGGACAATTTTGAATCTAAAAAGCAACACGTCCTTAAAGAATTGCCGGGAGCCAGAAAAGTCGAAATTGCCGATTTTAACAATGATAAAAAACCTGATATCATAGCATTAATGACACAGGCGAGAGAGGAAATTTCGATATTTTACAATTTGGGAAACGATGAATTCAGGGAAAAAGTGGTTCTGCAATTTCCTCCTGTTTTCGGCTCTATTTATTTTGAACTGGCCGATTTTAACAAGGATGGTTTTCAGGATATTATTCTGACCAATGGAGATAACTGGGATTATTCAGGGATTAAGAAAAACTACCACGGTATCCGCATTTATTTAAATGACGGTAAAGATAATTTTAAACGCGCCTGGTTTTATCCTTTATATGGGGCCAGTAAAGCGATGGCCCGGGATTTCGACGGTGACGGTGATATTGACATTGCTGCTACCTCTTTTTACACTGATCTTGATAATCCAGAGCAGGGTTTCATATACCTTTCTAATGAAGGCAATTTAAATTTCAAGCCATATTCTACGCCCGAAGGAGTTTCTGGAAAATGGATGATTATGGAGTCCGCGGATTATGACAAGGATGGCGATGAAGATATTATTCTAGGCTCCTATTTTCATAATATCTCAGAACTGACAGTCCTGATGTTTCAAGGTATTACAGTTTATCCGCAGCTTTTGGTTTTGGAGAATAAGACGAAGTGACTTCAAAAATCTCGTTTACTCTTTAAGTTTTTTTCTTAGGACTTTTATGGAGAGGTTTAAAGCGATTATTAATAGTATCAATACGTAAGCAACTACTCCGAGAAATATAAGATTAGCGCCTATTCCGATTAATTCGACTTTTTCAAAGGAGAAACAGATCATGATGGGTGTGTTTTATGTTTATGCAAAAGTATTATTCTTTCTGAATTAAAGTCATTGATATCAAAAAGGGTCAACTTTACAGCTGACCCTTTTTGATTATCTAAATAAGAACATAAAAGCAGAACTATTTTACGTCCCAGAAAAGCTTGGTTGTAAGCTTATCCTGATCTCTTACTGATGAGTAATTGTTAGCATTGTAAGAAATCTCATTACTTGGTATCGTCCATTTTACCGGAGGTAATGTCTGGTTATTTGCATTATCAACCTGGAAAGAGAACGTTGGAAGATCCAGTCTGCGCGTTTCTGCCCAGTTTTCGTAAGGCTGAACAAGGTTGAAATGAAGCCATTTTTGTGTAGCAATCAAAGCAAGTTTTGCTGTGCTTGAAGTTGCTTTATCCCAGTTTACTGCATCTGCTGCAATGTAGGCCGCAATTGAAGCATCAGTAGCAGGAGCCGGCGCAGCATTTACACCAGTTGCATTACTAACCGCCAAAATTCCGTTATAGAATTTTGTAGATTGGGATATTGCAGTTTCGTATGCCGTTTTTGCCGATGCATCATTTCCAGCTCTCAGATAATATTCTGCTTTGATCAGGTTAACCTCTGCCGTATTAATAATCACACCTGGAAAAAACTGGTTATGACTCGTTACGTAACGGTTGTAAATTGCAACCTGCCCTGCATTCGAAAGTGCAGTTTGTGTAGCAGCAGGTGCTGTTGGATCGATGCCTATATACTTTCCTGCCGCATTAGCACCTGGTTCAAAAAGAATTGGCAAACGAGGATCAGCGTTTGTATTCATGAAATCAATCATCTTTTTACCCGCCGTGTTGCCATACCAGCTTCCATTAGAAGCAATACCATCTTGAAATCCTTTTGAGTTAATATCCGTATTGATATTAAATACATTGATCTGAATATTTTGATCATTTGTCTCAACAATCGGATAGGTTGTTGTATTACCCAAAATCTCTGCCATTTCAGTAGCAGACCTTGACTTGAAAGTCTCGACTGCGGAAACGCGGTTCAACATTCTCAAACGAAGTGAATTGTTATAACGCTTCCACGCTGTCAGGTCACCCTTGTTTACAAAATCCTGAGTCTGGAAAGATTTAAGGTATCCTGCATTAATTGTCGTTGAATTCAACTCTGTCGAAATAGTTTTCAAATCGTCAAGCATCATGGTGTAAAGCGCTTGCGGATCGTCAAACTTTGCCAACGATCCTGCATAGTCACCTCCTTTAATACTCAACATACCAGCCTCTGTAAAAGGAATAGCACCAAAAAGGTCGATCATTCTTTCTGTCTGGTCATACAAATAAATGGTGGCGACAGTCATGAAGAACTTGCGGTCAGCTTGTTCGGTTGCTGTTTTAGAATTATATACTTTTTGAAGCTCGCGATACTGAGCAAGCATATTATAGTAATTAAACCAAACCGCTTCTGTTCCTGCTGACCCCGGAATATATTGTCCGGAATCATTGATCCATCCAGTAACCTGATTATAGTGGTTGATCGAAGTACGAAGTGCTACGAAATAATTGGTATAACCTGGAAGAATGTAGTCCTTTGTAGATTGTAGAAAACCTGTAAACTGTTTTTCAACCGTAGTTTCAGCAATCTTTGACGGATCGGCATACGAATCAGTAAAATCCGATTCCTTGCAGGACACTGCACTTAGCAAAAGCCCTGCTAATATTAATGATGATATTTTTTTCATTTTCATAATCGAATTAAAAATTAGAAGCTCGCTCTTAACATAACACCCATGGTACGGAAAGCTGGTGCATTACCTGCATTGTTCACGTTTTCATACCATCTTGTACTTGCGTTGGTTTGTTCTGCATCAAGATCCTTGATTGATCTGTATATGAAGAACAGGTTACGTCCGAAAACAGAAACTGTTACATTCTGCGTTCCGATTTTGTTCGCTATAAAAGCTGGCAATCTGTAAGCAAGAGAGATTTCTCTCATTTTAATAAAGTTGTTCTTCTTTACATACAATTCATACCGGGAGCTGCTGTATTGCGGCCCACCCCAGTTATAAGTGCTGTTGTAATATACGGCTTGTGAAATTACGTTCGTATTGGCTTCTCCGCTTGTAGTAACACCGTCCATCAACATACCATCGTGGTATACGGTTTGCCCAGCAGGACCTGCTGCGGCATTCGTCTGAACACCTTTACCGTTGGCATCCACATAATAAGACAAGCCGCCATGCTCCGCATCCATAGCATTCAAACTTTCTTCAGTCAGACCTCTTGAAGTCATCCAGTTGATACCTGTTGGCATAATCGAACCGCCCCATCTGAAATCTGCTACCACATCTAGGCTGAAATTTTTGTAGCTCAGATTGTTGATAAAACCACCTGTCAATTTAGGCATTGCATTACCCACTAGTTTAAATTCAGGATCAAGCTGATACAATCCGTTAGGTCCAACAACCTGCTGTCCCTGTGCGTTTTTCAGAATACCATGTGCAAAAATATCACCCATAGGACGGCCAACAACAGATCTTAGCTGTGCTGCGTTACCATCGTAATCAGCATGTAACAATTCTTTTGAGTTATTGGCAAGTTTTTCAACCTTGTTAGCATTTTGAGCAAGGTTGACGATCATATCCCAGTTAAAGTCATTAGCTCCTGTACCCTGGATCGGGGAGAAGTTTATCCCAACTTCTAAACCTTTATTTCTCAAAGTCCCAACGTTAGCAAGGATTGATCTTGCGCCAGAAGTTGCAGCGATTGACAAAGGCAAGATCTGATCAACAATCTGCGCATTGTAATAAGAGATATCTAGGCCAACACGGTTATTGAAAAACTTAGTCTCTAAACCGAATTCAAATTCACGTTTTTGTTCAGGGCGGATTTTATCGTTACCATAACTGGAATTCATATACGTATATAATACCGACTGCCCACCAGTCTGTTGCACCTGCAAGCTTCCCTGCTGATAAGCAACGTTTGCCTGATAAGTCTGAGGATAGTTACCCACAACACCAAAAGAACCTCTTATTTTACCATAACTTAAGAACCGAGGCATTGCAAACGCATCCGAGAAAACAAAACTGGTATTAACAGAAGGATAAACAAATGAATTGCTTCCCTTGGCCAAAGTTGAAGTACGGTCTCTTCTTATTGTTCCTTCAATAAAAAACAAGTTTTTGTAATCGAAGTTTGCAGTACCGATGTAAGCATCTCTTGTGAATCTGCTGCGGGTATTTGTTCCAAGCGTCTTAAGATTGTTTACAGAAGCAGACAAATCATAAAAGCTTTCTGTACTTAATCCGCCATCTGTCGTCACACCAAACATTGTGGTAAGCTCTTTGCGAGCATTATATCCACCGGTAAGCTGAACGGTCATATCTGCGTTTAACTTTTTGGTATATGTCATCAAGGCTTCGCCAAAGACATTGTTGTAAAGATTGTTACTCATACCGAACGAACCGGAGTAACCAAAAGCAAGCGGTTTTTCAGAAGCCTGTTTGTCTTCAATTCTTTCAGATGTAAAATCAGTCGCAATTCTACCTCTCAACTTCAACTCAGGAGTAATATCCCAGTGCTGCGTTAAACTTGCGATAATACGGTTGCTGTATTCGTCGTATGTATTTTTTCTTGTGCTCCATACATAGTCGGCAATGTCACTTTTGAAACCATTGTATTTAATGTTCTCGTCAGGTGTCAAGCTTGGGTTACCCGAAGCAGCTGTTACATATTTATAACCCTGGCTTGTCTGATACTTGTTAAAATACCATTCAGCATTTTCAAAACGGTTCATCATACCCGTGAAGTTGTTGATCATACGATCCACTTTGAAAGGTCTGTTGTGCGTATGCTGATTTACAAAGTTTACTGTAATGTCAGTCTTTAACTTTTTACCTGTGTTAAAGCTGGAATTAAGGTTCGCGATATTCTTGCTGTTTTTAGACTCATAACTGATCATTCCATTGTCCTGGCGAGTGAAAGAAAAACGAACATTGGCATTGTCAGTTACTTTTGAAACTGCAAGGTTGATATTTGAGCTGCTTGCATTCTGGAACAAATTTGCATAGCTGTTATTGGATGGAGAGTATGGTCTGATCACCCCATCAAAAGCCATCACTGGCTGTCCGTCAAATTTAGGTCCAAAGTTAACAGTGGCGTTAAGCAAACCTCTTGTTTCCTTAGTCCCGTCACCGTCAGTATCATAATAAATAAAGCCAGCTGCATCCTGTCCGCCATTGTTATAATTCAATGGATAACCAGGACCTCTTACATTCTGGTATCTTGGCAGATATGCTATTTTATCTACGTTATAACTTGCAGTAAAATCAACACCAAATCCTTTTTTACCTTTTCCACTTTTTGTCGTTACTAACATAACGCCATTCACTGCCTCTGAACCATACAGAGCCGCAGCCGATGCACCTTTCAAAACAGAGATACTTTCGATATCAGCAGGGTTCAAGTCTAACAGACCGTTTCCGCGTATACGTTGGTCACCCCAAAAATCTGTATTTCTAGATTCACCGTTACGGATTGGCACCCCATCCAATACAAGAAGCGGCTGCGTATTTCCAGAAATCGAACTAAAACCACGGATACTAACACTTACCCCACTGGTTGCACCACCCGGCGTAGCGTTAATAGTAACACCAGGAGCTTTTCCATACAATGCGGCTGCAAAGTTGGGAGATGCCGTTTTCACCAGAGATTCATTGTTGATTGTAGCCGTTGCATAACCTAAAGCGCGTTGTTCTTTTGGAATACCAAGGGCGGTAACAACAACTTCGTTCAGCTGAGAAGCATCTTCTTCCATTGTTACATCAACAACGGATTGCGTTCCCACAACTACCTCTTTCGTTTTGTAGCCAATGAAAGAGAAAACCAACGTGTTGCTTGCCTTAGCTGAAATACTGAATGCCCCGTCGGCATCTGAGGTAGTACCTGACGTGGTACCTTTCACAAGCACTGACACGCCTGGCAACGAAGAGCCGTCAGGGCTGCTTGTAATCTTTCCCGTTATCGTCTGAGCGAATACAGGTGCACTCATTACCATAAACATGACAATAAGCCTAAGTAAATTTTTTCCCATAGAGAGTTAAATGAATTTGGATGCCTGCTAATTTTTGAATTATTAAAAAGCTTAACACAAACTTAATAAGTTATTTTAATAATTACCTAAACAAATTAAAAATAAATTATGTTATTAGATATTATTAATAATATATATATTGAATAGAGTAAGAAGAACGAAGAAAATTTCGACGTTTAGAAAAAGTGCAGAATTAGCTGAATTGTTATCAAAGCATTAAGGAGACAACAAAAACATTAACGTGAAAAATAGCAGAAATCCTTCCGTCAAAAATCGGAAGCGTAAAACTTCGGAAGAAACTTTTATGTCTAATGCACACTATCCCAGATGTATAACCGTACCTGCCGCTCCTATTGCCGCTTCTCTTAACTCATCCGCGTGACAGATTGTAACTTTCGCTACTCCGGTATTTAATGCTGCAAACGCATTGTCTAATTTCGGGATCATGCCTTTATTAATGGCGCCTGAATCTTTAAAACCGATATACTGACCAGGTGTTAAAGATGAAATAACAGAATTATCATCTTCTGGGTCTGAAAGTACGCCCTTTTTTTCGAAGCAATAGATAAGATTTACATCATAGTGGCCTGCCATTGCCACAGCCATTGCCGAAGCCATAGTATCGGCATTGGTATTTAGCAATAACCCATCATTGCTATACGTCAGCGGTGCTATCACCGGAACCAGGCTGCTATGTAATAAAGCGTTGACCTGAATATCATTTACTTCCTCAATATCTCCCACAAAACCGTAGTCGATCGTTTTTACCGGTCTTTTCACAGAACGGATAATTCCTCCATCCGCCCCGGTCAGTCCGATCGCGTTACAGCCAGCCGCCTGCAACATGGCCACCAGATTTTTATTTACCAAACCTCCATATACCATCGTCACGACATCAAGCATCGGCTTATCCGTAATTCTCCGACCATCAACCATCTGGGTTTCGATCTGAAGTTTGGCCGCAATCTGAGTTGCCACTTTTCCTCCGCCATGAACCAGAATCTTCGTCCCTGATAATTTAGAGAAGGCTTCCAAAAAACGGGAACAAGCCTCCGGGTTATCAATTACATTTCCTCCGATTTTGACTACGTAAAGTGGCTGCGACATTGATCTGCTGTTTTACTGTGTTTTTTTGAGGTCGCAAAGTTAGCATAAAACGTTTAGCACAATTACAAATCCGACTTAAATCAGAAAGTTATTTCCTTCAAAATTAAAATTTAGCAAGAGTTTTTGATCAAACGCGAAAGTATTCTGCCCGACAATTTGCAGTTTTGTATTCTCAAAAGCGAAAACCGGCCAGTGAATTTTTTCAGTAAAAAAACGTTGAGTAAATAAGTCTCTGTAAACTCCACCAGTTTACTAGATAATCAATTAATAAAGACAGCTTGAATCTTCATAAATTCAGCTCCTACTATCAAAATATCCAATGAAACGAAGTCTTTTTCTATTCATTATCGTTTGCGCTTTTTTTGCAAAAACTATGGTATTCGCGCAAATCCAGAAACATGCGCACTGGTCTTATACATTTTCAAAAACCGATGTAAAAGCGGGTGAAACAATTGATCTGATCTTTACTGCCACACTGGATAAAGACTGGTACCTGTATTCTTCAGATTTCGATCCGGATCTGGGCCCGATGCTTACCTCTTTTACTTTAAAACCAGATAAGTCATTCGCGCTGGTGGGTAAATTAAAGCCGCAAAACCCGAAAACGAAATATGAAGAAATCTGGGGAGGAAATGTCAAATTCTTCGATGATAAAGCGGTTTTCAAACAATCTGTTAAAATCCTGACTGCAAATCCGGTTATAAAAGGAAGTTCGGAGTATCAGACATGCAGCCATACTTCGGGTCTTTGCGTTCCTGGAAACGATGATTTTGAATTCAAAGGGTTGAAGGTTGTTGCGGACGCAGGCGGTTCAGAAGAAACAAGTGTCGGCAGCACACCAGCGGAAGCAAATCAGCTAGCAACGTCATCGACAGATACGACAGCTCAGGAAACTGCCAATATATCAATCACAGCCGGTGATTCCTCTGAAGCAACGGTTAGTAAAGTTGCTCCAAAAATTGATTTGAGCAGTGAAGATCAGGGCGCAGATAAATCTTTATGGGGATTCGCTTTGGCCGCATTTTTATCAGGTTTGGTGGCTTTGTTAACGCCTTGCGTGTTTCCTATTATTCCAATGACCGTTAGTTATTTTACCAATCAGACAAACGGAAAGGTAAAAGCACTGCTTTACGGAATTTCGATTGTATTGATCTATACGTTAATCGGGACGGTTGTTTCCAGATTAAACGGACCCGCCTTTGCTAATTTTCTGAGTACCCACTGGATACCGAACGTACTTTTCTTCGCCATTTTCTTCGTCTTCGGATTATCGTTTCTGGGACTTTTTGAAATTGTTTTGCCGAGTGCTTTTGTAAATAAAATGGATGCAAAATCGGATCAGGGCGGGTATGCCGGGATTTTCTTTATGGCATTCACGCTTGTTTTGGTATCATTTTCATGCACGGGTCCAATCGTGGGAAGCCTTTTGGTGGCCTCAGCTGGCGGTGCTGTCGTGAAACCTATTATCGGTATGGCAGCATTCTCGTCTGCTTTTGCTATTCCCTTTACATTATTTGCTTTATTTCCGCAATGGCTTAAATCACTTCCGAAATCAGGCGGCTGGTTGAACACTGTAAAAGTCGTTTTAGGTTTCCTTGAACTTGCGTTAGCCTTAAAGTTCCTGAGTATCGCGGATCAGGTTTATCACTGGCACCTGCTTGACCGTGAAGTTTACCTTGCTTTCTGGATCGTAATATTCTCGATGTTAGGATTTTATCTTCTGGGAAAAATTCTTACACCGCATGATTCACCGATTGAACGTGTGAGCGTGCCAAGAATTTTACTTTCAATTATCACATTCACTTTCGTGATTTATATGCTTCCGGGCATGTGGGGCGCTCCTTTGAAAGCACTTGCCGGTTATCTGCCTCCACAGTCAACTATTGATTTTGATTTAAGTAAACGAGTAAACGCCACAGCCGCTGCCGGTTCAGCAGAAGTTTCTAAAAAGTATGCTGATTTGTTTCATCTGCCGCATGATCTGGACGGTTTTTTTGAAATCAAGGAAGCTCAGGCTTATGCAAAAAAAGTTAACAAGCCGGTATTTATTGACTTTACAGGACATGGCTGCGTGAATTGCCGTGAAATGGAAGCACGGGTCTGGTCGGATCCCGAAGTTTTGAAACGTCTTCAAAACGATTTTGTGATCGCTGCGCTTTATGTTGATGACAAAACAGAATTGCCCGAAGCAGATTGGTATACTTCAAAATATGACAATAAGGTTAAGAAAACCATTGGAGCACAAAATGCTGATTTACAAATTGTAAAATATAATAACAATGCCCAGCCTCATTATTGTATCGTTGATCAGAACGGAAACTTGCTGGTTGCTCCAAAAAATTATGATTTGAACCCGGCACATTTTGTCGATTTTCTTGAAAGTGCAAAAACGGCTTACAAGAAAATATAATAAAATAAGGCCTGATTTTATTAAATCCAGTTTGAGTGGTTCTGTTGTTTGAACAATAGAACCACTTTTATTTATGGAAATATGAAAAAAGTGATGAGATTTATAAACCATATGTCTTCATAGAAAACAGATCTTACTATATTTTTGCCCAAATCAATTGCTAAAACGTTTTAACCTAACAATTAATCACGCTAATGACTAAACGCTGGTCAATAATTTCCATTTTATTCTGCGGATTTAAGGCTTGTTTCGCGCAGACTTTTCATCCGCCTGCTGTGCCGCTTATCACTATCGATCCTTATACGAGCGTCTGGTCATTTGGAAATGAATTATCGGGTTCTTCAACCAAACACTGGACTGGTAAACCAAACCCGATCGAAGGATTAATTCGTGTAGATGGAAAAAGCTATCGCTTCATGGGCTCGCCAACGCCTGTTTTAAAAACGGCTGTCCCAACAGCAAAAACAGAATCTTACCAAGCAGTTTATGTAACAGAAAAACCAGCGGCGGATTGGTACAAAGAAAATTTCAAAACAGCCGGGTGGAAAACAGGAAACGCTCCTTTTGGAACAAAAGAACGAAATGATGCGATGTTAAAAACCGGGACAGTATTCCCGAAAGAGGTCTGGTATCGCCGCGAGTTCACCCTTGATGATGTCAATTTTGAAAATATTGGCTTGAATATTTTCCATGACGATGATGCGACAGTTTATATTAATGGCGTCTTAGCATATGAATGTTCAAATTGCTTTACCGGTGATTATGAAATTCGTAAAATCAGTGCCGCTGCAAAAAAAGCATTAAGAAAAGGTAAAAATACGATTGCGGCTTATTGTAAAAATGGAGCGGGTCCAGGTTACATTGATATTGGTTTGACAGATGAGCTGGCACCAAAAGGTTCAGAAATTATTATGAATGCAAAGCAATCGAACTTTATGATGAAAGCTACCCAAAGTATATACGAATTCGACGCTGGGCCGGTTCACCTGACTGCACGTTTTGTGTCTCCGCTTCTAATGGATAATCTTGCCTTGTTATCCAGACCGGTCAATTATATTATTTATGATGCCAGATCAAATGACGGTAAGTTGCATGATGTACAAATACTTACTTCTGTATCCGGATTGCTCGCCGTTCATGAGGGAAATCAGGAAGTAACAGAAAGAAAAGGGAAAGACGGTGATCTGGTAACACTTGCAATTGGAAGTGTGGATCAAAAAATCTTGCAGCGCAAAGGCGATGATGTAAGAATAGACTGGGGATACGCATATCTGGCTGCAAATGCAAAATCAGTCCACAGCGCAGGACTTGGAACTCCTGCCGGTTTGATAAAAAACTTTACTGAGAAAGGTGAACTTGACCAGATGAATATGGCTGTTATCGGCACAGGCGGGGATCGGGCAATGGCCAT
>Ga0247813_10003020_pt1 | contig 11058 bp, 10 predicted proteins | sample UWRJL169409C1_FD_180719 | JGI IMG/M metagenome (GOLD analysis project Ga0247813, IMG submission 180719) | Plant litter microbial communities from Arlington Agricultural Research Station in Wisconsin, United States - UWRJ-L169-409C-1 | ecosystem: Environmental > Terrestrial > Plant litter >... | reverse complement strand
AGAGCAACTCCACCTTTTCCTAAAGAAAAATCTTCCGCATGGAGAATCCGTGGAGATTCTGTTATCAGGCGAAAATGGGGATATGCGTCCTCAGCATTTTTTCGAAGCGGTCGAAAATATCCTGTCTGATTCTACAGTGGCAAGGTTCAAACACCTCACCGGTGATTTCGCTACGGTTTCAGCTTTGGCCTTACACATGGCTTGTCAATTAATTGAAACCAATACCCTTCCTGACTATATGATAAAAATCGACCGGAAGAAGGAGCGTTTTAAGAATATTTTAATTTACAACCAGCATAAGGGAATACAACACAGTTTTATATTGGTGAGCAACCCACAATAAAGCTTTGATAACAAGTCTTCTGGCATGATTTAAGCCTTCATTCAAGAATAAACTCTTTTCTATGAAAGCTAAGTCTGTTTCATCGCTCGCTTTATTCGTATTCATTTTTTATTCGACCACTTCCTTTGCTCAATCCGATTCACTCGGCATGCTGGGTGATCAATTGGATCTGTATGGTGTATTGGATTTATTTAAAAATTCCGACAACCTGGAAGAGTTTGAAAAAAAACTCAACAGCGAAGACAACGAAGTCAATAACCTTGATTTAAACAACGACAATAAAATCGATTACATCCGTGTGGTCGACTATAAGGAGGGCAATAGTCATGCGATCGTATTACAGGTTCCGATCAATGAAGCTGAATCACAGGATGTAGCAGTCATCGAATTGGATCATACGGCCGATGGAGAAGCGCATGTGCAAATTGTGGGTGACGAGGATTTGTATGGAAAAGAATATATCGTAGAACCCTTAGAAGAAAAACAAAATAATCCTGTTACAAACAACAGCACTACCGTTGTTGTCAATGTATGGTCATGGCAACCGGTGCGTTATTTTTACGGACCCTCTTATAAAGTATGGGTTTCACCCTGGCGCTGGAGTTATTATCCTGTGTGGTGGAAACCCTGGAGACCAGTAGGATGGCACGTATATCATCCACGGGTAGTTCGATATCGTCCTTATGGAAGAGTGGTGGTGGTGAGAAGAAACCCAAGAATTTATACCGCAGTATATGCACCGCGAAGAGTGACTTCTAAAGTAGTTTATACGCAGAGAGCACGTCCGAATTATTACAGAGCAGTTGATCATCAAGGCAACAGAAAAGACAATCCACAAGGTAGACAGAGAGAACGTCAAGTCAATCGACAAGGTGCAGACCTAAACAAACAGCAAGAAAATCCAACGAGACAACAACGTTCTTCTAAAACCAAGTCCTCAAATCGTGAATTCAAACGACAAAGAGTAAAAGAAGGTGGAGGAAATCGCCAACAGCCTTCAGGCGGCGGTGGTAGAGGGAAAAGAGGAAAATAGAGAAATTGATACAAAACAAAAGGGCTTCTTATAGTTAGATAAGAAGCCTTTTTGTTTTAAAAATTATTTTTTTTAGTCGACCGTCAATTCCTGATAGTCGCCGGCTACAGGAATAAAAACTGCAGCATGTGGGTAATTCGCAAGACCTACATTAACGGCAAATTTAGTATTCGTGGCAGTATATTTTTTAGGAGTAATCGTGACATTGAAGGTATGTGTACCGCTTCCTTGTGCTACTACTTGGGAGGCTGTTTCAACTCTGGTGAAAGTTGAGCCATTACCGCTATTGTTGAACGCAATGGTCAATTGGCCTTGAGCTGAACTTTCGAGACGGTATTTTACTTCTACTTGAAAAGTAGTGGAAGTTTCTGTGATGCCTGTAGTAGGAGTAACAGAGACAATTGTTAAAGAATCTCTATAGACGATAGGAGCTGGATCTTCATCCTTTATTTGGCAACTAATCATCGATACAGCAAAGATAGAAAAGAGCGCAGTTGCAAAAAGTAATTTTTTCATAGTGTAATAGTGTAATCAGTTAGACTTGTTTAGTTATTCTCACTTTAAGATGAATCAAAGATGAGGGTTTTTCCAATACATGTCAAGAAATAATACCACTAATTCTATAGATTTAGTATAGTTTCCTGTAAATGCCGTCAAATAGCATAAAAACGCTCCATGAGAATATTTTACAGGTGAGTTTTGTGGTACTTTTTGAAGAGAGGAGAGCTAAAATTCTTCAGTTTGTAAAAAGGTGTTGCCGTTTATTCTCTGATAAGTTTAAACGTATGTTCTGTTTCTTCGTCGCGAATGCTTAGAATATACATTCCTGTTTTTAGAGAGTGGATGATGTATTCGGTAGGAGAAGAGATCCCGATGTATTCTTCAAGCAGCAATTGACCTGTTGTAGTGAACAACTGAAGAGTAGCTGAAGAAGATTCTTTTACCGAATGAAAGGAGATGGTAAAAGAAGATGTACTAGGGTTAGGAAATACGTTCACTTGAGTAGAGAACGCGCCATCCGATACGACTACAATAGTACTGTACATAAATTCGCCATCAGGATCTGTTTGTTTGATGCGGTAATAACTTTTTCCTGTCAGAGGGCTTGCATCGTATGACCAGTAGGCATCACCGGAAGAATGGATGGTAGTCTGCAACGGTTCAAATGACACCGCATCCAAGGATCTTTCTACTTGAAACGTACCCACTTCAGGAGTGGAAGCGATGCGCCAGTTGATTTTATTTTGCGTGTTTTCTTTGTGCGCGCTGATCGAAATAAAATCAACAGGCAAGGTGCTGCAACTTCTTACTTGTACAGGTGTTCTCGCACAAGTAGACGCTGCTTTTACTGTCCAGTTGTAAATGGAAGGCATGCCCGCTATGGCACAGGAGGTAGCACAAGCGAAGCCTGTTGTCTTCAGCAGGTTGTTGTATGTTCTGGGATGGATGATGGTACTGAGGTTGCCTTTGTAGTAAACAAAACTAAAACCACTTCCCACTACTTTTATGCGATAGCCTGTTCCTGCTGGAAGTGTAAGAGGAGTGGGAAGAGTAAGGACCGCCGGAGCAATTGTAGGACTCGCAGAAAAACTTCCGGTGAAAGGTACCGCCTGTGTGTAGGTCGTAAATCCTGACGACAAATTATCAATGGTGATGGTCGCTGTTTTTGTTCCTCCGCTCCACAGGATCGGCTCCACCGTAAAAGAAACCAATTGGATATCTTGAAGCACATCAAACGATAACCAGTCATTAGGCGAACTTGGATTGCCATTGCCCACTTGATTAGAGAATCCATTAGCGGCAGTTTTAGGAATGATGGTACTGTTGTATAGCGCTTCATCGGCAACATAATAAGTAGTAGTGGCAGATAAACTGGGAGTTGTAAACGGACTGCCTGTATATACCGGAGATCCGCCTGTAGCTGTTGTGTACCATCTGTAGGTACCGCCGGTATTGGTTACACTGAGGTTAGCCGTAGAAGGAAAGTTGACACACACGCCCGAGTTGGTCGTTAAGGCACTCGTGGAAATGAGGATATCATCCGCTTTCATCGGTAGGCAGCTAGGGTCCGTCACTTCTACACGATAGGTGCCGGGAGCGCTTACTGTGAGGTAACGGGTATCATCTAAGGGCAATACGGCACCCTCTTTTTTCCAAACATAAGTGACATTTGTTCCCTGATGGCCGGCATCTAAAACAAGAGATCCAACGCTGCATAAATTCTGGTCATTGCCCAGGTTGACACTATAGGTATTGCTTACGACGATGGTATCCCAACGCTGACATTCTGTTCCACTGCCTGCCTTCACCCAATACGTTCCGGCACTGTTGACGCTGATGGTAGCCGAGGTAGCACCAGTGCTCCACAGCATAGGAGAAGCTCCCATGTTACCTGGATTCAAAAGGAGACTTCCTACTGTACCGCATAAAGTAGTATCGGACCCGAGATCAGGTTGTATTGGTCCTTTGTAAAGGTTCCATGGTCTTCCTGGATCGACGACTGTTCGTGCTTTGGTAAAGAAAAAGCCTTTATCGCCATAGCCAGTTTGTAGTGAATAATCAGTACCCAGTGACAAACCTTTTCCTCCGAAAAAACCGATGAACCCTGCATCGGTGAAAGATGTGAAGTTGTTGAACAAGTACTGAACAAACGTATCTTCATAGCTTTGATTGCTATTGGTCAGAGGGACATAAGGAGCCGTAGGTGCCCCACTGAGCGTGATACCAAAGCCTGCAGCGTTATTCGATTGCCCTAGACTGACTTGCCAGGCCAACAGTGGCAAGCAAACAGCCTTTCCCATTTTTTCAAAAAAGTACAGGTAGTTTTGCATTTCCTGATCACCCCACATCCAATCCTTTTTTATATCATAGCCATTCGTTACGCCCCAGTTACCTGCTGCGAATCCATTTTTTTCCGGTATGAGAAAATCTCCTTTATCATACCCTGGATTAATTAATAAACTTTGATAAAAGGCAGCCTGATACGCAGCCGAAGCATCTAGTTGAGCCGTATTGTACCAAACTATTCCTCTCTTTGCAGGAGGAGGCCCCATCTTTTGGCTTACGTTCGCTCCCCATAGATTAACCGTGACTCCACAATAAGCCTGGGGGTTAAAAATGCGTATCGTTTTAATCATGCCTTGTATGAAACCTCTCAGGTTATTGGGTAATACGCCGAGATAACTGTAATTGGGATCCGCAGCAATTGTGGTCATCGGAACAAACATGTCCAGTCCGACACCGGTGCCGGTCATTCCTGTTGCTGCTGCATTATTGTCGTATAAATGTTGTACAATATAGCCAAAGAGATCGGGCTCCAGGATGAATACTTCCTTTCGTCCTGCTCCTGTTTGAGCAACATGTTTGATATTCAGAAAATATTTTTTAAGCCATACTGCATCAGCCATGTGATCACGGGCTGTAAGCACAGGTGTACCCACATCTTCCTGCACCATGTAAATGACCCATGCACAACGCATGCCGACTACATCTGCATCGTAACGCATGCTCGGCAAAAGGTTTAGTCCATAAGGAGCAATGCTTTTCTGTATGTTCCAATTCGTAGCGGTATCTACTTTTGCATTGATGTATTTGTATTGGTAGAGTACTGACTTCTTATTAGGATCTGCTGTATTGTATGTACTTAAGCCATTAGCTTTATCGATAACATCCAACCAATACCCCGTTTCACCTACCGCATTCGGTAACTTATATTCATTTACCAGACCCATATAAAAATCATCCCAGCCGTCAGGAGGTCTGCCCCAACTGGCATGATGCTGCGCATTCACGAGTGTTCCGGAAAATAAATGGAAGAGGAATGCGATCAGGATGAAAAATTTGAGAGGAGTCATTGTTAACGGGCTGATGATGAACTGAATGAATATAACTATTTTTATAATAATTATACTTTAAAGACGAAAATTTAATATGCATTTTCCGAAGGAATGACTTCATCTTCACACAAGACACTTTCTATCCTTTACTCTGTTAAAAAAGAAAGCCAGTCATAAAGAAGAGTGCGGCGAAACAGCACCGAGAACGAAAATATTAAAATACTTGCGTTAGGGATTGAGCCATTGTCTGAGCTCTTCCCGCTTTTTCAGCGGGAAAGCGAGTGGCGAAAGCCCGGCCCGAAGGGAAACGCCAACAGGAGAAACAGAAACAAAGCGTAGAAACAGTGGATTATCTTATAAGTAATAAACTTCAGACGTAATTCTGCAGAAGCTACTTCACACCATTCAGTTCTATCGCCTGCATGGAATGGATCTTCTTATTCTCTAACGTAAAACGCAGCAAGGTGCGTACTTTCTGAAAACCATGTTTGCCGGCTGCTCCCGGATTCAGATGCAGGAGGTTGTGGTATTTGGGGTCGTGACTGACGCGCAAGATGTGTGAATGTCCGCATACCCAGATGTCGGGCTTGTCGCGCTTGACATGTGCCAAAGCATCCGGAGGATAATAACCGGGTTTGCCGCCGATGTGGAACATAGATATTTTATAGCCTTCCCGTTCGAAACATTGGTACAAGGGAACTTCCTGTCTGATTTCTTTGCCGTCGATGTTGCCGTAAACACCTACCAGTGGTTTAAAATCCTGCAAGGCGGTTACTGTTTTCAGATCTCCCCAATCGCCTGCATGCCATATTTCATCGCATTCCGCAAAGTGCGTGAAGACCGCCGGATCGAGGTAACTGTGTGTATCTGATATCAGACCGATGAGCAGCATCAACGACGAAGTTTAATTTGAATCTTAAAAAAACTTTTACTGGAAGTGACTTCCGTGCAAATACCATTGATGTATTTGTAATGGCTTTTATTTCCATCTTCCAGGTGCAGCACATATTCGTTGGAAGCGGATGTTTTTAGTTTTTGAAAATCGGTATACTTTTCTGAAAAAATGCGATCTAATCCTACCGGTTCGTGAAAGTAGAGCTTAGCGATGGAATACTTAATTCTTTCCTTGAACGCTACTGTTTTCTTATTGGCATGTCCGCTGTATTGAGCACCGTCCCACTTGATGTGTACATCGTCTTCCAGCTTGCCATTGACAATGTTTTTTAATGCGGATTCAATCAGGTAGTTGTTCTTATAACTGGAGCTCAGCTGGTAATTGACATCGTACTTTTCCAGCAACCTGAACGATAAATTGGTCTGTATGGAATACGTAGTTAAGGCGCCTTTGGAATTTTTAGAAGCTAATACTTCTCCTATTTTGTTATCGGAAACAAAGATGTCATACTTTAAATACTGGAGTTCTGTAATAGGATACCATGATCCTAAGGGAACCATGAGCAATAGAAAAAGCCAGCCTTTTTTTTTCATCAATGAAGGAGCAGTCATTTGTTAGGCGTTCCACTCACTAGGGTTCTCTCTCCATTTGGAAAGGACTTCCAGTTGTTTCTGATCCAATATTTTTTTTGTAAAGGCAATGTCCAATAAAGCGTTGTAATTAGATAAAGTGAATAATTTAACTCCCGCTTTTTTAAAGGCTTCGGCTGCTACCGGAAAATCATAGGTAAAGATCGCTACCATGCCCAATACATTTACACCTTGCTCTTTTAATGCTTCTACTGCTTTAAGGGAACTGCCACCTGTTGAAATCAAATCTTCAATGACTACTACTTTCTGTCCCGCAGTTACTCTTCCTTCAATCAAATTGGTCATGCCGTGATCTTTTGGTTTCGCTCTGACATAAATCAGCGATTTGGCCATACGATCTGCTATAATGGAGGCTTGAGGAATACCAGCTGTTGCCACACCAGCTATTACATCAACATCCGGGAATTCTTTTTTGATTGTAGTGATCAAACTTTCCGCGATGTAGGCACGTATATCGGGATAGGATAAAGCGACTCTGTTGTCGCAGTAGATCGGAGAGTTCCAACCAGAAGCCCATTTAAAGGGTTTCTGAGGACTAAGCTTGACAGCTTCTACCTGAAGAAGCTTTTCTGCAATAGATAGTTCTGTAGTATTGTACATGCTGCAAGGTATAAAAAACTTGCTTCAGCTGAAAATAGCTGTTGAATTAATCTATAAGTTTTGATATTTTGCAGTACAAAGGGGAATAATGAAAATATTCATCAACGACAAGCCTATCCATTTTGTGCCTTATAAAGGCCAGAGTGATGCCTCTCATTACGATACGGTCTTGTGGGGAGACGATATTTTAATCGCCAAAAACATGGCGGGTCATGTCCTGATCCATAATGCCACTACACAACAGGTTGATAAGCTCATTGAATTGATGGAAGTCAAAAAAATGAAGCGACTCGTTTCCCTCACCATCACGTTGACGGATTATCTGGTGATGACGGAATATTTCAAAGACCATTTTAAGATTGTAAAAGCTTCCGGAGGATTAGTGTCCAAAGGCGAGAAGGTCTTATTGATCTATCGCCTGAAGAAGTGGGATTTGCCGAAAGGTAAATTGAAAAAAGGGGAGGATTCCGGCATCGGAGCCAAACGTGAAGTGGAAGAAGAATGCAATGTGAAAGTGCAATTGGGAGATTTATTGGTTACCACCTGGCACACTTACGTGCGCAAGAATAAGAGAATTTTAAAACGGACCGATTGGTTCCTGATGACTTGTCTGGACGACTCCAACATGCAACCGCAATTGGAAGAGTTTATAGAGGAGGTCAAATGGATGAATGCAAAAGAAGTCGCCAAAGCGCTTACCAATACCTATTTGTCTATTCAGGAAGTTTTTGATACGGTTGCTGCCAAGCAACCGTCAAATCTGGTACGGTAAAAAGCTGGTCACATCTCCTCCGCCTTTGTGGATGTCTCTCACGACCGAACTGCTGATGTAAGCCAGGTAAGGTGAGGTAATCAAAAATACCGTTTCGATTTCGTTCCATACATGTTGATTGGCTTGTGCAATCGTGTTCTCGTATTCGAAATCGGTGGTATTTCTTAATCCTCTGATAAGGAATTTTGCATTTATTTTTTGAGCGAATTTTGCTGTGAGTCCTTCATAGATTTCTACGCGCACTTGCGGATGACTCGCAAATGTTTTTTCGATCAAGCCTTTCATGATTTGGATGTCGATGTAACGAACCTTTTGACTGTTATAACCCATACCAATTACAAATTCATCAAAAAGGTTGAGACTACGCAACACAATGTCTTCATGTCCTTTCGTAAAAGGGTCAAATGAACCGGGAAACAAGGCTATTTTTTTCATTACTCAAACAATTGAAGGGAAAACAGATCGAAGTAGTAATGGTCCTGAATTTCATCGAACACAAAACCGTATTTCAAAATAGAAGGTCTTTCTATGAATTCAATTTTTCTAACGTATTTGAATATCCTGTTGTATTCGGGCTTGGTATTGTCAATTGATCCGATCAACACAAGCGGCGTGGTTTCCTGACTTAAGCCATACACATTCATGATGTACAGGCAGTAGTAGGTAAAATCTTCTGCTGTATGAATGAGGAAACTATTATGGAATAAAATTTTGTTGCCTTCTTTTACCGCAATCGACAAGTTGTTTTTTTCCAGGCAGGCAAATACTTTTTTCTCTGTTGACCGGTCCACACTTAATATGCCTTCCAGCAAGGCCGACATGTGGTGGATGTATTTTATTTTTTTGGAAGGATACTTTTGATTGAGCCAATCCACCAGCGTACGTTGCACGCCAAAGACGACAACGGCTTCCAGTGAAACCTCTTTGTTGTAAAACAAGACTTCTTCCGGTTGTGCATTGGAATTGATGTCCAGGTAAGAAGCCGCGTAGTTTTTATCGAACAAGGAAACTGGTACTACGCTGAAACGATTGTTTTTTACGGAGACGATGATGTTTTTCCAAAAACCGGCATTCAACCATTCGTGTTCATAAAAGAACGCATTCAGTTCTTCAAGAATCTTAGACGTGTTTTCAGGAAAATGGAATTGATAGTTCTCCAACAACAAGCAGCGCTCGACGGAGGGATCGGTGATGCAGATACCAAAGTTGTAGGAACTGATCTGAATCAGCAAATTGTAATTATACAGGTTCTCCGCCTCAAAAAGAGTGTCTTGTATTTTATGGGTGATATTCGGTTTAGAAACGCTGTAGTCTTCCATTGTTGCCAAAGGGTTACGCTTTCAATATAGTGGGTTTTTATGGAAAAGGGAAGAGAATGGGTGTAGATTTACTTCTTGTTGGCGTCTCGCCAACAAGTGTTGGAATTGAACGTGATACTAGGGACAGTTGTTGGCGGGACGCCAACAACGAGTAGATCAGCGACCGATGTTATTGTCCAAACTATATCCTCTTCTATCCATCAATTCATCCCAGGATTTCAAGTTTCTTAACAAAAAATGTTTTTGTTCCTGCGGAATTCTATTCAATGTCTCCAAATCCACAAAGGCCAATTCCTGTAACATCTGCTCTCCCGCCAGCTCCGGATCTTTACCCAATTGTGCTACACCTTCTGTTTTTGTAATGATAAAAAATAATTCCACCGCATGCATCGGAGGATTGACGTATTCATGTACAAAACCAAATTCATAAACAGTAGGAGTCAAACCTGTTTCTTCAACAAATTCTCTAACGAGGGTTTGCGCTGCATTTTCTGCAAAGTCCATCCCTCCACCCGGCGGAGACCATAAGATGCTGTGCTTTCCGATGGAATGATGTTTAAGTAAAAGCAAGCGGTTGTTTTCGAGGTAAAGCCCACATACCCTAACCCTTAGTTTGTGACCAAAATTTTTAACGATGTCTGCTTTCAAATCACTCATAAAATCAACAAGTTTGTCAGGACTTGCTATAAAAATACAAAATGGAGAATGAAATCATATCTTTTTTGGCTTTCGAGCCAACATTAGATCAGCAGAAAGCCATACAGCAAGCCGTAAAACTGATCGAAAACAAAGACCGCCAGCGCAAAGTGTTTTTGTTGAAAGGCTATGCCGGTACAGGAAAAACATACCTTGTCAGTGCCATCATCAAAGCATTTGAAAAAAAGAAAAAACGCACCATCCTCATGGCTCCCACGGGTCGCGCAGCGAAGGTGATGTCGGGTTATGCTGCCAAACAGGCCTTCACGATTCACCGATTTATTTTTGGAATGGAAGCCGATAAGGAAGGAGTCCCCCGGTATTTTCGAAAACCCAATACGATGGCCAATACCTTGTTCTTTGTAGACGAAGCCTCCATGCTGCAGGATGGCATGTCTGGAGCAATCCTGAAGGACTTGATCAGTTATGTATACGAACAGGAAAACAATATTCTGTTTCTCATCGGTGATGAAGCGCAATTGCCGCCGGTAGGACAGGAGAAGAGTTATGCGCTGGACGCGATGTACCTGCAACGCAACTACAGCCTCGATGTGGAAGAAGCAACCCTGAAAGAAGTGGTGCGCCAGCAGGAAGGCAGCGGTGTATTGTACAACGCCACGCAATTGCGCAATGCGATCGGAAGAGACCGCACGCCTTTGCTTAAAGTAAAAGGCTACAGCGATGTGTTTACCATGGACCATTCCAAACTGGAAGATGGCTTACGCTATGCCTATGATAAATTCGGCATTGACAATACCTTGTTAATCTGCAATGCCAACTGGCAATGCCTGAATTATAACCGCATGATCAAGACTTCCATTCTTTTTCACGAAGAATTTTTAGAAGCCGGTGATCGCTTAATGATCGTTAAAAACTACTATGATCCGGAAGGAGGGAAAGATAAACTGTCTTTT
>Ga0247813_10003017_pt1 | contig 11074 bp, 10 predicted proteins | sample UWRJL169409C1_FD_180719 | JGI IMG/M metagenome (GOLD analysis project Ga0247813, IMG submission 180719) | Plant litter microbial communities from Arlington Agricultural Research Station in Wisconsin, United States - UWRJ-L169-409C-1 | ecosystem: Environmental > Terrestrial > Plant litter >... | reverse complement strand
TTCATTGTTGAAATTTTTTAAAGTGATATTTATAATTGAACTTGGAAACTTACAATGGCGTGGTGGTGGTATCATCATTTTCCTGTTGCTTTTTCCAATCCTCCCAGGTATTCTGGCGTTTAGATTTTGCAATAAAGCTGATCCCGATGGCAACAAATACCAGTGGCCATAACCTGCTTAAACTAAACCAGTGGGGGATAATGTTAAACTCATTTAGTAAAAAAAACATCCCGATTACCAATAAGAATAGTCCTCCGATTGTACGTCCCGTATCACTGTTCTTTTTTATGAACTTATAATCCGTGGGATTAGTCTTTTTGAAATCACTTTCACTAAAGGTTGACGAGCTCCAGTTTGGTGCCGACTCTGTCGTGGGGTTTCCCGCAGGCCCAAAACCAGCAGGCTCCTCGTAACTTGTTCCAGTGGTTTGCTGCGATTTAAAAAAGTCATTAAACTTTCCAAAACGGGCCGCAGGATTATAATTTACTGGCACAACAATCCACATCACTATATACACTAATATACCTGTACCCATTAAAAAGATACTGGATAATACAAAAAGCAGCCTGATTATGGTTACATCTACCTCCATATATGTCGCTACACCTGATGAAACGCCTGCAATTACTTTGTCGTTCTCGTTTCTAAACAATCTCTTTTCCATAACTTGGTCTCCTTTGCTAGTTAAAATCTTGTGGTCTAAGAATCACCTCATCAACATTTACACCAACACTTAATTTTAATATGGTGTTTATGGTATCCGCAATGTCTTCTGGCTGAACAAACTGTTCTTTGGGAATCTCTGTTCCTTCCCAGGAAGCAGTTAATGTAGATCCCGGTAGAATTGCGGTTACTTTAACGTTGTATGGAGCTAGTTCCTGCCGCAATACATGATTAAGACTGAGCAACGCTGCTTTAGTTACACTGTAACTGCCAGCATTTTTAACGTATTCTTTACTGGCTATAGAACAGATGTTAAAAATATGCCCGGAACCCCTGTTTTTCATCAGGTTGCCGAAATACCTTGAAAAATGATAAGCAGCATTTACATTGAGCAACAGCTGCAATTGCAGATTTTCTTCGGGTTCTTCTAATAGGGACCCGGGTAAAAAAGCACCGGCATTGTTAACAAGAACGTCAACAGCACCTAAATGACTGGATGTAAATTCGCACAATCGCTGCACCGCCTGCCGGTCACTGCAGTCTGTGGCTAAATAAACCACCTCCACCCCAAAAACTTTTAACTCCTGCGCAAAGACCTCAAGATCATGCTCCTGACGAGCACAGATGGATAAATTATAGCCATTTTTTGCCAGCACTATGGCGATGGCGCGCCCAATTCCCTTGGTTGCACCGGTTACTATTGCATTCATTTATGATCGGATTTATACCCCCTAAGCTACAGAAAAGATGCCAGACGAAACGTGAAAGGGTTTTACAATCAATTACAATTTTAGTTTAAAGAAATTCACTTGAAGCGCCATCATGAACCCCAAAGCCTTCAGAAAATATGTTGTTTAAATGAACATCAAATCCAGGTTATTTCGAATTAACCTTGATCTGATCTCGACTCACTCTTCACTCATACTGCTTTCATAGGAATTTTCGGTCAAATTCAACTGGCCTCCATGACCGATGTTTTTAACGATTAAAAGCAATGTAAAAGATGGGCTACAACTTGTATATTAACTTTTAATTTATTATTTTACGAAAATAAACAAACAGTGCATACTATGAGATTAACCTTACAAAATGGATAGAAACCTTGCTTTGATTTTACAAAACGGCCGTGTGATTCTGATCGGCCTTGCAGGCATCATCATCCTGTGGAATACGGTGTTTCAAATTGGAACAGAAGAAGTTGGCGTCATTACGCGTGTAGGCCGTTATTCCCGCACCGTGGAACCGGGATTGAACTTAAAAATTCCTTTCGCGGAGCGCGTTGATAAAGTACCTGTGGAACGCCAGCAGAAACTTGAATTTGGATTCCGGTCGGCCAGTGGTGCCCAGCAGTCGTCATACTCAAAGGATGGCGTATCTGATGAATCGCTCATGCTGACTGGCGACCTTAATTTAGCCGATGTGGAATGGGTGGTGCAGTATCGGATCAACGATGCTTACAACTATCTTTTTAAGGTGCGCGACCCGGAAAGTACGTTAAGGAATATATCGGAGGCCGCAACACGACAGGTAGTGGGCGACCGTACCGTTAATGAAGTACTAACTATTGGCAGGACGGAAATCACGGTAAAACTGCTTGAGCTTATCCAGCAGATCTGTAATGACTATAGTTTAGGCGTTAAAATAGAGCAGGTGGTTTTGCAGGACGTTAACCCACCAGACCCTGTAAAAGCAGCCTTCAATGCGGTTAACGAGGCACAACAGGAAAAAGAAACCTTAATTAACCAGGCCAAATCTGAATATAATAAAGTGATCCCTAAAGCCAGTGGTGAAGCGAAAGCAACCATCCAAAAAGCGGAAGGTTATGCCATAGAACGGGTAAATAATGCACAGGGTGAAGTAGCCAGATTTAACGACTTGTATACAGAATATATAAAGGCCCCTGAGGTAACTAAAAAACGGATCTATTTAGAAAACATGAGCAGTGCCATCTCCAAGCTTGGAAATGTGCTGATCACGGATCAAAACGGAGCGAACGTACTGCCCTTACTCCAGATGCAATTAACTAAAGACAAAGAAACCCCTAAGACGAACTAGCATGAGAAGAAATCAGATTATTGTTACCATCCTTGCATCCCTTGGCCTCCTTTGTCTTTTACTAAGCACCTATACCGTGAGGGAATATGAACAAGTGGTGGTTACACAATTTGGCCGCCCTATTGGCCAGGCCATCACCAAACCAGGCATGTATTTTAAACTCCCTTTTCTGCAAACGACCAATGTCTTTGAAAAAAGATTTATGGAATGGGTGGGTGATCCTAACCAGTTACCCACAAAAGATAAAAAGTTTATTTTCGCTGAAACCTACGCCCGCTGGCAGATTACCGACCCTTTACAGTTCTTTAAAAGGTTGACGAATGAACGTGGTGCACAATCCCGATTAGACGATATTTTAGATGGTGAAACGAGAAATGTGGTCGCCAAGCATAACATTGAAGAGTTGGTACGAAGCAGCAACCGTAAACCAGAGATAGATTCTATCGGCGAAGTTTTAGGCGATTCGCTGGCGCGCGTATTTGTTGGACGGGACAAAATGCAGGACATGATTCTGGCGTCGGCAAACAAACAAGCCAAAGAACTGGGCATTAAAATACTCGACTTCCGTTTCAAAAGAATCAACTATGTAAAGGAAGTACAGGAACAGGTGTATGAAAGGATGAAGAGTGAGCGTTACAATGTCGCTGATAAATTCAGGTCTGAGGGACAAGGTGAAGCATCGAGAATCAACGGAGAAAAAGACAGGGAGTTGAAGAACATCCAGTCGGCAGCCTTTAAATCGGCCGAGCAAATCAAGGGAAAGGCTGATGCCACGGCGGCTGAAGTATATGCTTCTGCATACAATAAAAGCCCGCAGTCGAAGAACTTATACAGTTTTTTGAAGTCCATGGAGACCCTCGAAAAGACCTTTAGCGAAAAGACATCGGTAGTGCTTTCCACAAACAGTGAAATCTATCAATATCTTAAAAAATCAAATTAAAAAAAGAAAGCCACAACAATATTTATCGTTTCTTTGTATTATTATTGTTTTTATACCTCAGCTAATATTTCGATAAATGAATTTCACCAACTTTGGCAAGTATATCCTGCTCTTGAAAGCCGTGTTTAGAAGGCCGGAAAAAACGAAGATATACGTTAAAGCTATTTTTACCCAGATGGACTTCATCGGCGTAGGGTCTTTAGGGTTAATATCCATCATCTCTACGTTCATTGGCGCCGTAATGACGCTACAAATCGCTTTCCAGTTGGTGAGTGACTTTATTCCAAAAACAATTATTGGCTCTGTAAACAGGGATTCGAGTATTTTGGAATTAAGCCCTACCATTACAGCCATTGTTTTGGCTGGTAAAATTGGTTCGGCCATTTCATCTGAAATTGGTACCATGCGCGTATCAGAGCAAATTGACGCCCTGGAAATTATGGGCATCAACTCTCCGGGATACCTCATATTGCCTAAAATTATTGCGGGCATTACCATGGTGCCTATGCTGGTTACCATTTCCATGTTTCTGAGCATTGGCGGTGGTTACCTTGGCGGTACTTTATCTGGAGCGGTAACGCCTGCAGATTATATATTAGGTGTAACGACCGACTTTAACCCTTATACCATTGTGGTATCTTTAACCAAAGCTTTTGTTTTTGGATTTATCATCACATCGGTTCCAGCCTACGAAGGGTTTTACGTGAAAGGCGGTGCTTTAGAAGTTGCGCAAGCCAGTACGCGGGCAGTTGTGGTAAGCTGTATATCCATTTTAGCCTGTGATTATATTATAACCCAATTACTATTATGATCGAAGTTAAAGACATCAATAAATCTTTCGGGGAAAACCATGTTTTACAAGGCATATCGGGTGTATTCCAATCCGGGATTACCAACTTAATTATCGGTGGCTCCGGCTCCGGTAAAACGACCTTACTGAAGTGTATGATCGGTTTACACCAACCTGAAGTGGGTACTGTAGATTACGATGACAGAGAGTTTACAAGCATGAATTTCGAGGAACGTATTGAAATCCGTAAGGAAATCGGTATGCTTTTCCAGGGTTCTGCCTTATTTGATTCGATGACGGTAGAGGAAAATATCATGTTCCCGTTGAACATGTTTACCGAGCAAACCGCAGCCGAAAAACTGGACCGTGCCAACTTTTGTCTGGAAAGGGTTAACCTGGAAGGGAAGAACAAATTGTATCCTGCAGAGCTCTCCGGGGGGATGAAGAAACGTGTAGGCATTGCCCGCGCTATTGCCATGAACCCAAAATACCTGTTTGTGGATGAGCCTAACTCAGGTTTGGATCCAAAAACATCGATTGTGATTGATGAGTTAATCAAGGAATTAACGGAAGAATACAATACCACGACCATTGTGGTGACGCACGATATGAACTCGGTGATGGGGATTGGAGATTACATCCTGTTCTTGCACGAGGGCAAGAAATTCTGGGAAGGTTCTAACAAAGAAATTGCACATACCGATATCGCGGAATTAAACGATTTCGTTTTTGCCAGCAGGTTTATGAAGGCTGCGAAAGGCAAATTTTAATACATATACTGACAAACACATTTATGATAAGCCTGTTAACACCCACACATTGGAAAGATTACGAGTTGATTGATTGTGGTGATTTTGAAAAATTGGAACGCTTTGGGAACCTGATTTTATGCAGGCCAGAACCACAAGCGGTTTGGAAAAAGACACTCTCTGAACAAAACTGGAAAAAACAAACCCATATTAGATTCAAAGGCCGTACGGCCACTACCGGAGAGTGGGTAAAAAACAATGTCCACTTCCCGGAGCGCTGGAATGTGGAATATAAAAACGACGACGTAACCATTAACCTGCGTTTAGGCTTAACGTCCTTTAAACATGTCGGCGTATTTCCTGAACAGGCCGTAAACTGGGATTACATCTCTTCGTGTGTAAAAAAGTTTAAAACACCAACGCCAAAAGTACTCAACCTGTTTGCTTACACCGGTGCCGCTTCGCTTATTGCAAAAGCTGCAGGTGCAGATACCACACACGTGGACTCCATCAAACAGGTGGTCAACTGGGCCAATGAAAACCAGGAGCTTTCTCAATTGAAAGATGTACGCTGGGTGGTTGAAGATGCCCTGAAATTTGTTAAAAGAGAACTGAAAAGAGGTAAAAAATACAATGGGATTATTTTAGATCCCCCTGCTTTTGGCCATGGCCCGAATGGGGAGAAATGGAAACTGGAAGACCATATCCAGGAGATGATGCAGGAAGTGGTGCAGTTGTTAGATGAAGAGGAACATTTCCTGATTCTAAATACGTACTCCTTAGGTTTCTCCTCCGTTATTGTGGAAAACCTGATCAAAACTTCTTTCCCACAGGTACAAAACCTGGAAACAGGCGAACTTTACCTTCAGGCGACTTCAGGCATTAAACTGCCTTTAGGCGTGTTTGGTAAATTCAACAAGTTTAAATAAGGAATTTACTTTAGGTATTGCGCCCCTAGGGTGCAGAAACAAAAAAGCGCTGCTTGTGAATCACAAGCAGCGCTTTTTTTTGTCAGGTAAGTCTATTTAAAACCTTAAAGGAGTATTAAGGCCTGTCGGCTTTTGCCACCCCCCAGGTCTTGCTTGGTTTGCTTCCCATTTCATATATTAGTTCCCCACCTTGATTCAATTCCTGATAAGTGATATAAGAACGGTTGTGCTTTTTACCGTTAAAGGTCACCCCCTGAATATACATGTTTTTCTCGCTGTTGTTTTTAGCCAACATGCGTAACGACTTGCCCGCAGCCAACTTTACAGTAGCTTCGTCAAACAATGGACTGCCGAACACGTAGACGCCATTTGCCGGGTTTACCTGGTAAATACCTAAGGACGATAAAACGTACCAGGCTGACATTTGGCCAACATCTTCATTACCGATGATGCCATCAGGCTGATCGGTATAAAAGTTATTCATGATGAACCTCACCTTTTCTGCTGTTTTCCAGGGCTGACCAGCAAAAGCGTAAAGGTAAGTGATGTGGTGACTTGGCTCATTTCCATGGGCATACTGACCAATTAGACCGGAGATGTCATTAGAGGCCTCGTCGCCCATATCGCCTTCAGCAACAAACAACGAATCCAGCTTTTGGATGAAGGGTTTCTCTCCACCCTGCAAAGCAATTAGGCCTTTTACATCTTGAGGCACAAGCCAGGAATATTGCCAGCTGTTTCCTTCTGAGTAATCATCTTTTTCATGTCGCGCTACAAAAGGACTGAAAGGCGTGCGCCATTCCTTCTCCCCTAACCTTCCACGCATAAATTTGGTGCTGGGATCAAAGTAGTTTTTGTAGTAACCAGCTCTTTTGGTGAAATAGGCGGCATCCTCGTTTTTGCCCAGGCGTTTAGCCATTTCAGCAATACCCCAATCCGCAAGGCTGTATTCCAAGCCCATCGCCACAGATTCAACACGGCTATCCGCAGGGATATAACCCAATGTTTTAACATGTTTTAAACCCCGCTCCTCTTGCATGGCGGTAGTTTTTAAGGCCTCAAAAGCCAGGTTGGCGTCAAAACCTTTGAAACCTTTTAAGTACGCATCGGCAACCACCGGCACGGCACTGTAACCAGGCATGGTGTTGGTTTCATTTCCCATTAAATGCCACACCGGTAATTTCCCCTGCTGTTGGTAAATAGCCAGCATCGAGTTCACGATGTCATCCACCTTTTCTGGCTGGATAAGGGTATAAAGCGGGTTTAAGGCACGATAAGTATCCCATAAAGAGAACGTAGTGAGGTTAGTAAAACCAGGGTTTTTATAAACTTTTTTGTCCGTGCCCAGATAATCACCATTGTGGTCATTATAGATCGAGGGCGCAATTAAGGTATGGTATAAAGCCGTGTAAAATACTTTCTTCTTCTTCTGATCGTCAGTTTTAATGGCTACTTTCTCAAGCTCCTTATTCCAGGCCTCATCTGCAGCTTTCGCCACCTGGCTGAAGTTCCAGCCGGGAATTTCTGCTTTGATGTTCATCATGGCATTTTCCACACTAATGGGCGAGATCCCCACTTTCACCATCACTCTTTCACCCGCAGCGGTGTTAAAGTTCAGTATGCCTTTTACTTTACGGCCCGTTAATTCGACACCCTGTTTTAAGGCGACGCTGTCATACACCAAAAATTCTTTAATCGGACGGGAGAACACCGCGGTGAAATAGATCCGCTGGTCTTTTGCCCAACCACTGGAATAACGATAACCAACTATGGTGCTGTCATTTAACTTCTTAATGGAACTTTCTATTGGGCGATCCCAACCGATACCTTCTTTCAAATCTATAATGATATGCGCCTGGTCGCTTTTAGGAAAAGTATATTCATGCATTCCTACGCGTTCCGAAGCCGTAAGTTTTACGCCAATTTGGTAACGCTTTAAGTTCACCGCATAATACCCTGGGCGTACAGTTTCCTCATCGTGGCTAAACAAGGATACATATCCCCCCTGCATGTCTTTTAAATTGCCCTTGGTTACTTTTAAGGCACCCGTTGTCGGCATAAAAGAAACATCGCCCAAATCACCAATCCCGGTGCCACTTAAGTGGGTATGCTGGAAACCCACGATGGTGGAATCAGATATATGGTACCCCGAAGACCAGTCCCAGCCTTCAGAAAGGTTGGATGGACCTAATTGTACGGCCCCAAAAGGCACGTTGGCACCTACAAACACATGCCCGTGAAATCCCGTACCAATCAAAGGATCTACATATTTCGTCAAATTCCCTTGTGCAAAAACAGTAATCGTACCTCCTAACATGCCGCTTAAAAGCAGTAAAGAGGTCTTGTTAAAAACAGCGCTCCAATTCATCTTTTATATTTCGTAATTAGTATTCATTTATTTTATTGACCCCTTTTTCAAAGCCGCTAAACTGGCATCCGTCACATCACCAAACAAGGACACCCCTGCCGCGCCATTCACCAATGCATGGTTAATTCCTTGACTAAGTTCGTCATCATTTTTAAAATCCGGCAAATATAAGCCGGCGTACAGCGGAAATTTGCCATTCAATGCTTTAATCCCTTCCGATACCGCGGTCCCAATCCAGGAGACATTTTCTTTATAAAAACCATGGTAAATCATCGGACAAACGCCACTAACCTTCCAATTCACCCAATCTTGTTTAACATTCCGGTGGGCAATATCCGGTGTCGGGAAAACAGCCGCTGTAATCGGCTTTTTGTATTTTGCGGCAAGCGTAGTTAACCGCTCCACCACCTCGTTCACCTGCTGGTAACGGAACTGTCGCCAGGAAGGACTTGCCTCCGGGTATTCAATTTCCTTCAGCGTTACGCCAGTGAGTTTTTTATACTTTGCCTGGCAAACGTCGCAATAACAATAGTCGAAGTCCGGGGCTTCACTGGTTTGTACCAGTTTGTAATCCGCCCAAAGGTTTACCGGTAAAATCACATCACAATAACGCACATAATCCAGGTGAATCCCATCCACATAATCTTTTTTCAAAGCGGCTTCGTATACACTTTCCAGGTACTCACGTACCTCTTCTCTCGAAGGGCATAACCAGCGGTAATAATTTACATAGGGAGGTTTTTCGGCACAGGATTCGCCATTTCTGTTTTTCGCATACCAATCGGGATGGTCGGCTAAAAGCGACTTCTCCCCGCGGTTCATCGTCCAGATCCAGTAATGGGCTTCCAGCTTTTGTGCTTTTGCCGCTCGGAAATGGACTTCACTGTCATGCTCAAAAAATATTCCACGGATCCCTGCTTCATAATATTTACGGTACCGCAGCGCTAACTCCTCTGCGGTATCTTTAAGGTTGGGATTTGTCCACACCCAATGTTTAAACTTCTTTTCTGGTGCTGCAGCTAAGACTGAAGCTGTAGATGCCACTGGAAGTAAGGCGGCCGACAAACCCGCTAACACGCTTCCTTTTATAAATTTCCTGCGTTGATTCATACCCTGATATTAATGAATTAAACCTTCATGATTAAGCTTGATCACCTTTCCACCGGCTACTGCAATGGATATATTAAACTGACGGGCCGTAGCCTGTAGTCTCAACTCGTTTAATTGACCCTCCAGCTGAAGCTTTGCAGGTACGGCCAGCGCACTTAAACTGAGCGCATATTTACCTGTCTTTTTTCGGTAAGCTTGCTGCCGCTCATACACCAGCCATAAGTATTTTTTCTGCTGCTCCTGGTAAGGGAGCTCAAATGTCGTTTGGGCATCTTTAGTAAAAAGAAGGTATCCCCAGCGTTCCGGGTAATGCATGTTGATCAGGCCCTGCGGCGACCATACCCAATTGTTTTCTGGCAACTCCTTGCCTTTGGCATCTTTACTTTTCACATATTGCCCCTTGCTGATGTGGGTATCCCATTGTACCCTCGAAAAATTAATCCTCCACAGGCTCCCTTCTTTTGGCGCCTGGAAGGGATGACCAATGTATAACGCCTTCAGGGGAATGGCCATCTCCACGGTCCAGCGTTGATCAATATCATCAGCCTTGTTGATGGTGCCATCAATATCGATGGCAGATTGCAAGCCTTTAATGTCCCAGCTGATCAGGGCATCACCACCCACCCGATAAGGTTTGGCAATGAAAAGATCAAAGATCTTATTTAAGGCATTTATTTCTATTTCAAAGTAGTCGTGCCCGTTTCCATCAGGATCAATGAAAACTTCAAAGTCATTGTCATAAAAAATAATATCGTCATGATTTTCTTGCTTCGCCCAGATATGCGGTTCCTCCAGCTGCGCTGCGATATACAAATGGCTATCACTCCAAAGCATCTTCACCCGGGTTTTGAAATTAGGCATGGGCTTTTTCGACCCTTCAATATCCACAAAATCGGTTGTCCAGGCCGCTTTTTGCCAGGCCTGTTCCGTTATCTTACCATCCACCTTCATGTTTTCAGTCGTGTGCTGAATCACATAACTCTTAGGCGTTGGAAACAGTTCTTTTTCCAGTGTCGGATAATGTTGGGCCCATAGCGATACATTTAGCAATAGTAAAACGATGGCAAGAAGGTATTTACGAAAGATCATGTTATTCAAGCTGTTGGATTAAAGTCAGGTTAATAGGTGATTTTAAAACAGGCAGCAGTTTTCAATTGACTTTTCTTAACCGCTTCAGGTATCACTACACGAATTCCATTGCCTTCTTTTTTCCAGCTTAACTTTTGTGAACTCCCCAGCAAACGCACCTGTTTAACAGACTTGATGTTTTCCATTGGAATATCTAAAGTGGACGGCCAAACTAACTCATCCTTCTCTCCGCATAGGAAAGCATAAAGCACCGGTTTATCTTTGCTTTTTGTGAGGTAAACATTGCCACTTGAATATGGCGCAACGGATACCGAATTGTAAATACCCTCACTGTTGATTTTCATCCAGTCGCCCACACCATTCAATCTTTCATAAACCGCA
>Ga0247813_10003016_pt1 | contig 11076 bp, 11 predicted proteins | sample UWRJL169409C1_FD_180719 | JGI IMG/M metagenome (GOLD analysis project Ga0247813, IMG submission 180719) | Plant litter microbial communities from Arlington Agricultural Research Station in Wisconsin, United States - UWRJ-L169-409C-1 | ecosystem: Environmental > Terrestrial > Plant litter >... | reverse complement strand
AGTCCAACCCCGGACTCATCCTCGGCGCGGCGATCGCGGGAACGCGGCCGCTCAAGGACAAGCTCGGCATCGTCACCGATGGCACGCACATTGTCGGTTTCGGCGACTGGGTCGAGCAGCTCATCGCTGAGTCCACCGGCAAGATCGGCCGCGGTCTTCTCCCGGTCGTCCTGCCCGTGGATGCCCCCGAGCTGACCGATGACCTCGACGACCTCCAGGTGGTCCGACTCGTCGGCGACTTCGACGAGGACGACGCCCGCGACGGCGAGATCACCATCACGGGGTCCCTCGGAGCGCAGTTGCTGACCTGGGAGTACGCGACGGCTATCGCCGGACGTCTCCTCGGCATCAATCCTTTCGACCAGCCCGACGTTGAGTCGGCCAAGATCGCGACGCGCGGCCTGCTGGATGCTCGCCCCGAGCCCGCGGCACCGGCGTTCGTCGAGAACGGTATCGAGGTTCGTGGCACGACCGAGGTCGTCGGTGCATCCACCGATCTCGCTGGCGCTGTCTCGACCCTGCTCTCGTACCTCGGTGATGACGGCTACGTGTCGATTCAGGCCTACGTCGATCGTCTGGCTCTTCCCGAGCTTGCTGCAGCGCGCAACGTTCTCGCTGAGCGTGCCGGCCGCCCCGTCACCTTCGGCTGGGGACCGCGCTTCCTGCACTCGACCGGCCAGTTCCACAAGGGTGGCCCCGCGATCGGCATATTCCTCCAGATCACGACCGCGGCGAGCGAGGACCTCTCGATTCCTGAGCGTCCGTTCACTTTCGGGCAGCTCATCCAGGCACAGGCGGCGGGTGACGCGAGCGTGCTCGCCGAGCACGGACGCCCCGTGCTCACCCTCACCCTGACCGACCCCGCCACGCAGCTCGACGCGCTCATCGCAGCGCTCGGCAAGTAGTTCGAAAAGCACCTAGGAGCTGCATGTCCCCCGTGGATATAACGCCGGAATTCAACCCGCTGCGGTTGGCCTCCGATCGTCGTCTCAACCGCATCGCCGGACCGAGCGGCCTCATCATCTTCGGTGTGACAGGTGACCTGTCGCGCAAGAAGCTGATGCCGGCCGTCTACGACCTCGCCAACCGCGGTCTCCTGCCGCCCGGATTCGCGCTCGTGGGCTTCGCCCGCCGCGATTGGGAAGACCAGGACTTCGAGAAGGTCGTGTACGAAGCCGTCAAACAGTATGCGCGCACCCCGTTCGATGAGGATGTCTGGCGCCAGCTGGCCCAGGGCATCCGCTTCGTTCAGGGCGAGTTCGACGATGACGCGGCCTTCACCAAGCTCAAGGAGACGATCGAGGAACTCGACCGCGACCGCGGCACGATGGGCAACCACGCGTTCTACCTGTCGATCCCGCCGAAGGCCTTCCCGCTCGTGACCGAGCAGCTCAAGGAGTCCGGTCTCGCGGAGCAAAAGGATGGCCAGTGGCGCCGCGTCGTCATTGAGAAGCCGTTCGGTAGCGACCTCAAGACGGCACGAGAGCTCAATGCCGTCGTCGAGAGCGTCTTCCCGCCCGACAGCGTGTTCCGCATCGACCACTACCTCGGCAAGGAGACGGTTCAGAACATCCTGGCTCTCCGCTTCGCCAACCAGCTGTACGAACCAATCTGGAACGCCAACTACGTCGACCACGTGCAGATCACGATGGCCGAGGACATCGGCGTCGGCGGTCGCGCGGGATACTACGACGGCATCGGCGCCGCGCGTGACGTCATCCAGAACCACCTCCTGCAGCTCCTCGCCCTCACCGCGATGGAGGAGCCGATCTCGTTCGATGCCTCCGACCTTCGCGCTGAGAAGGAAAAGGTGCTCGCCGCGGTAAAGCTGCCCAAGGACCTGTCGAACTCGACAGCCCGCGGACAGTACTCCGGTGGCTGGCAGGGCGGCGAGAAGGTTGTCGGCTTCCTCGATGAGGACGGCATGAACCCGAAGTCGCTCACCGAGACCTACGCCGCGATCAAGCTCGAGATCGGAACCCGCCGCTGGGCGGGAGTTCCCTTCTACCTGCGCGCGGGCAAACGACTCGGTCGCCGCGTCACCGAGATCGCCGTCGTGTTCAAGCGCGCTCCGCAGAACCTGTTCGCGGAGAGCCAGACCGGAACGCTCGGTCAGAACGCGCTCGTTATCCGTGTACAGCCCGATGAGGGCGTCACGATCAGGTTCGGTTCGAAGGTTCCCGGTGCCACCATGCAGGTGCGCGACGTGACCATGGACTTCGGCTACGGCCACGCCTTCACCGAGGCGAGCCCCGAAGCCTACGAGCGCCTCATCCTCGACGTGCTCCTTGGCGACCCTCCGCTGTTCCCGCGCCACGAGGAGGTCGAACTCAGCTGGAAGATCCTCGACCCGATCGAGGAGTTCTGGGCGACCCAAGGACAGCCCGACCAGTACCGACCAGGTACCTGGGGCCCGAAGTCCGCTGATGATCTACTCGCCCGCGATGGCAGAACCTGGAGACGACCATGATCGTGGACCTCCCCGACACAACAACGGCGAAGATCTCGAAGACCCTCGTCAAGATCCGCGAAGAGGGCGGCGCTGTCGCCCTCGGTCGCGTGCTCACCCTCGTCATCTCGACGAAGCTCGGCGAAGAGGAGGAGGCCATCGAGGCCGCCAACGACGCGTCGCGGGAGCACCCGATGCGCGTCATCGTGCTCTCGACGAGCGACGACAAGAAGACCAAGACCGACCCGCGAATCGACGCCCAGATTCGCGTGGGCGGCGACGCCGGCGCGAGCGAAGTCATCGTCGTGCGCGCATACGGTGAAGCCGCGAGCGATCAGGAAGGGCTCGTGACCGGGCTCCTCCTGCCCGACGCTCCCGTCGTCGTCTGGTGGCCCGGTGCAGCTCCGGCCGCTGTCTCCGAAGAGGCACTCGGTGGCATCGCTCAGCGCCGAATCACCGATGCGGCGTCGAGCCCGAACCCTCGAGCCGCGCTCGATAACCTGGCATCCACGTACAAGCCCGGCGACACCGACTTCGCCTGGACCCGCCTCACCCTGTGGCGCGCCCAGCTCGCCGCAGTGCTCGACCAGCCACCCTACGAGCCCGTTACGGGTGTCGAGGTACACGGCGCAGCCGACTCGCCGTCGACCGCTCTGCTCGCGGCCTGGCTCCAGCTGCAGTTGCAGGTTCCCGTCAAGCTCGAGGTCTCGAGCAAGTCGCACGGTTCGAGCGGTATTCAGGGCGTCGTCCTGCACCGTGCATCCGGCTCGATCGAGCTCGAGCGCACCCTCGCGAACGTTGCAACTCTCGTGCAGCCGAATCAGCCGACGCACGACATCTCGCTGCCACGCCGCAGCCTGCGTGACTGCCTGGCCGAAGAACTGCGTAGGCTTGACCCCGACGATCTCTTCGGCGAGGTCATCCTCAACGGTCTCGGACAGCTCGGCAAGCCTGCCAAGCGTCCCCGCGCGGTGAAGGCGTCCAAGCCGGCAACGACCAGGAAGACCAAGGCCGCACGCGCGTGACAAATGAACGGCGGGTGCTCGTGCACCCCGACAAGAAGTCCCTCTCCGCTGCGGTGGCAGCCCGCTTCATCACCACCCTCGTGGACATCCTCGGAGAACACGAGCGAGCGGATGTCGCCCTCACCGGCGGTTCGATGGGTGCGGCTGTCCTCGCCGACGTTGCGGCCTCGCCCGCGAAGGATGGCGTCGACTGGTCGAGAGTGCACTTCTGGTGGGGCGACGAGCGCTGGCTTCCGCGCGGTGACGCAGAACGCAACGAGACCCAGTCACGGGATGCACTGCTTGACTCGCTCGGCGGCGGCGTCATCCACGCTTTCGCGGCATCCGATGACGGTATCGACCTGGATGCTGCGGCCACTGCGTACGCGCAGGAGCTCGCGGACAACGCGCCGGAGGGCGCTGATTATCCCGTCTTCGACGTCACGTTTCTCGGCGTTGGACCCGACGGACACATCGCTTCGCTGTTTCCGAGTCTGACCGGAATCCGTGAGCGCGAGGCGAGCGTCATTGCCGTGCGCAACTCGCCGAAGCCGCCGCCCGAGCGCCTGAGTCTCACCCTCCCGGTGATCAACGCGTCCGACCGGGTGTGGCTGGTCCTGGCTGGCGCGGACAAGGCTTCCGCTCTCGGTCTGACTCTCGCGGGCGCGAGCCTCGACGAGGTGCCCGCCGCAGGAGTCGAGGGTCGCGAAGACACAGTGTTCTTCGTTGATGCCGAGGCAACCGCTGAGGTTCCCGAGAACCTCACAGCGACCGAGATCTTCTGGACGTCGACGGATTCAACCGACGCTCACTAACTCGTATACAAAAGAATGGCCCGGACTGCGTCGCAGTTCGGGCCATTCTTGGTAGGTCTTAGGAAGAAACTGTTCCGCGACGCTCGCGCAGCTGCGTGAGCGCTTCCTCGAGGAGACCGGCAGCCTCCTCTTCAGTGCGGCGTTCCTTGACGTACGCGAGGTGCGTCTTGTACGGCTCGAGCTTGGCAACCGACGGTGGGTTGTCCTTGTCGCGACCAGCCGGAAGACCGCTCTGCGGGGAGTCGATGGTAACCGGGATCTCCTCGTCGGGAAGGTTGGCAGCGAAGCTGCGCACCGTCTCGTTGCCGAGTTCATCCCAGTACGAGACCTGGATGCGGTCTGCGTGGTAACCGCGATCCTGCTCGCCCATGGGGCCCGCGCCGACGCGCGAACCGCGAATTGCACTACCGCCTGAAGCCATTTCTATCCCCCGAAATCAGTGTGCGACTAAACGCCTGTGTCGAACTTCGTGATCAGTCCGAGCAGAACAATGCTCGTGATCCACACGATGCCGAGAATGACCGTGATGCGATTGAGGTTGCGCTCAGCAACGCCGGATGCTCCGAGGTTGGAGGTGACGCCACCGCCGAACATGTCGGACAGACCGCCACCGCGACCGCGGTGCAGGAGGATGAGCAGGGTCAGCAGGAGACTCGTTATGCCGAGAATGACCTGCAGGAGGACCTGGAAAATTTCCACGCGAAACCTTTCGAAGCGGCTTAACAGCCTCAGATAGTATACCCGCGCCGGAGCGGGGCGCGGTGTTCTCTCGGCACCGAGCTAAACGCCGACGTGCTTCTGGAACCGGACGATGCTGGAGAACTCGGGGATGTCGAGGCTGGCTCCTCCGACGAGTGCCCCGTCGACGTTGGGTTCGCGCATGAAGCCGGCGATGTTGCCCGACTTGACCGATCCGCCGTAGAGGATGCGGGTTGCGTCAGCGACCTCGTCGCCGAGGAGGTCACGCAGGGTGATGCGCAGCTGCGCAGCAACCTGTTCAGCCTGCTCGGGCGTGGCAGCCTGGCCGGAGCCAATGGCCCAGACAGGCTCGTATGCGACGACGATATCGACCGCACCGCTCACGCCCGCGAGAGCTGCCTTCAGCTGTGCGACGGGAACGGCGCTTGGACCGTGCAACTCGAGGTCTTCCGCAGTCTCACCGACGCAGATGACGGGAACGAGACCGTGCTTGATCGCCGCGGCGACCTTGGCAGCGACGACGTCATCCCCCTCGTTGTGCATCGTGCGACGCTCCGAGTGACCGATGATCACGTAAGTGCAGTCGAGCGCCTTGAGGAACGCACCGGAGATCTCACCCGTGTAGGCGCCCGAGTCCTGAGCCGAAACATCCTGTCCACCGAAGGCGAGCGGGAGCTTGTCGGCCGAGATCAGTGTCTGCACGCTGCGCAGGTCGGTGAATGGCGGGAAGATCGCGACCTCGGCCGAGTCGAAGTCGTGGTTGGCGTCCTTGAGGCTCCAGGCGAGCTTCTGCACGAATGCGATCGACTGCAGGTGGTCGAGGTTCATCTTCCAGTTGCCCGCCAGTAGTGGCGTGCGCTTGTTTACTGCCATCCGAGGACCTCCAGTCCGGGGAGGTGTTTGCCTTCGAGGAACTCGAGACTGGCGCCGCCGCCGGTGGAAATGTGACCGAACTGGTCATCGGAGAAGCCGAGTGCGCGCACGGCGGCAGCGGAGTCGCCGCCACCGACGACGCCGAGGCCGTCGACCTCGGTGAGCGCCTGGGCGACTGCCTTCGTACCTGCAGCAAACGGTGCGAGCTCGAAGACGCCCATCGGGCCGTTCCAGAACACCGTCCTGGATGCAGCGATGATCGAGGCGAAGTTCGCAGCCGTCTCTGGCCCGATGTCCAGCCCGAGGCCGGAAGCCCCGAACGGGGTCTCCTCGATGCTGTCAGCCGCCGTGACGACGACGTCGGCATCCGCGCCGAACTTCGAAGCGACGACGACGTCGGTCGGCAGCACGATGGTGACGCCGAGCTCCTTCGCCTGCTCGAGATAACCCTTGACGACCTCGAGCTGGTCGGATTCGAGCAGACTCGAGCCCACCTTGTGTCCGAGGGCCGCAAGGAAGGTGAAGAGCATGCCGCCGCCGATGAGCAGGGTGTCCACGCGCGGCAGGAGGTGTCCGATGACGCCGAGCTTGTCGGAGACCTTGGAACCGCCCAGAACGACCGTGTAGGGCCTCTCAGGGCTCTCCGTGAGCTTGTCCAGTACGTCAAGCTCTGTCGCGATCAGGGTGCCCGCTGCGCTCGGCAGAAGACCGGCCAGCTCATAGACGCTCGCCTGCTTGCGGTGCACGACGCCGAATCCATCAGAGATGAACGCATCGCCGAGGTCGGCGAGCTTTTGGGCGAACGCGAGGCGCTCTGCAGCGTCCTTGCTCGCCTCCCCCGGGTTGAACCGGAGGTTCTCGAGAAGGGCGACTTCCCCGTCTTTCAGGTTGTCGACGGCGGACTGCGCAGCGGAGCCCACGGTGTCCTTCGCGAAGGTCACACCCTTGCCGAGCAGCTCGCTGAGTCGCTGGGCGACCGGAGCGAGGCTGTACTTCTCGTCGGGAGCGCCCTCGGGGCGTCCGAGGTGGGACACGATGACAACGCGAGCACCCTCGTGGATGAGCGCGTTGAGTGTGGGCAGCGAGGCCCGTACTCGTCCGTCGTCAGTGATCACGCCGTCTTTCAACGGCACGTTCAGGTCACAACGGACGAGTACGGTCTTGCCCGCGAGGATGCCGAGGCTATCGATCTGGCGGAGCGTCATGATATTTGAGCTGTAGAGGCAGGTCGCTTAGAGGCGGTCTGCGACGTACTCGGTGACGTCAACGAGGCGGTTGGAGTATCCCCACTCGTTGTCGTACCACGATGCAACCTTGACCTGGTCGCCGATCACCTTGGTGAGGCCGGCGTCGAAGATCGAGGAGTGCGGGTCGCCCTGGATGTCGCTCGAGACGATCTCGTCTTCGGTGTAGCTGAGGATGCCCTTGAGGGGCCCCTCTGCCGCAGCCTTGTACGCGGCGTTGATCTCTTCGACGGTCACGGGACGCGACGCGGTGAGCGTGAGGTCGGTGATCGAGCCGGTGATCACGGGAACGCGGAGTGCGTAACCGTCGAGCTTGCCGACGAGCTCGGGGATGACGAGGCCGAGGGCCTTGGCAGCACCGGTCGAGGTCGGGATGATGTTCGCCGCTGCAGCGCGTGCACGACGGAGGTCGCTGTGCGGGCCGTCCTGCAGGTTCTGGTCAGCGGTGTAGGCGTGAACTGTGGTCATGAGGCCACGCTCGATGCCGAAGTTGTCCATGAACACCTTGGCAAGTGGCGCGAGGCAGTTCGTGGTGCAGCTTGCGTTCGAGATGATGTCGTGGATCGCTGCGTCGTACGTGCTCTCGTTGACTCCGAGCACGAGCGTTGCAACATCGTCGCCGGTAGCGGGGGCCGAGACGATGACCTTCTTAGCGCCAGCTTCGATGTGCTTGCGCGCATCGGCGGACTTGGTGAAACGGCCGGTCGACTCGATGACGATATCGACGCCCAGCTCGCCCCACGGAAGGAGGGAGGGGTCGCGCTCTGCGAGCACCTTGATGGGCTTGCCGTCGACGTAGATGGTGTCGCCATCAACCGTGACGGTTGCGCCGAGGCGTCCGCTGACGGTGTCGTACTTGAGGAGGTGCGCGAGGGCCGCAGCATCGTCGAGGTCGTTGACTGCAACGATCTCCAGGTCACTTCCCTTCGCCAGTGCGGCACGGAAGAAGTTACGGCCAATGCGACCGAAGCCGTTGATACCGATCTTGACGCTCAATGGAACTCCATTTTTTCAGGCGCGGGGGGCGCACAGGTGGTGTTGTGAAAAAGGGCCGGGGTGCGAAATGACCCCGGCCGCAGTGCCGCTATGAGAGTAGCAGCAGGCCTTCGGTCTTTTCGCGCGCAACGGAGAAGCGCTTCTGAACGTTCTCCCAGTTAGCGATGTTCCAGAAAGCCTTGACGTAGTCAGCGCGCACGTTCTTGTAGTCGAGGTAGTACGCGTGCTCCCAGACGTCGAGCATGAGGAGCGGAACGATTCCGGCGGGGAGATTGCCCTGCTGGTCGAAGAACTGCACGATGATCAGCTTCTGGCCGATCGAGTCGTAGGCGAGAACCGCCCAGCCGGACCCCTGCACACCCATCGCGGTCGCGGTGAAGTGCGCGGTGAACTTGTCGAACGAACCGAACTGGTCGTCGATAGCCGACGCCAGGTCACCGGTGGGCTTGTCGCCACCGTCCGGTGAGAGGTTGGTCCAGAAGATCGAGTGGTTTACGTGTCCACCGAGGTTGAACGAGAGGTCCTTCTCGAGCTTATTGACATAGGTGAGATCACCAGAGTCACGAGCCTCAGCGAGCTGGGCAAGCGCGGTGTTCGCACCGGTGACATATGCCTGGTGGTGCTTGCTGTGGTGGAGCTCCATGATCGAGGCGCTGATGTGCGGCGCGAGCGCCGAGTAGTCATACGCGAGTTCGGGGAGGGTGTAGTCAGCCATCGAAATATCTCCTAGCAATTGGTCCCGGAGCGCCGTTCGGCCGCTGTCCGGTTGACTATTTCAGTCTATCGAATGCAACCCAGCGGTCTCCCCGATGCTTCCCAGCTTCCCAGCTAAAGGTCGATGAGCTCAGGCGGCAGGTTGGCATCTGTGCCCGGAATCCCGAGATCCGTCGCGCGCTTGTCAGCCATGGCGAGAAGGCGGCGGATGCGGCCGGCGACGGCATCCTTGGTCATCGGCGGGTCAGCGTGGTGGCCCAGTTCGTCGAGGCTCGAGTCACGGAATCGCAAGCGCAGCTCCCCCGCATATCGCAAGTGCTCCGGAACCGTGTCACCGAGGATCTCGAGCGAACGCTCGACGCGCGAGCAGGCGGCGACTGCCGCCTGGGCTGAACGGCGCAGGTTCGCGTCGTCGAAGTTGACGAGCCGGTTGGCCGTTGCGCGCACCTCGCGGCGCTGGCGCATCTCCTCCCAGGCATGGAGGCTCTCCGAAGCTCCCATGAGTACGAGCATCGCGCTGATGGCCTCGCCGTCGCGCACGACGACGCGGTGGACGCCCCGCACCTCACGGCTTTTCGCCGAGACGGAGAGCCGGCCAGCGGCGCCCACGAGCGCCATCGCGGCCTCGTTGGTCGGGCAGGTCACCTCAAGTGCTGCGGATCGGCCGGGGTCGGTAAGCGAACCGGCCGCGAGGAAAGCTCCGCGCCAGACAGCGGCGAGGTCCTCCTTGGAGCCCGTCGTGAGCTTGTTGGGGAGTCCGCGGATCGGGCGACGTCGAGCATCCAGCAGGCCGGTCTGGCGAGCGAGCGTCTCACCACCGTCCACGACACGCACGAGATAGGAGTTGCTACGGCGGGTGCCGGAGGCCGAGATGACCGCACCCTCGCTGCGCACACCGTAGAGCTCGGCGAGGTCTTTGCGAACTCGGCGGGCGATGGTCGCTGAATCCAGCTCTGATTCGACCGCGATACGCCCGGAGATGAGGTGCAGGCCGCCAGAGAATCTCAGGATCGTCGCGAGCTCCGCGGCACGCACCGTCGTCTTGCTGACCTCGAGTTGAGCGAGTTCGTCCTTGACGTCGGCGGTGAGGGCCACGAGGCGGTTCCTTCTTTCAGAGTCGGTGGGGATGGATGCAGCGCGTGCGCTACTCGCGACCCAGGTCGCGGTGCTTCACGCTGACGGCCACCCCGGGCTGTCCACGCAACAGTGTGGCGAGCTCCTCGGCAATGGCGACGGACCGGTGTTTTCCCCCGGTGCATCCCAGAGCGATAGTAGCGTGTCTCTTGTTTTCCCGCTGATAGCCGGCGAGAACGGGAGCGAGCGCAGCGGCATAGTTTGCGATGAAGTCGCCAACGCCCTCCTGCTCGAGAACGTAGTCACTCACGACCGGCTCGAGGCCTGTGTGAGAGCGCAGTTCCGGGATCCAGAACGGGTTCGGAATGAACCGGGCATCAGCCACGAGGTCGGCGTCTGCGGGCAGCCCGTATTTGAAACCGAAGCTCAGGACGGTGACCTTGACCCCGGGAGTGTCGGCCTGTGCGAACTTCTCCTGGATCGTCGTCGAGAGCTGGTGGATGTTGAGATCCGAGGTGTCGACGACGATGTCGCTCGACGACCGCAACTCCTCCATAAGCAGTCGCTCGGCCGCGATACCGTCGAGGAGAGTTCCGTTTCCCTGCAGTGGATGTGGCCGCCGCACCTGCTCGAACCGGCGCACGAGGACCGCGTCGGTTGCTTCGAGGTAGAGCACGTGCACGTTGCCCGCTTCGCGCAGGGCCTGCACGGCCTCCTGCACGTCAGCGAACAGCTTTCCGCCGCGCACATCGACGACTGCCGCGATTTTCGGCAGTGCGTTGCCGGCGTGCTGCGCGAGATCGACGAGAGTGCGCAGCATGAGCGGCGGAAGATTGTCGACGACGTACCAGCCGAGGTCTTCGAGCGCATTGCCGACTGTGGAACGGCCGGCTCCGGACATCCCCGTGACGATGAGGATCTCCTGCTGCCCTTCGTGCGCGCTCATGAGGTGGACTGTCTCGGTGGTCGACCTGTATCCAGGCGGCGTGTGGTCACCCGTCAAGGATACGCGCGTCAGGGTGTGCGCAGCGCGGCGACGATGGTTTCGGCGAGAGAGGCACCGATCCCCCGTACCTCCATGATGTCGGCAGGCTCAGCGGCCTTCAGGCGTGCAACAGAACCGAAGTGCTTGAGCAGCTCAGCGACGCGGGAGGGGCCGAGGCCGGGGACATCCGACAGCACAGAGGTGATATCTCGCTTGCGCTTGG
>Ga0247813_10003014_pt1 | contig 11077 bp, 10 predicted proteins | sample UWRJL169409C1_FD_180719 | JGI IMG/M metagenome (GOLD analysis project Ga0247813, IMG submission 180719) | Plant litter microbial communities from Arlington Agricultural Research Station in Wisconsin, United States - UWRJ-L169-409C-1 | ecosystem: Environmental > Terrestrial > Plant litter >... | reverse complement strand
ACATCCGCCACGATCAGCGTTTCTTTCTCAGTATCCCGGTGGGCCGCACTGGGCGACATCTCAGGTTGGGCCGGAACCGGTACCGCTGCGCTCACTCGCTTGCCTTGATTGAATCAATTGAATCCCGGCGATTCTCAGGCATCACCGGGGGATTGCAAAGCCGCGCCCGCCATACAGTGGCGTACTGAAGGGCGCGCAGGCAGATCAGGGCTTGGCGGTCTGCAGGCGGTAGCTGGTGCTGGCCGTGGCGGTCGGGCCATCGCCCTGCACCGCACGCACCTCCACCCTGTGCTCGCCTACCGGCAGGTTGGTCGGCAGCGCGCCGCGCCACAGGTGCGGCGACGGCGTGGCTTCCGGCGAGCGGTCGAAACCGCGCAGGCGCTCGGCGGTGTCATCGGCGACGTTCTCCTGCAGCAGGCGCGGGTCCGGCTGTTCCACACGCTTCATCGGCTGCCAGGCACCGTCGTCCACGCGGTACTCCACCAGCGAATCGGCCTGGCCCATGAACACGTTGGCGTACACGCCCCATGCCGGGTAGGCCCCCTGGCGCAGCACCTTCGGCGCATGCAGGGCGATCTGGTAGTCGTCCGGCGCGCGCGCCACGTAATAGCGCAGGCCGTAGTCGCCACCGGGCTTGACCGACAGCACCGCATAGCCGTTCGGGGTGCCATCGCTCATGGTCGCATCGGGGATGCCGTTGCTGTCCTTCACCCCCGACCAGAACGCCCCGCAGGCCGCGCCCACGTTGTACTCGTGCAGCGGCTTGCTGCCCTGCCAGCCTTCGGCCGCACCATGATAGTAGTGCTGCTGGGTGTGGCTGTGGCCACTGAGCACCAGCACGTTCGGGAACTCCTTGAGCAGCGCGAACAGGCGCGCGCGATCCGCATGACGGAACGTCTCACGGCCCGGTGCAGCATCGAACAGCGGAATGTGCATCCCGAGCACGATCAAGCGATCACGCTGCAGGCCCTTCAGGTAGTTGGCCAGGAAGGTGAACTGGTCCGCGCGCAGACCGCCGACGTAGCTCGGCTTGGCCTTGGGGTCGTAGACCACGTCATCGAGGAACACGAAGCTCGCCCCGCCCTCTTCCACCGCATAGGTATCCGGACCGTAGACGGCGCGCCAGCTGTCCAGCGAGTGCGCGTCGTTGCCTGCGTCCATGTCCAGATCATGGTTGCCCGGCACATGGAACCACGGCACCTGCAGCTGCGCAGTGACCTTGTTGATGTCCGGGTACAGGCTCAGGTCGTCGTTGACGATGTCGCCCAGGGTAGTGCCCAGCCGCGCCGGGTGCTTGCCGATGATCGGCTCAACGATGGCGCGCTGGTAGTAACCGATGTCCTGGCGGCTGGCGGTCTGCGAGTCACTGAACACCAGCATCTCGAAACCGTTGCGTGCCGCATCGGTGCCCTTGGCCGGTTCCAGCGCGAAATCCCAGTTGCGGGTGGCGCCGCCGGTGGCGCGGATACCGTCGTACTTCAGCTTGGGCGAACCCTGCGGCGCGTAGTGGCGCCAGTAGGAAGGCAGCCCGTTGGCGGCGGCCGGGAAGCGGTACTCGTCCGGCTTGATCACGAACACGGTCTGGCCCTCGCGCACCGGCAGGCTGTAGCTGCCATCGGCGGCGGTGCGTACGATCGTTTCCCCGTTGGAGACCTGCACACCGGCCAGGCCGGGATCGGTCGGGCCGCGCCCGGGCTTGCCGTCGCGCTCCTGATACACCTTGCCGGTGACGGTCGTTTCAGCAGCCCAGGCAGGCGAAGTCATCAACAGCAGGCAAGCCAGCCAGGCGGCAGTACGGGTCATCGGGGGCGGTCCGGTCGGGGGTGGGGAAGTGTAGAGCCGCACATCATCGCCTGCACCGCGTTTCACCGACGTTAAACGATGTGCAGCCCGTGCCTACCCGGCGTGGCGCGCCGCCAACACCGCGACCGCATCGTCCAGCGACAGCCCACGCGCACGCAGCAGTACGGTCAGATGGAACAGCAGATCGGCCGATTCGCCCAGCAGCGCGTCATCGTCCTGCACCACCCCTGCCAGCGCGGTCTCCACGCCCTCCTCGCCCACTTTCTGCGCGATGCGGCGGATGTCGCCGTCGAACAGCGACGTGGTGTAGCTGCCGGCCGGGCGCTGCTGCTCGCGTTCGCGCACCACGGCATCCAGCCGGCCCAGGAAGTTGCCCGGTGCCTGCGGGAAGCAGCTCTCGCTGCCGGTATGGCAGGTCGGCCCGGCCGGGCGGGCGCTCACCAACAGGGTGTCGTTATCGCAATCGATCCGCACGGCGGTCACCGCCAGCACGTTGCCGGAGGACTCGCCCTTGGTCCACAAGCGCTGCTTGCTGCGGCTGTAGAAAGTCATGTGGCCCGTGGCCAGGGTGTGCTCCAGCGACGCCGCATTGGCATAGCCCAGCATCAGCACGCGCAGCGTGTCCGCGTCCTGGACCACCACCGGCAACAGGCCATCGCCCTTGCCCCAGTCCAGCTGCGCCAGCGCTTCGCGCGACGGCTGCACGTCAATGGAACTTACCTCAATAGACATCTCGAACCTCGATCTGCTGCTCGCGCAGGAACTGCTTGAGCGCGGGAATGGCAATGGCGCCACTGTGGAACACGCTGGCGGCCAGCGCACCGTCAACGTCGGCCTGGTCGAACACATCGGCAAAGTGCTGCATCTCGCCCGCACCGCCGGATGCGATCAGCGGCACCTGGCACAGCGCACGCGCCTGGCGCAGCTGGGCCACGTCGTAGCCGCGGCGCACGCCATCGCTGTCCATGCAGTTGAGCACGATCTCGCCGGCACCCCGGCGCTGCGCCTCCACCACCCAGTCCAGCGTGCGTACCGCCACTGCCTGGGTCTTGTCTGGATCGCCGCTGAAGCGGCGCACGCGCCATTCGCCGTCCGCTTCGCGCACCGAGTCGATACCGACCACGACGCACTGGACGCCGAAGGCATCGGCAAGTTCTTCAATCAGCTCGGGCCGACCCAAGGCGGGCGAGTTGATCGAAATCTTGTCGGCACCGGCATGCAGCACCCGCCGCGCGGTCTCGACATCGCTGATGCCACCGGCCACGCAGAACGGAATGTCGATCAGGCGCGCAATGCGCTCGATCCAGGCCACGTCCACCGCGCGCCCTTCCGGGCTGGCACCGATGTCGTAGAACACGAGTTCATCCGCGCCCTGGTCGCGGTAGCGCATCGCCAGCTCGGCGATGTCGCCCATGTCCACGTGATCGCGGAAGCGCACGCCCTTGACCACGCGACCATCGCGCACATCCAGGCACGGAATCAGGCGGCGGCTCAGCATGCCAGCGCTCCTTCCAGGGTCATCCGCCCTTCCAGCAATGCCTTGCCAAGGATCGCCCCGCCGCAGCCGACCGCCTTGGCCTGGGCGACATCGTCGGCATCACGCACCCCACCGGACGCCTGCACCGCCACGCCGGGAAGCAGTGCGGCCAGATGCTGGTAGAGCGCAATGTTCGGGCCGGACAGCATGCCGTCGCGCGCGATATCCGTGCACAGCAGGTGCTGCATGCCGGCCTCGGCGTAGCGCTGGGCCAGCACATCCAGCGTGTCCTCGGCGATCTCGGTCCAGCCATGCACCGGCAACAGCCAGCGGCCGTCCTCGGCCTGGCGCGCGTCGAGCGCGATGGTCAGCCGGTCCGGACCGAACTCGCGCAGCCAGCCGATCACCGTCTCCGGTTCGCGCACCGACACCGAGCCGACCACCACACGGGTGGCACCGGCGTCGAGGATGCGCGCGACGTCATCGCGCGAGCGCACGCCGCCGCCGGTCTGCACCTTCAGGCTGGTCTGAGATGCGATTGAGGAGAGCAGCGGTGCCAGCGTGTAACCGCCGGCACGGGCTGCGTCCAGATCCACGAGGTGCATCCAGCTCGCGCCCGCCGCGGCAAACGCCTGCGCGCGCGGCAGCGGGTCATCGCCATAGGTGGTCTGCTGCGCGTAGTCGCCCTGCAGCAGCCGCACCACGCGGCCTTCGCGGATATCCAGGGCGGGATAGACGATGAAACTCATGTCGGTTCGTTCTCGATGAAATTACGCAGGATGCGCGCGCCGGTATCGGCCGAACGCTCCGGGTGGAACTGGGCGCCACTGTGCCGGCCGCGCTGCACGACGGCCGCGAACAGCCCGCCGTGATCGCAGGCCGCGACAGTGTCTTCGCCCAGGGGGGCGGCGTAGCTGTGGACGAAGTACGCGCTGGCCCGGGCCGGCACGCCGGCCAGCAGCGGCGACTCGCGCAGCGGCAGCAGCCGGTTCCAGCCCATGTGCGGCACACGGATGCCGGTGGCGGGACGCAGGTGGCGCACGACCCCGGGCAACAGGCCCAGGCATTCGACGTGGCCTTCTTCAGAACCATCGAACAGCAGCTGCATGCCCAGGCAGATCCCGAGCAGCGGCACCTGCAGCTCGCGCAGCGGCTGCACCAGACCCTGCGCATGCAGACGTGCCATGCCGTGCGGGGCCGCGCCGACGCCGGGCAGGATCACCCGCGACACGCCCTCCAGCCCCTGCGCATCGCGCACCAGCCGCACCTGCACGCCCAGCCGTTCCAGCGCATAGCGGACCGAGCCGAGGTTGGCGCCACCCGCATCGATCAGCGCAACCTCGGTCACAGCGCCCCCTTGGTGCTTGGCAGCGCGGTGCCCTGCCGCGGCAAGGCCTGGCGCAGCGCGCGCGCCAGCGCCTTGAAGCAGGCCTCGACCTTGTGGTGGTCGTTGTCGCCGCGCACGCTCAGGTGCAGATTCAACCCGGCCGCATCGCACAGCGAGCGGAAGAAGTGCGGCACCAGCTCGGTCGGCATGTCGCCCACGCGCTCGCGTTTGAACTCACCTTCGAAGACGAAGTACGGGCGGCCGCTGAAATCCAGCGCGGCACTGGCCAGCGTTTCGTCCATCGGCAGAGTGAAACCGTAGCGACCGATGCCGCGCTTGTCGCCGAGTGCCTCACGCAGGGCCTGCCCCAGCGCCAGGCCGGTGTCTTCAATGGTGTGGTGCTCATCAATGTGCAGGTCGCCCTCGGCCTGCACGCTCAGCGCGAAACCGCCGTGCTTGCCGATCTGCTCCAGCATGTGATCGAAGAACGGCAGCCCGGTGTGGGTCTGCGGCTCGGCGGTGCGATCCAGATCAACCTCGACCCGGATCTTCGTTTCCTTGGTATTGCGTTGCACGGTGGCCCGGCGCGGCGCATCGGCCAGCTCATGCGCGATCGAGATCCACTCCCAGTCGCCGCCGAACTGCTCTGTGCGCAGCTGGAAGCCGCGGATCTTCATGTTCTCGGCGAACTGGATATCGGTCAGGCGGTCACCCACCATCGCCGAGCGCGACCAGTCGATGCTGCGGTCCTGCAGGTACGGCAACATCAGGCCGATACCCGGCTTGCGCGTCGGCGCGTTGTCCTGCGGCCAGGTGCCGTCGATCAGCACGTCACGGAAGGTGATGCCCTGGCTGGCGAAGATCTGCAGCATCAGGTCGTTGGGGCCATCGAAGCTGGCCTGCGGATAGCCTTCGGTGCCCAGGCCATCCTGGTTGCTGACGATCACGAACTGATAGCCCGCATCGCGCAGCTTGAGCATCGCCGGAATCACATCGCGCACGAAGCGCAGCTTCTCGTAGGCGTCGATCTGGAAATCGGCGGGCTCTTCGATCAGGGTGCCGTCGCGGTCGACGAACAGAATCGGGGTCATGCGGCAGCCCTCCGGGCCATCAGGGCGGCGAGTACACGGTCGTTCTGTTCCGGGCTGCCGATAGTGATGCGCAGCGCATCGCCCAGTTGCGGCGCGGCACGCTGGTCACGCACCACCACACCGGCGGCGAGCAGCGCATCGAACGCGCCCTGTGCGTCGGCAAAGCGGGCCAACAGGTAGTTGCCCTGCGAGGGATAGACACGCACCACGCCGGGCAGCGCGGCCAGGCCGGACTGCAGCCGGGCACGTTCGGCCTTGATCTGCGCGATGCGCTGGGTGGTCACGGCCAGGCTCTCCGCGCCGAGACCGGCCAACGCCAACTCGGCACAGGGCGCGGGTACCGGGTACGGCGCCTGGCAGCGGCGCAGCACCTGGATCAGGGCAGCATCGGCGATCAGGCTGCCAATGCGGGCGGCGGCCAGCGCATGCGCCTTGGACAGCGTGCGCAGCACGGCGATGTTCTCGTAGCGGCTCAACAGTGTGGTCGCGGACGGCTGCTCGGCATATTCACCGTAGGCCTCATCCACCACCACCAGCGCCCTGCCCTGCAACGCGTTGGCCACCCGCTCGATCTCGGCCAACGGGATCACGCTGCCCGCGGGATTGGATGGCGAGCACAGGAACACCAGCTTGGCGTTGCCACCCAGCGCAGCGGCGATCACCGCATCGATATCGGCGACCAGCGCATCGCCCTGATCGACCAGGGGCACCTCGATCAGCGGCGCGTTCTGCAGGCGGGCGCAGACGGCGTACATGCCGAATACCGGCGGCGTGGTCACCACCGCATCGCGGCCCGGCTCGCACAGCGCGCGCACCAGCAGATCGATGGCCTCGTCACTGCCACGGCCGATCAGCAGCTGTTCGGATGAGCAGCCGTACAACTCGGCCAGCCGATCGCGCAGCGCCGCCGGCTGCGGGTCGGGATAGCGGCGCGCGCCGCCCGCGGCGTCGGCCGGGTTGGCCCACGCCGACTCATTCGCGTTGAGCCAGACATCCCCGACCAGCGCACTGCTGCGCGCCGAAGAATACCCAGCAAACGCCTGCAGGTCGGCACGCACCAGGGACAGGAGGGAGCCAGTGCTCATGCGGCCGCCTCCATGCGCAGGGTCACCGCGTTCTCGTGGGCATCCAGGCCTTCGGCGCGTGCCAGCACACGGGCACAGTCGCCAATCGCCGCGATACCGGCGGCCGTGGCCGACTGAACGCTGATCAGGTTCTGGAAGCTGGCCACGCTGACGCCGCTGTAGGCGCGGGCGGCGCCGGCGGTCGGCAGCACGTGGTTGGTGCCACTGCAGTAATCGCCCAGCGCTTCGGGGGTGTAATCGCCGAGGAACACCGAACCGGCGGCCTCCACCTTGTCCAACCAGGCGCGCGGCTCGCGCAGCGCCAGGATCAAGTGCTCCGGGGCATACCGGTTGCTGATCGCGAAGGCGTCGTCCAGCGACTCGACCAGGATCAAGCGCGAGGACGCCAGCGCCTGCGCCGCGATTTCCGCACGCGACAACTGCGCCAGCTGCGCTTCCACCGCAGCCTCGACGCGGTCCACCATCGCCGCGTCGTCGGTCAGCAGCAGCACCTGCGAGTCCGGGCCGTGCTCGGCCTGCGAGAGCAGATCGGCGGCAACGAACGCGGGAGTGGCACCGGCATCGGCAATCACCAGCACTTCGGACGGCCCGGCCGGCATGTCGATCGCCGCGGCACCGTCCTGGGCAACCTGTTGCTTGGCTTCGGTCACGTAACCATTGCCCGGGCCATACAGCTTGTCGCAGGCCGGCACGCTGTCCGTGCCATAGGCCATCGCCGCGATCGCCTGGGCGCCGCCCAGCTTGAACACGCGGTGCACGCCGGTCAGGCGCGCGGCCACCAGCACGGCAGGATCGGCGCTGCCGTCCTTGCGCGGCGGCGTGCACAACACGACTTCCCGGCAGCCGGCCAGCTGTGCGGGCACGCCCAGCATCAGCGCGGTGGACGGCAACGGCGCGCTGCCGGCCGGCACATACAGACCCACCCGACCGATCGGCCGCACCACGCGTTCGCAACGCACGCCGGGCGCGGTCTCGACCGCATAGCCCTGGCTCATGCCGGCCTGGTGGAAGGTACGGATACGTGCGGCGGCATCGATCATCGCCTGGCGCAGTTCGGCCGAGACGGCCTGCTCGGCGGCGGCGAACTCCGCCCCGCTGACCTCGAAGGTCTCCGGTGCCACCCCGTCGAAGCGCAGGGTGATCTCGCGCAGTGCGGCATCACCGCCCTCGCGCACTGCTGCGATCAATGCGGCGACGGACTCACGGGTACGCGCCGCCACGGCCTGCACCGGGCGTTGCAGCGCCTGCGCCTGGGCGCCGGCATCCAATTGGGACCACGTCAAACGATTCATGCCAGCGACCGCTCCACACTCAACACCATCAATCCCTGCGCGCCCGCGCGCTCCAGGTCCTCCAACCGCTGCCAGGTCAACGCACCGTGGCACATGGTCTGCAAACGCAGGTGGCCGCCGTCATCGGGCAGCTGCACCAGCGGATCGGCATCGGGCAGCAGGCGGGTCAACTCGGAGACGCGGTCCAGCGCGGCGCGGAACATCAGCAGCTTGCTGTCCTGCACCTTCACCACGCCATCAAGACGACGCAGCAGCATGGCCATCAGACCGGCGCGGGCATCATCGGGTGTACGGACCGGGCCGGCCAGCACCGCTTCGCTTTCCAGCAGGGTTTCGACCGGCTTGAGCTGGTTGGCGGCCAGGGTGGCGCCGCTGGACACCAGATCGCAGATCAGATGGGCGGTGCCCAGGCGCGGGGCGATTTCGACCGAGCCGGACAGTTCGACCACCTGGGCATCCACGCCGCGCTCGGCCAGCCAATCAGCCAGGATCGCGGGGTAGCTGGTGGCGATGCGCTTGCCGGCCAGCTGCTCCACGCCCGTCCATTCCCACTCCTCCGGCACCGCCAGCATCAAGCGGCACTGGCCGAAGTTGAGCCCGCGCAGCGCCTGGTAGGCATCCGGCAGGCCGATCCGGCGGCGGGCGGCGCCCTGCTCGTCGAGCTCGTTGCGGCCGACGATGCCGAAGTCGCACACGCCATCGGCGATCAGGCCGGGGATATCGTCATCGCGGACCAGCAGCAGATCCACCGGCAGCGATTCGCCGTAGCAGAACAGCTTGTCCCGGCTCTGCCGCCAGCTCAGCCCGCAGGCGGTCAACAGGCTGCGGGCAGGCTCGGCCAGCCGCCCGTTCTTCTGGATGGCGATACGCAGCCGGTCACGTGCCGGGGCGGTCTGGGTTGCACTCATGGGGGAGGTCTCTACTCGGATTCGGGGAAGGTCGGCGTGGCGGCGATGGCGGCGGCGTAACCGCCGTGGCCGTGGTCCAGCGAGCGCGCCACGCGCCCGGTGGTGGTCACGCTGACCCCGGTCAACTCATGGATCTCGCGATACGGAACGCTCTGCTGCAGCAGCGGCACGACCTTCCAGCGGTCGGACAGCGCTTCCAGCTCGGCGGGGGTGCACAGATCGCGCAGGAACGCAGTCACCGCGACCGGATCGGACAGGGCAGCAAAGGCACGCGCCAGCGAGGCCAGATCGGCCTGGGCGTCTTTCTCGCGGGGGGCGGGACGTAGTTTCATCGTATCAATGTAATAGCGTGCTATTACATTAGCGCAACTGAAGGCATACGGTCAAACCGCCGCCGCAGGCGGACTGGGCCTGTTCAGGGTCTGAAAACGCACAACGCCCGCATTGGCGGGCGTTGTGATGCGTATCCACAAGGAGGCGTGCCAACCCACGGTCGGCACCTACCGGCAGCGGACCTCGGCACTTAGTGCACCACTGCGCAGGCATTCGCCGAGCAGGCTGCCCTGGCGACTGGGGAGTGACTCCACGGCCTCCAGGGGTCCGGCACCGCCGGGACACTGGTTCCCGGCCAGCTCGCGCAGGTCGTGCTCAAGCTGTTCCCGATCAATCACATGGCAGCGATCGACCGAGAGCTGGTAGTGCCCCGGGCCGATCCGCTGGCTGCGCAGCGCCGGATCACTCTGGCAGGCGGCGAGCAGGAGCACCATCAGCGCTCCTGCCCCAAGCCGCTTCATGCCATGGCCTTGGCCTGCTCCAGCTCGACCTGCAGCGCGCTGGCCAGCTCGTCGCGGGCGACCTCGAACTGCTGCTCGCGCAGCAGATCCTTGACCGCCACCACGCCACGCGCCAGCTCATCTTCACCGGCCAGCACGACGAAACGGATGCCGGCCTTGGCCGCGTACTGGAACTGCTTGCCGATCTTCTTCGGCTCCATCTGCACTTCGGCGTTGATACCGCCCACGCGCAGGCGACGGGCGATATCCAGCGACTCGGGCAGGCCGTTGTCATCCATCAAGGCCACCAGCGCATGCACGCTGCTGTCCTCGATACCGGCGATCAGGCCGGCTTCGCGCAGCTGCCAGAACAGGCGGGTCAGGCCGATGGAGATGCCCACGCCCGGCAGCTTGGACTTGCTGTAGTGGCTGGCCAGGTCTTCATAACGGCCGCCCGAGCAGATCGAGCCGATCTGCGGGTGGTCGGTCAGCGTGGTCTCGTAGACGGTACCGGTGTAGTAATCCAGACCGCGCGCGATCGAGAAGTTCAGGCAGTACGCGGTTTCCGGCACGCCCAGCGCTTTGACCAGCTGCAGCACTTCGCGCAGTTCGGCCACGCCCTGTTTGAGCGTCTCGCTGGCGCCGCCGTCGACCAGCAGCGCATCCAGCTGCGCCAGCGCGTCGGCGTGGCTGCTCGAACGCACCGCCACGAAGGCCAGGATGCGCTCGACCTGCTCGGCCGGAATGGCAAAGCCCTCGCCCACCAGCGTCTCGCGCACGTAATCGGCGCCACGCTTGTCCAGCTTGTCCACTTCGCGCAGCACGGCCAGCTGGCGCTCGCCATCGGCCACGCCCAGGCTTTCGAAGAACCCGCGCATCAGCTTGCGGTTGTTGAGCTGCACCGAGAAATCACCGATGCGCAGTTCGGCGAACACCGCGTGGATGACCGCCAGCACTTCGGCGTCATAGCGGGTGCTCAGCGCGTCCTTGCCGATCACATCGATGTCGCACTGGTAGAACTCGCGGAAACGGCCCCGCTGGGCACGCTCACCGCGGTACACACGCTGCATCTGGTAACGGCGGAACGGGAAGGTCAGGTCGTGTTCGTGCTCGGCGACGTAGCGCGCCAGCGGCACGGTCAGATCGAAGCGCAGGGCCAGCTCGGGCAGCGCTTTCTCTTCGGCTTCGGCGGCATTGGCCAGCGCGCCGGTGGACTGCACGAAATACACCTGGCGCTCGGTCTCGCCACCGGATTTGGTCAGCAGCACATCGGACAGCTCGAACACCGGGGTTTCCACCGGCAGGAACCCGAACCGCTCGT
>Ga0247813_10003013_pt1 | contig 11081 bp, 9 predicted proteins | sample UWRJL169409C1_FD_180719 | JGI IMG/M metagenome (GOLD analysis project Ga0247813, IMG submission 180719) | Plant litter microbial communities from Arlington Agricultural Research Station in Wisconsin, United States - UWRJ-L169-409C-1 | ecosystem: Environmental > Terrestrial > Plant litter >... | reverse complement strand
TATACCAGGGATTGATTATGTATCAGTAACAGGTAAAATCATTGACGAAGAAGATATATTAAACGGTGTTGATGCCGCAATGGATGGATGGTTAACAGCGGGTAGATTTGCTAATAAGTTTGAAGCTGATTTTGCTGCCTACTTTGGAGCACATAGATCATTATTGGTTAATTCAGGTTCTTCTGCTAATTTGGTAGCATTTTACGCACTGACTTCACCAAAATTAGGTGAAAGAGCGATTTTGCCGGGAGACGAGGTAATAACTGTAGCAGCTGGTTTTCCAACAACAGTGAATCCAATAATTCAGTTTGGAGCAATTCCCGTTTTTATTGATGTGGATATTGCTACGCACAATGTAAAAGCTGATATGATTGAAGCAGCAGTAAGTCCAAAAACAAAAGCAATTATGATAGCTCATTCTTTAGGTAATCCTTTTGATTTGGATGAGGTGATGCGTGTCGCAAAAAAATATAACCTTTGGGTGGTAGAAGATGATTGCGATTCATTAGGTGCAACTTATAAAGGAAAGAAAACGGGTACTTTTGGTGATATAGCTACATTTTCTTTTTATCCCGCACATCATATTACAATGGGTGAAGGCGGAGCAGTTTTAATAAATAATCCGATATTATCTAAACTTGCAGAAAGTTTCCGTGATTGGGGACGAGACTGTTATTGTGAGCCAGGAAAAGATGATACATGTGGGTGTCGTTTTGGACAACAACTAGGGACATTACCATATGGATATGATCATAAATATACTTATTCACATATTGGATTCAATTTGAAAGTTACTGATATGCAGGCTGCTTTTGGTGTTTCGCAAATAAAAAAGATTGATCATTTTGTGCAGAGACGTAAAGAAAATTATGCCGCGTTATATGATAGAATGAAGGAATTTGAAGAAGTTTTTATATTGCCAGAGCCAACTCCAAATTCTGAGCCATCTTGGTTTGGCTTTTTACTAACTTTGCGTGAAGGGGATGCTAACGATCGACATATGTTAGTACAACACTTAGAAAAAAATAAAATTGGTACGCGCCTTTTATTTGGAGGTAATTTATTAAGACAACCTGCTTATGCTAATATTGAACATCGTGTTGTTGGCGATTTGACTAATACGGATACAATTATGAATCAATCATTTTGGCTGGGAGTTTGGCCGGGATTGAATGAAACACATTATGATTATATTGCTGATATTATAAGAGAATATTTAAATTCATAAATATGATAGAATTATCTTCTGGTAGACGTTCTAGAAATATTAATAAACAAATTATTTTTTCTTTTATATTAAAATTTTTTTCAATGGGCTTAGGTTTTTTGGTTATTCCAAAAACCTTAGATATTCTGGGTAATGATCAGTATGGAATATGGTTGACAATTTTATCTATAGTTTCATGGATTGTTTCTTTTGATGTAGGAATTGGAAATGGTTTAAGAAATAAATTGGCTGAGTCATTAGCAATTAATGATTATGAATTATCTTGTAAATATATTAGTACAGGGTATTTTGCTTTGGCTTTGATAGGTTTTTTTATTGTTTTGGTTGTTAGTATTCTTATTCCGTTCGTTAATTGGAGTCAGGTTTTTAATACAAACATAATCGATAATGTAATACTGCAAAAAACAATGTTTGCAATATCAATAGCGGTTATATTAAATTTTGTAGTGAGTATTGTCGATCAAGTCATGAATGCTTTTCAATTATCTGCATTTACTAATATTACATCTATTTTACACAGTGGCTGTTTTATTATAATTTTAACATTTTTTAAAATAGACCATGATTTGTTTTCAATTACAAAATTGTATTCAATATGTTTATTGTTTAGCAGCTTATTGGTCACTTTCGTATTTTATAGTTTAAAACGTGAATATTTTCCTAAAATTAAATGGATTGATATTTCTAAAGCAAAAGAAATATTAAAATTGGGAGGTGCTTTTTTTATTATTCAGATAGCAACAATATTTATGTTTTCAATGTCTAATATGTTAATTATACAGTTGTTAACTTCTAAAGATGTGTCTACATATAATGTTACATTTAGATTGTTTTCAGTTTTAACCTTAGGTTTTTCTATCATTGTGACTCCATTTTGGTCTGCATTTACTGAAGCGCATAAAAAATCAGATTTTTTATGGATACGTAAATCAATTCGTAAATTACATATTTTATTATTTATTACTACTTTGGGCGCTGTGATATTAGTTGGAATTCATCAGGTGATTTTGGATTTATGGTTAGGTAGTGGTAAGATTAATCCAGGCTTTGGCGTTACTTCACTTATTGCTTTATATTCAATAATTTTAAATTGGAGCAATATTTATTCACATTTTTTAAATGGAGTTGGAGTTCTTAAAATGCAAACGATAGTGGCCATAATCCAGGGAGCTTTAGTAATACCAATTTGCTTAATTTGTACAAATGTTTTAAAAATGGGCTTGTCAGGCATTATCTTGGGGATGATAATATGCATGCTGCCATTTGCAGTTATAGCCCCCTTTGTTACTAATAAAATTCTTAAAACTTATTCTTAGTGAAACGAAAATTTGTTCTATCAGGTATTAGTCCTGGACGAGCTGGTGTTGGCAGAGTACTTGAATATATGATTTCTAATTCTAACAATGTAAGTTTCGTTTATCCTCCTATAGCCAGGACTATCTCAATCAAAGAATCTTTTTATGAGTTTAATTTTATAAAAATACTGATTAGCATTTTTATAATTTTTAAAAATTATTTTAAAACTTTTTCCTACTTAAGTAAGCTTTATTTTATTAAAAATAAAGAAATAATTATTTTACATCCTCAAACTTTAGGACTAAAGAAAATGGAAAGATTGGTTGGTAGAAATAATGTATGCATTTACGTGATGGATAATAATTTTTTCTGCATAAAATCATATAATTATTTAATCAATACAGGAAAACCATGCTTTTTGTGTTTAAATGCACAGTACGATAATTCCCAGATAAATTCTTGCAGTTCATTTCCAGTACCTTACTCTTACAGCGAATATTTTCATTTTATTAATTTTATTAAAAATAATATTCATAAAATTAGTTTCTTAACACAAAACGCAGGTCAGGGTGAATTGTTGAAAAAGCAATATGGTAATGATTTATCATTTAAGGAAGTCGGACTTCTGACATCAGATCTATTTGAAGATCCAAAATTATGGATTTTAAGTAATACTAAAAAATATGATATAGTTTTTCATGGAGATAATACACTTGCAAAAGGAAGTAAATATATATTAGAATTAGCAATTCATTTACCAGAATATAACTTCTTATTTCCTTTTGATTTGGAATTTTCTGAGAAGCCAGATAATGTTGATTTTATTAAAATGAATTGGACAACTGGATTAAAATCACATATGTTAGATTCTAAACTTACATTATGCCCATCTATATGGTCAGCACCAATTGAAGGAAGTGTAGTTAAAACTTTAAATTTAGGAATTGCATTAGGTATTTTTGAAGCAGAATATAGTTTTGGTAAAGAAATTCCTAATGAAAGCGTTTTAAAATTGTCAGGGAATGTTTTTGATGATGTTAAATTAATTAGAGAATTTATTTCTTCAGAAAATTATATGATAGCTCGAATTAATGGGAAAAAATATATCGAAAAAAAAATATTGAATATGATTTCGAGTTATAATAAAATATTTAATGCTTGAAATTTTTCGCATGATGAGGTTATTTGCAAATATATTTAGAAATAGATTTGTTTAATATTTTAGTTAAATGAATCATAATAGATTCAGGTATAAAAACATATTATAGAAGAATGATACTTTGTTTTAATTAAATTTTTATAGTCGATGAATGAATTAATAAAGTCATTTGTAAATAATAATCCTTATCTGTTTTTGGTAAAAATGAAATTTCAAAAATTAAGGATCAGATTTAGAAAATCAGTGGTAGGGAATAATAATGTTATCATTAATAATGGAGTATTATTTAATGTAAAGTACGACATTGTTGGCAATAATAATAAAATTGAAATAATGAAAAGAGCACTACTGTCGGATATTAATATTTACATCCGAGGAAATAATCATCAACTTATAATAGAAGAAAATTGCATTGTCAGAGGAGGTGGGTTTTGGTTTGAAGATAGTTCTTGTGGAATTACAATAGGCAAAAATACAACTATTGAATCAGCTCATTTAGCAGTTACCGAAGTTAAAACTAAAATTAATATTGGTGAAGATTGTATGTTATCTAATGAAATTGATTTACGAACAGGTGATTCCCATGCTATAATTGATGTAGAAAAAAACGTTAAAATTAATAATGCTCAAGATATTTTAATTGGAAATCATGTCTGGATTGGTGCTCGTTCTACAATTTTAAAAGGTGTAGTTATTGGTAATAATGCTATTATTGGTACAGGATCTATTGTAACCAAAAATGTTTCAGATAACTCAATTGCAGTAGGAATTCCTGCAAAAATTATCAAAACAAATATCAATTGGGCAAGAGAGCGTTTTTATGTTAAAGAACATGTATATCCAAAATCAGAATAGATTTGTAATCAAGATTAATTATAAGTTTTTAGTATAAAATAAAATAAATAATTTTAATGTTATCAGTAATAACAGTTGTATATAATAATTTTAATCATATAGAAGATACTATCTTGAATGTGTTAAAGTTAAAAGAAAATAATAATTTAGAATATATTATTATCGATGGGGGTTCTACAGATGGAACATGTAATGTAATTGAAAAATATAAAAATGAAATTTCTTGTTTTATTTCTGAACCTGATAAAGGGATTTACGATGCAATGAATAAGGGAGTAAATCTAGCTAAAGGGGAATGGTTAATTTTTATGAATAGCGGTGATTTATTTTATAATAATAAAAACCAAATTTTAAATTTAAGTTTCTTGGATAAGCAAGAAACTAAAGAATTTGATATTATATATGGAAATACCTTAACAAAAAATGGAGGAAAAATTGTTAAAGTTCCACAACTCAATATACGTCCCAATTATTTTTTTTTAGATACAATTTGCCATCAGAGTGTTTTTTTTAATAAAAGAGTATTTCATAATGTTGGTTATTACAATTTAGATTACAAGATTATATCAGACAGAGATTTATTGTTTAGAGTGGCAAAATCTAATGGTAAATTTCATCATGTTGACTATATCATTACTGTCTGGGATGAAGAGGGATTTTCAAAAGAAAATATTTCTTTATTTAGATTAGAAGATTTATTATTCATTCAGCAAAATTTTAGATTTTTTGAAAGAAATTATTTGTTTTTCGAAAGACGTTTTAAAAGTGCACTAAAAAAAATACTAAAATGAATATAATGCCTTCAGTAATTCTTGTGCATGTAGGAAATGTTTTTGTTGATTATATTAATGACTCTATAGAACAAATTCAAAAATTTAACGATTGTAAGATATATTTAGTTATATCTAAGAAACATTTTGAGAAAATTCAATCTAATGTCATATTGGTTGCAATAGAGGATTTAAAACAAAGTGCAAACCATGTCGCTTTTTTATCCACTTCAGAAAGAGATAACAATTTTAGAGATGGCTTTTGGAAATCAGTTGTCGAAAGATTTTATTATATTGAAGATGTAATTCTTGAATATGATTTAAAAAATGTTTTTCATTTTGAAAACGATGTAATGATTTATTGTGACTTAAAAATGATTTTGAGCACATTAATTGAGAATAAAATTAATATGGCGGCACCATTTGATAATGATTCTAGATGTATTCCTAGTTTTGTTTATTTCAACGGAAATGAAGTGCTTTCTCAATTAAATAAATTTATGTTTGAATTTCCTAATTATAATGACATGGAATTAATTGCTATGTTTAATAAGAGGTATAATTTGATTTCTACACTACCTGTAATACCTCATAATTATGATTTAGAATTAAAGTCAAAATCCGGGTTGATAGCAAAGGACAGATCTAAGTATAGTGAGAATTTTGATAAATTTAACTCTGTTTTTGATGCGGCAGCAATTGGACAATATTTGGGAGGGGTTGATTCAAGAAATTTGAAGCTTAATTTTTTTGTAAATTTTTTTAAGAAGAAAACTAAATTTATTAATGAAAGTGCAGTCTATGATGTTAGTAATTTTGACTATTACTGGCAGGAAGATGAGTTTAAAAGAAAAATTCCTTATTTGAAATATAAAGGAATAAATTTTAAAATTAATAATTTGCATATACATTCTAAACAATTAAATCTTTTTAAATAATATTTAGAATGACATATAAAGATTGTTTTATTTTAATTAAAAAATATTCGGCATTAACATTTTTATGGATTTTTCTAACTAGTACTGCTCCATGGATTTTTTACAGATGGCCCGGTCATCCATATAAAATATTAACGGCTATATGCTTGCTTTTCTTTGTTTCTCTTCTTTCATTAAAAGGCAGTAAATTATTAATTCCTCAAAAGATATTTTTTTTGCTTTTTGTTCAAATAGCATTTTATTTTTCAATGTTTATTTATCATAATGATACTGCAAATCTTAATCTTATAATTCAGTTAATATCTTTTTTAATTACTATATTATATATAAATTCATTTTTGAGTTTTGAAATATTTATTAAATCATTCATTTACATAATTTTAATTACAGGTATAGGTGGAGTTATTGTTTTTTTCTACCATCTGTTAATTGGAGTAACTCCTTTTTTTATAGTTTCTTATGGAGGTGACAATTCTTTTTTTTTAGGTTTAACAACAACTAATATATTTATTGATGCCGGATCAATAAGAATGATGAGATTTGCTGGTTTTTTTGATGAACCAGGTACTTTTGGGCTTTATGCTCTTTTTGCTATCATTTTGAACAAGATTTATTTTAAAAATGCCATAATGGAATTTTCTCTTATAGTTATTACCATTTTTACATTTTCTATGGCATTCTATTTTGCAATTATTGCTTACATTTTTTTGTTTTATTTTAACAGAAAAAATATGATAGGATTTTTTGTTTTTTTTTCAGTTGTAATTATTCTTTATTTAAGTCTTATGAATTTTGATAGTCCAATAGCTAATAAGATTAATGAAATGTCGTTTTCTAGATTAGAAGAGACTTCAACCGATTTTTCTAATTCAAATAGAGGTGAGTTAGTTATAAATGATTTTAAGCTTTTTAAAGATAATCCTATTTTAGGAGTTGGTTACTCCAATCCAAAAGTTTCAGGATCTAATTTCTTCTCTATTTTTGCGAGGTTTGGAATTATTGGTTCACTATTTTATTATTTATTATTTATCTATCTTTTTTTTGTTATAATAAAAATACAATCTTTTTATTATTTTAAGTTTTTTTTGGTTCTATTAATCTCATTATTAACTAGACCTGAATTTTCCAGTCTTTTATCATTGCTTATTTTCTATACATTTATTTTTTATATAGAAAATTTAAAACACAAACAAACATATTCTTCTATACCGTGAAATATCCAAAAATTACAATTATTATTGCCACATATAATATTGAAAAAACCTTAGATCAGGCAATCCACTCCATATTTATTCAAACTTATCATAATATTGAATTGATAATAATTGATGGAGGTTCAACAGATGGGACTTTGGATATCATAAAAAAGTATGAAAAAATGTTTGAAGGCAGGTTAAAATTTGTTTCAGAGAAAGATAAAGGTATTTATGATGCTTGGAATAAGGGAATCTTACTTTCAACCGGTGAGTGGATTACATTTCTAGGAGCAGATGATTTTCTTTTACAGGATTTTTGCATGAACTATTATAATGTTTTCAACAATGATAAAAGCCTGAATTTTATTTCTTCAATAAATGCACTGGTAACAGAAGATATGAAGCCCATAAGGTTTTATGGTAAACCATTTAGTAAAAAGTTTAAAGTATATTGTACAATAGCACATGTTGGTAGCTTTCATCATAAAAATTTGTTTGCAACTTATGGCAACTTTGATATAAGTTACTTAATTGCCGGAGATTATGATTTTTTACTCAGGGCGAGAAGTGGAATTATTCCTTATTTTTTGCCTAAACTTAATGTGATTGTAAGAGATGGAGGAATTAGTAATAAAAACATAACTAATGTTTTCACAGAACAAATAAAAACTAAAATTAAAAATAAAGCAAGGTTGAAAATTTTATGCTATTACGATTTTTGCATAGCTTTTATCAAATATAAAACAAGAAGAATCATAAATACAGTTAAATGATGTTAGACATTGTATATGTAACAAAAATAGATCATCTATATACATTAAAGCTAAGTATAATTAAAATTTCAGCACTTTACGACGTAAATTCAATATATATAGTTACTGATAAAAAAAAATTTAAATTATTCAATTTTGACTTCCCTGCTAATATCGTTTTAATTGACCAAAATGAAGTTTTGCCAAATATGATTAAATCAGATTTGGATACTTTGCAGTTGCCTTTTTTTCCAGGTAGATCTGGTTGGTACTTTCAACAATTATTAAAATTAGGTATTTCAAATATAAAATCTTTAAGTGAGAATTATGTTGTGATCGATGCCGATACCATATTTTTGAAGCCTATTACTTTTATAAATGAGCACAACCAGTTTGTGTTTTTGAAGGCTACAGAATATCACAAGCCATATTTTGAAAATTATAAGCTTTTATTGAATGAAGAGCCTAATAGAGAATTTTCATTTATCTCTCAGTATATGGTTTTTAATAAAACGATTGTTAAAATGCTTTGCACAGATATAGAAAAACAATTTAATAACAGTTCTACTTGGAATTGGTTAATAATGAATAATTTAAAAGGTGAAAGTGGGAGCTTGTTTAGTGAATATGAAACCTATGGTCATTACATCAAAAATCATTTTCCTGAAAAATGCGTTTTTGTTACTATGAACTGGCTAAGAGAAGGGTCTTCATATTTAAATACCACTGCTCCATCCTTACATGATGTTAATAAGTTTTCTGAAGAATATTGTTTGGTCTCATTTGAATTACAAAGTTCGGGGTATTTAAATAAGTTTAAACGATTTTTTTTTCATAAATTATATCCTTATTATAATTATTTTTTAAATAATAAAATTAAAAAATGAAACTTTTAATAAACACATCTACACTTAGTGGTACTGGTGTTACTCAAGTAGCTGTCTCTTTTATAAGAGAATGTATAGCTATATCATCAAATGAATACCATATTCTTCTGAGTACAACAGTGTCTAATGAAATTGATAAATCGCAGTTTCCTAATAATTTTTTCTTTTATCTTATTGAATCTCATCCATTATATGGAATTAAAGGATTTGAAATTAGAAGAAAAATTAGAAATTTGGAAAAAATGATAAAACCAGATTGTGTATTTAGTGTTTTTGGACCTTCATATTGGACCCCAAGGCAGCCACATCTAATGGGTTATGCTTATCCTCACTATGTTTATCCTGAATCTCCATTATTTAAAAATATAAGTTATGGTGAAATAATTAAAAGAAAATTTTTCAAAATTATTCATACCTATTTTTTAAGAAAAAATGGCAACTATTATGTTTGTGAAACAGAAGATGTATCTAACCGATTAAGTAAAATCTTAAATGTAAAAAAAGAAAATGTTTTTACCGCAACTAATACATATAATGATTATTTTAACAATTTTGAAGTTTCTGAAACCAAATTATTACCTGTTAAAGTAAAAGAAGAATATCGTTTTTTGAGTTTATGTTCATTTGCACCGCATAAAAATATTACTATATTAAATAAAGTAATCCCTTTATTGAACAAAATGGATCTTAGTGTAAAAGTTAAATTTATTTTAACAATAGATGACTTGTCTTTCGAAAAACACTTTGATGAAAGCGTAAAAGAATCTATTATTAATATTGGTAGAATTGACGTTTCAAAATGCCCACAATTATATCATGAATGTGATGCCCTTTTTTTACCGACAACTCTAGAATGTTTTTCAGCAAATTATCCGGAGGCAATGAAAATGAAAAAGCCTATTTTGACTTCTAATTTGTCGTTTGCTACCACTGTTTGTAAAAATGCAGCATTATATTTTGATCCCTACAATGAAAATGAAATTGTTTCAACAATTATGAATATTATTAGCAATTTAGAAACGAGGGAAACTTTAATTAAAAATGGAGAAAATAATTTAAATTCATTTTTAACTTCAAAACAAAGAGCTGAGAAATATTTGCAAATTTGCGAAAGTATGATTAAGTAAAAATCTAATGAAAAAAAGATTTAAGGATAAATAATTTTAAGAGAACAACATAAATATTAATTATAATGTTAATTACAGTAAGTATTGTATTATATAATAATGACGAATCAGAATTAAAAAAAACAATTCTTAGTGTTTTTAATACATCACAAAAAATAAACCTGTATCTTATTGATAATTCTCAAAAAGATGATCTAAAAACTTTATGTGAAAATCACTCAACAATAGTTTATATTCATAACCCATCTAATCCAGGATTTGGTGCAGCACATAATATTGCAATCCAAAAAGGAATAGAATTGGGTGCAAAATATCACTTTATTATCAATCCAGATGTTTTTTTTGAAGGAGATGTGATTTCATCAATGATTGCTCATATTGAGAACGATAAAACAATTGGAATGATGATGCCTCAAATTTTAAATTTGGATGGGAGTGTTCAAAATTTACCAAAATTATTACCAAGTCCACTAAGTATCTTGTGGAGAAAATTAAAAAAACCAAGCAGGCCTTATCAAAAATTCATCAACCGTTATGAGTTACGAAAAGTTCCTGAGAAAATGATTTATAACGCACCTGTACTTTCTGGATGCTTTACATTATTAAATATGGAAGCAATAAAGAAAGTAGGTTTTTATGATGATAAATATTTTATGTACTTTGAGGATTGGGATTTATCAAGAAGAATTCATAAATATTATAGAACAATTTATTTCCCATTAGTTTCTGTTTATCATGGATATGAATCTGGAGCGAATAAAAGCAGTAAATTATTTAAAATATTTGTTAATTCTGCTATTACATATTTCAATAAGTGGGGTTGGTTTTTTGATTCTGAAAAAAATAAAATAAACAATCAAGCATTATCACAGT
>Ga0247813_10003011_pt1 | contig 11084 bp, 10 predicted proteins | sample UWRJL169409C1_FD_180719 | JGI IMG/M metagenome (GOLD analysis project Ga0247813, IMG submission 180719) | Plant litter microbial communities from Arlington Agricultural Research Station in Wisconsin, United States - UWRJ-L169-409C-1 | ecosystem: Environmental > Terrestrial > Plant litter >... | reverse complement strand
AAGACACGAGGCCACCGTCGAGATCGCCGGTCGCCAGCTTGCCGGCATTGACGACGTGCAAGCCGTCAACATCCTTTTCCGGCAGGATGGACTGGATGATCGCTTCCGAATTGAAGTGTTTCGGCAAAGGGAGCTGCACGAGAATGCCGTGAAGCGTTTCATCCTTGTTGAGGGTCTGAACCAGAGCGGCTAGGTCCTCCTGCGTGGTTTCCTCCGGCAGCGTATGCTGAACCGATGTGAAGCCGCATTCCTTGGCCATCTTGCTCTTGGAAGACACGTAGGCGTGGCTTGCCGGGTCGTTTCCGACGATGACGACGGCGAGGCCGGTCTTGACAGCAGCCTGATCCTTCAATGCCTGCGATGCGGTTTTCACGGCATCGATCACCGACGCTGCAACTTGCTTGCCATCAATCACGGTCGTCACGGTGTTCTCCCAGATTCTCGTTTGTTTTGTTCACTCTAGTTTCAGCAAAAAATAACGGTCGCCTCAATGCGTCCTATGCTGTCCCGATCGAATAATTTCAAGGCAGGACCAATGATGGCGGTGCGAAAACACCTTTGCGGCCCGATTTTCTTGCATTTCTGAGAAGATGGCCGCGCTCGCCGCCGGCTGGATGCAAGACCGCTAATAGCGGCCGCCGGCCCGCAGCTTCGTATAGTGTTCGACGCGGTAGCGCAGGGCGCGCAGGTTTTCCTGAACGTGAGCAATGTCGCTATCGTCAGCATCCTTGTCCTGCATCGCGCGCAGATAATCCCGCAGATCAGACGGTGTCGTGTCCTGACGCTGAGGAAAGACGGAGAGAGCCGCAGCAGAGGCAGCCGCGTGATGAGCCGAGGGCATAAGCGGCCGGTATTGCGCAGTTGCGGGAGGAGATTCCACGGCATGACGCTGCGTTCCCGCACCATCCGGGTGATGATCGTCCCTGCCCGGCGGATCACGTTGCGGAGTAGCCGCGCCTATGCGGTTCGACCGTTGGAGCAGATCCTTGAGGCTGCGATAGGCACCGAGCATGACACCCAGTCCGACGCCTGCCATGAAGCCTGCGATCATCCCGCCAATCGCGATCAGCTTGCGCGAAGGTCCGGCCGACTGGAGTGGCGGCTCCGCCGAGGAAATCACCCGAATGTTCTTTGAGGTCAGCTTCTCTTCCTGACCGGTTTCGCTCGCCCGTTTCAGGAATGATTCGTAGATCATCCGCGTCGCGTTGGCCTTACGCTCCAACTCGCGCAATTCGATGAAGCTGGCCGACGAATTGACTTGCTGCGCCTTCAAGACCGCCAACTGCTGAATCAGATCCTTCTCGGTCCGGACGGCCCTGTCCAGTTCGGTCTGAGCCGCCGCTTCGATACGGCGGAGTTCATTGCCGATTTCCGAACGTGCGACCTCCAGCGACTGGACGGCCGCAAGTCTCTGGGGATGCCGCGGCCCAAGGCTTGCATCCAGTGCGCCCAATTGTGCACGGGCTTGAGAATACTGCTTGCGCAGTTCCTGCAGCGCAACCGAGCTGAGTTCTTCCGGGAACGCGCCGGTGAGCACATCATCCAGCCGGGTTTTCGTGACGACCTCGACTTTCGCCCTCGCATCGGCGATACGGTTTCGCACGGCGCCGACCTGATCGTTCAGGGAAAACAACTGCTTGTCTGAAATCAGCTCGCCACCTGCGCCAACGATATCATGGTCTGCCTTGTATTTCTCGACCGCATTTTCAGCCATATCGAGCTCTGTCTGAAGCTCCGTCAGGCGGCTGTCGAGAGCGGCGGTGGTCCGCTGGAAGAACCCGGATTGGGCTGCCTGTTCCTCGTTCAGGAAGGTGGTCACCAAGCGATTGGCGATCAGCGCCGATTTTGCCGCGTCCCGGCTTTTCACATCGACCGTGACGATGAAAGTCTTCGGATCACGGGACACCGTTACCGCGTTGCTCAATTTTTCCAGCGTCTGCGGGCTGACCCCGGATGCAGGCACCGGCTGGGCCTTGCGGGGCGAGAAGATTTCGCGGATGAGGCCGATCCCGGCCGAAAGGCCGCCTCTGCCGGCGGAGGCGCCACCGAATTCCGGATCACGATCGAGCCCCATGTCGAGAGCAACCTTTTCCAGAACCGTTCGGGAACGCAACACTTCCAACTGACTGTCAACCAGAGCCAGGATCGCTTCGGTGGCCAGGCTTTCCTTGGATAGATCGGAATCCGTCAACCGCACTTCGCGCGGATCGACGTAGAGCTTGCTTTCGGCCACATAGACGCTGGGTGTCGATATCGCCATGAATACCCCGCCGACAGCACCGACAACAGTCAGGACTACAATGATTTTTCGCACCTGCCAGACGGAGGTCAGGATCGTCGTGAGATCGATCAGCGGCCGGTCCTGTTGCCCTGTATGGGATTCGGAATTGGCCGCAGGAACGTAGGCAGGCGTATCTGGAACTTCGGAAGTCCGCGCTGACTCGGTCTTGCCGCTCTTGAACCAACCCAAAAGACGGGCAGTTATTTTCTGAGAAACCGCTGCTTCAGGAAGGCGGACCGGTTGCGTCCCATCGACGGGCGATTTCGGTTTGACAGCGGGACCGCCCAGCCGGTTCAATAACTCGTTTGCATTACGCGCGACGGGAGCAGTAGCACGCGCCGATGTCCTTGAACGCAACAATCCGTCGCCCTCAATCGACGCCCGATCGAAGAGAGGCTGGCGAGCCACGGTCCGCTTGTTATCTTCCGGATCAAACATCAATGCCTGCAAACACCCGTAACCGGGCAAAGTGACTGGTTATGAATGAAGCTTAAGTTTTTGTGGCAAACAAACCGTTAACACGTTGCGGTTACCTCACTTGCAATCAAGAACAACCTGCAATCTCAAACTGCTCATTAAGCTTTACCGGTTAGAAACGGGACTGACCATTCGGACCCTACTCGTGATCGATCTTGTAAAGACCCTCTACGCGCGCCATAGCAGCGTCATTCACGCCTATATCTCGATGACAAGCGGGTCGGCGGGCAGGCTTGTGCTGTCGCTGGTTTATTTCATCTGTATCGCCAACGGGCTTTCGATCGCCGAGTTTGGTCTTTTTGCCACCGCATCCGCAGCCGGCATTATGATTTCACGCGTGCTCGCCTTCGGCTTCATGTCGCCGCTCTATCGCGTTGCCACCGTCAAGCCGCTGCTGGTGGGCACGTATAGTGCCGGGTTTGCCGCCGGCGCCCTGTTGTCGCTGCCATTGATCGCAGTCCTTTGTCTTGCGGTTTATTATGCTGTTTTCGCCCGCGACATCGGGCTTCCGGTTTTCCTCGGTTTCATGGCCGCCGAAATCATCTGCTGGCGTGGGCTGGAGGTCGTGGTCATTGTCCTCAATGGGCTCGGGCGCTTTGGCCGGGCTGCCCTGCTTGTGATCATCGGAACGGGCATCCGGACCGCGGCGGCGCTGGCGTTTTCGCTGCTGCATTTCGCTTCGCTCGGGACATGGTCGCTGTTTTATCTCGGGGCCAACGCATTTGCCCTCTTGATCGCGGTCATCTGGTTTTATCCGAAGGTACGGTTGCGCTGGCGCCTGCACCTTTATATCAGGCGCTGGGCAGATTCGGTTTCGGTCGCCGGTGCCGAGGTGCTGTTCTATATCCAGTCGGAATTCGACAAGATCGCCGTCCTGGCAATCGGTGGGCCGGAAGTTTCCGGGGTTTACGCGATCATCATGCGGCTTGCCGACCTGACGGCGTTGCCGGTACGGTCGTTCAATACACTGCTGGTGCAGAAGATCATGCGGGTGCCCGGTACCATCTCGTCCTGGCGTACCCGGCTGACAATCGAAGCTCTGGTGGCGGCCATATCTTTCCTGGCAATCGCTGCCATGGCAATCTATCTCTGGATTTTTCCGCATGGGCTTGGAAACAACGTCGCTCAGGCCGCGTCCTATCTTATGGCCGTCCTTCTCGTGCCCTCGTTCCGCAACCTCGTCGAGTATCACTCGGAACTGCTCTATGCGACGGGCCGTACCGTTCGCCGGATGACCAATTTGGTGATTGCCGGGATCGTCAAGGTCGCCTTGCTCACCGCCGTCTTCAGGACAAGTACAGACACCGCCTATTGGGCACCCCTGCTGAACGGCGTCTATCTGGCGCTCTACGCCGCATCCTTCGCCCTCACCTACAGCGCACTCCGCCGCGAAACGGGCCGCGTCATCTAAGAGGCATCACGCGGCGCGTTCGAGGACGACGTTGCGGATATCGGCGAGATCGTGGCCGACGAAGGACTGAACGCCGATGCCAATCTGATGCGGCGCCATTTCGCGCATGAAATGCCTCAGCCCGCTGATATCGCGCGCATAACTGTCGTCGAACCACAGGACGTGGCAGAGCCCATCGGGCGAAGCGGCATGGCCCTTGCCCATCAATACTTCATCGACGAAGCGGCCATAGATGGTGCATTCCGAGAATTGCCGCGACCGTATCATTGCCCGTATCCAACCGCGCCCATGCAGCGCCTCGACATGATCGAGCAGCGCCCGGCAGCTGTCGGTACGCCAGGCGATCAGTGTATTGATGTAATCGCTAGCCGGCAGGCTGTAGGGGCCGATGCCCAGCAGCCGGTCGGAATGGGCGAGCCATTCAAGATGATTGGAGCGCATGCGCTCGCCGATTCCGCCATCCTTGCGATAGAGGGTCAACCGTTCGCCCTGCCACAGGCTTGCCGGATCGAAATCGCGCAGGAAAACCACGTCTGAATCGACGGCGAACATCGTTGTCTCTTCGATATGCCGGGACAGGGCCAGACGGCGCAGCTGCTGGACGTGCCAGCCGCGCAAAGGCAGGCTGTAGGGACTGATCCAGAGCTTGCGGCGGCCCGCCGACATCGGATCCGGGATCGCCCGCAGCCACCACGGCAGAAGGTCGCTTTCGCTGACCACCTGCCGGCGCGGTCCCTCCAGCTGCCTAAACAGCGCAACATCGAAAGCGGCGACGAGCAGGTAGTGCACCCAGTCGCCTTTCAAGCGCATGTCCATGCTCTCGCACAGCAGGCGGCAACGCTCAAAATCATTGGCGTAGGAGGCTGTAACGACAGCTGTGCGCATCATGGTTTCCGTCAGAACGATCGTGATCCGGCGCGCTGGCCGTCGACATCCGACGAGCTCTCACGCCCTTTCAGCTTGTGGCGAAGAACATAGTATATGAATAACGGGTTTCCGAGGATATAACGGCGCCACAGGCGGCGTGGCTCAACAACCAGCCGATGCAGCCACTCCAGACGCAGACGACGCATCGTCAGCGAAGCGCGCGGCACTTCCTCTGCCATGAAATCGAAAAGTGCGCCGACGCTCAGCACCAGCCGGGCATGGCCCGGGCCGACATGGCGGTCGATCCATTTTTCCTGCTTTGGGCTGCCCATGGCGATGAGGAGGATATCAGGCCTGACGGCACGAACCATGGCCATGACGTTGTCGGATTGCTCAGGATCGAAAAACCCATCAGAGACCGGAATGAACTGGTGCCACGGCGCATGCTTCTGAAAATTTTCCGCTGCACGTTTGAGAACGTCCGAACGTGCGCCGACCATGGCGACACGCCTCGGCGTCGTCATGTAGGTCATCAACGCCGGCACGAAGTCCGTGCCGTTCAGGTTGGCCGGAAAGGCCTTTCCATGAAACAGCATGGACGCCAGATCCATGCCATATCCATCCGGCAGCACGATCTGGCGGTTGAGGACGGCCCTATATTCCGGGTCCTGCATCATCAAATTGGCATTGTGGGCGTTGAGGAACGATATCACCGTCTGCCCGATCGGCAGCGAAGCGATTTCGTCGGCAAAGGCGAAGGCATTGGCCCAGCCGAAATCACAGACCTGCATGTCGAGGATCGGCCGTTGCGACGCGGCGATGGTTGTACCCGGGAAGACATTCATTGGGATTTCCCTCCCTCGCGGATGGCCAAGCCATACGGTGCACTATTCGTTTTTCTGGCCATCGACTGGGTTTCGCCCTGCACTTTACCGGGGTTCTGACGGGTTGCCGTAAGCGGCATGCCGAACCGCGAAAGCCCCTCGCCCATCGTCCCGAGCAACAGGTCTTTCTGTGCCTGGTGAAAAGCCGCTCCGGACGAGCGCTGGCGATTGCCAGCCCGAACCTGGGCGACCTTTGCAACCAATAACTGCGCAAAATCAGCCGGATCGTCAGCAACTGCGCAGTTTTCCGGCAGTGCGCCAATGCCACGCAGCGATGCACTTGTCGCAACACTTGGCAGACCCAATTCAAAGGTCTCAATGGTCTTCAACTGCACGCCGGTCCCGCCACGGCTGATCAACGGAATGATCGCACCGGCCTCAACGAAGGCGCGTGCATCCGGCACCCGCCCGAGCAGGCGCACGCCTGGATGCGCGATCGCCGACGCGTCCGGCATATGTCCGGCAATGCCGATCGACATGTCCGCCGGTAGCAACGGCACCACCCTGGACAGAAACCAGTCGAGGCCGATGCGGTTGGGCTTCCAGCTCCAGGTGCCGATCAAGGCAAGGTCATGCTCCGGTGCCGTTTCGATACCGCTTTGCGGCAGATCCCAGCGCGTCACCAGCGGCAGGACGGCGGCGCGGCCGGAAACGGCATGGCCGAACCCGAAACGATCAGCCTCGGCAAAGGTCCAGACCGCCGAGGCAGCCTGTGTCAATTGCCGTTCGAGACGGCGTAGATAGTGTGCCTCGCGTTTGAACAGCAGCCTTTCCAGCCGGCTGGACGCAGTTGCGGCATTTTCGAGTGCGGAATCCGCCTCAACATTGTGAGCGACGTAGATCGTCGGATATTTCTGGAAGACATCGGCGAAGGCACCGGGCAGTTGCACGGAATTGAGGACAATGCCGTCAAACGGCTGCAGCCCTCGCAACAGCGTTTTGATTTGCGTCCGGCTGACCTGCAGCATCTTTGCAGACGAAAGGGTCGTGCGATTGAGCAGCGCCGTGATCAACCAGCGCAACTTCGTTGCCCGGTCGACCCGCGCATTGGTCACTTCCAGGTCGCCGAGCAGATGTACATCCCCGCCCGGCGCCGCAGCTTGACCGGGCTGCAGATAGCCGATCACGCTGACCCGGTGACCGAGGGCGCGAAGACCGTCCAGGACGGTACGATTGGCGATGTCGAACCCCGATGAAGGGTTCTCCACCGGTACCAGCGAGGAAACGAAAACCAGATGCATGCTGCCACACGAGACTTGAGAACAACTGCCCCGACTGTAGCAACACGGCGTGAAATCACCTTTAAGCCATTCATTCAAAAGCAAATTCGGAAATTTAGCGTCTGTTTAGGAAGATTTGCTTTAGTGCTTGCCAGAGATTCGCCTTTGACAGGTTTTCCCATGCCCCCACCCGCCCAAGATGTGACCGTGTTTTACAAGACAATGCTTGACGCGGCGGACAATATCGAACTCGTCGTCACCCTGCCGACATTCCGGCGGCCCGAACATCTCTTGAAAACCTTGAGAACCGTTATTTCACAGGCTCCCGGCTGTCCTTTCGCGATCGTCGTCATGGAAAACGACGCCGATGGGCTGGAAGGCGCGAACGCGGCAAAAATGTTCTTTGCCGATCACAGAATCAACGCCCTCGTCGTCGTCGCGCACCAGCGCGGAAATTGCCACGCCTACAACGCCGGCTGGTCGATGGCGCTTGCGACCTATCCCAATCTCAAGGCCATCGCCGTGATCGATGACGACGAGATCGCATCGCCGGACTGGCTCGATAGTCTCATTTCGGTACACAAACAAACGCATGCCGACCTAGTCGGCGGGCCGCAACTGCCGGATTTCGAAGACAAGACACGCAACGATCAGAAACGGCACCCGGTCTTCATGCCCCACTACGATACGACCGGCCCCGTTCCGATCCTTTACTCGTCCGGAAACGTGCTTGTTACCCGGCAGGTGCTCGATGCGATGCCGTGTCCGTTCCTCGATCCGCTGTTCAATTTTATCGGCGGGGGAGACAGCGACTTCTATCGCCGTTGCCGCGAGAAGGGCTTTACATTCGCCTGGGCAAAGGACGCCTGGGTGGCGGAAACCATCCCGGCACGGAGAACGGAAGCTTCCTGGATCAGGGCGCGAAGCCTCAGAAACGGTGCGATCTCGGCGTTGCTTGAACATCGCGCCGCACCTGGGTTTGGTGGCCGCGCCAAGACGATCGCCAAATCACTGGCACTGCTTGCAGTGTCGCCGTTTCGTGGTGTGCGATTGTGGAAATCAGGCACCCTGCCATCCGCAGGACTTTACCACTTTTACGTGGCGTGCGGCCGTCTGATGATGGAATTTGGAATGGTCAACGAGCAATATCGCAACCCGGAAAAGAACTGACGGGCGCCGACTTTCAGATCAATGTCCGGCTGCGGCAGCGCGCTTTTCGCTTTCAGGCATCTGGTCATGAGCCGTTTCGCCATTTTTGTCGACGATCGGAACAGGCTTGCGCTGCTTTTCGTTGGCGGAATTGGCGATACGGGCGACGTCAGCCTTGGAAAGATATTCGAGCTGCTCGATCAGCACGTCAAAAATCACTTCGTCACGCAGTTGCTTGTTCAGCCCGTCCTTAACCTTCGTCTTGAAGGTGGCAAGATCAAAATTGCTGGTGTCAGCAACGTTGATCAGCTTCTGACCGACGAGAATGTCGTACAGCGCATTCGTCACCGATTCCTTGAGCGGCACTTCCAGCATCTTGGCCTTCGCCTTGTCGACGGAGAAGGAAAGCTTGGTGAGAAAATAGCCCTGTACGGCGCCATCCGTGATCACCGGGACGGTAATCAGTTCGCCCTGGACATATTCCTGCAACGCGCGGCGCTCAGATTCCGCACTCGATTCCACCGGCGCCGATGCATGCTGGATCGAAAAATAGACGGACCCGAGCGATACGGCGCAAATCCAGACACCGGTGACAACGAGCTTCAACATCAGAAATCGCCGTAGCGGAACTGCTGTTCGGTGTAGATGCCGTCCGCATCGGCTTCCTGTACGGCGGTCTTCAAGAGGTCCACCACAGAGCGGCAAGCTTCCATATGCGCATTCACCTTCTGCGAATTCATCACGAGCTTCGTCTTGATGTATTGTGTCTGCGAAACGAATGCCGGCGAAATTTCATTCGGCGAAGCGTCGCGATGCAGCATCGTCAGCTCATAAAGGCAACGGCTCTTGCGGGCATTCGACGTTTTCAGGTCGAAGCTCGGGTCGATGCCGATCCGGGTGTTTTCATTGTCGAGGATCATTTCGAGACGCCCAAGCACGTTCTGGATACGTACGTCACTCGATGCTGCAACTTCCATTCTTTGGCTCCCGTTGGCGCATACCGCACGCGGGTCTGAGCCCATGGCGTGGTCTGTGCGCGAAACTTCTATGTCAGGTCAGCCCGGCATGTCCGGGATAGCCTCAGGCTTGTTCGTTGCTGTCTGGCGTGCCCATGAAATCGGCGACGGCCTTGCGCTGGTATTCCTGGACCATGCTCAGAGCGACATTGTTGTCATTGCCACCGAGAGATGCATTGACCCGGCCCGGCGCGTCTGACCCGACGATCCGGTCGGTTACCATGCGCTCGGCAATACCGACGCCATCGCCCTGAGCCATGACATTGCCGATCTGCTCGGCCATCATGCTCTTCCACATGTCACCGGCGGTGCCCTTACCGTAGATCTCTTCGCTCTCGCTCGGCAGCATCGACTTCACGAAATTCTGCAGCACCATGGCCTCGAATTTGCGGTAGCTCTCCGGAATCTTTTTGGCTTCGGCCCGATTGGTGATGTCGCCGAGACTGTTGGTCGGGCTGTCCTGATTGAGGACGGCGACCGTGTTGGCAAAACCGTTGCCGTTTTCCGCAAGGCTCGTCGCCTGAAAAGCAGCACGATTGGCTTTCAGGCGCGCCTGCGCTTCCTGCACCTCGGCCGGATCGGCGGCGCGCACAACATCCATCACCAGGTCGCTTGGAGGAGAAATGGCCATGCGGTATCCTCTTGGTCACGGAGCCCTTCCAAGCGCATGCATGTGCGCTAGCGATAACCCCATAATTTCAGCGTTTTAAGCGAACGGTCCGGACGCAATCCGCGGCCGTTCCCCAAGCCGCACTATGACCGGTCAACCTTACCGGAAGCTGGTGACTTGCTCATCACATGCTGGTCGACGAGATCGTAGATGGCCTCATCCGCCTCGGCGCGATCTTCCAGTACGCGGGCGTCCTTCATGTTTTCCTCAAGCCGGTCGCCCTTTGCCCGCTCCTTGAGAACACGGGTCTCGTGCCCTTGCTGGATGTCCAGAAGCATCTGGTCCTTAAGGGCAAGACGGCCAAGCTGCGAGGAATAATGCCCTGAAAACATGGCGTGCAACGGGCTGGCAGATCCCATGGCATCGACCACGACATCAATGGTTTCGGCAAGATCGCGGCGTTTCCTGGCGGTTTCGGCCAGATCCCGCTCTGCCATCTGCTCCAGGTGCCGCTGCACGGTGACGAGGCGCTTGAGTTTCTCAGACCGGTTTTTCATCGACACTAGCCCCCTTGCATCATCGGGCCGAACCCATCGGCAAACAGCTTCAGCATTGCCGCGATACCCAGATAAAGAAGAAACATGCCGCCCATGATCAGATAGGGCAGCGAGATGAAATAGAGCGGCATCTGGGGCGCCAGCTTGTTGACCATGCCGATCGCCAAGTTGAACAGCAGGCCGTAGATGATGAACGGGCTAGCCAGCCGCAGCATGATATAGAAGGTCGTTTCAAGCGCATTGGTCAGCGTGATCAGCACGCCCTGCGGATCAAAGCCAACGCCGAGCGGCATCACCTTGTAGGAATCCACAATGCTCGCCAGAATGACATGATGGAAATCCAGCATGAAAAGAACCATCAGGCCGGCAAAGCTGATCAAGTTGGTCAGCTGGTTTTCCGCTGTATCTTCCAGCACGTCCGCCGCCGGGGGCGCGTTGAAGCCGATCATCATCGTGATGATCGTTCCGGCAAACTGAAGCCCGAGAACATAGTATCGGGCGATCAGGCCAATGACGCTGCCGATGACGGTCTCGGTGGCGACGATATAGATGTAGGTATGTCCTTTGCCGGAAATCTGCGGATAGATTTCATCCCACATGATCGGCAGGATC
>Ga0247813_10003010_pt1 | contig 11087 bp, 12 predicted proteins | sample UWRJL169409C1_FD_180719 | JGI IMG/M metagenome (GOLD analysis project Ga0247813, IMG submission 180719) | Plant litter microbial communities from Arlington Agricultural Research Station in Wisconsin, United States - UWRJ-L169-409C-1 | ecosystem: Environmental > Terrestrial > Plant litter >... | reverse complement strand
CATCGCATAAGCAGCTGTTTTAGAGGGGCGGGCAGGTGTCGTAGCTGTATTCGGTAATAAGGCTAGAGCTTCCTGCAAATCCTGAGTTATTCTATTATATGTTTCCTGCATCGTGCTCTTTTTACTATAGCTTCCATTTACATCAGAACTAAAATATAGTGGAATACCTAAATCGGTATTAGCTGTACTGCTTGCATAAGGTTTGGCATAAAGCTGTGCCAGGTGCCAAAATGCATAAGCCCGGAAAAATAAAGCTTGCCCTCTAATTCCGTCTAAGGTGGTCTGTGCTGTAGTAGATTTTAGTTTTTCTAAAGACTCCAGAACTAAATTAGCATTGTATACTACATAATATGGAGATTGCCATTGAGGATCAGCTTTTGGACGAATCGCATTAGCTGCCCAAACATACAAACTCTTCTCAGTTTCCGATATATTGGCTTGTAAATAACTAGCATCGATTACATAATAATCATCCGCTGAAACTTCTCCGTCACTTGGGTAACCAGTATTCATCACTGCATAATTGTCTAAAATTGCCTGACAGCCCGTAGCTGTTTCGCTTAATCCTTGTCTGTAATTATTTTTTGTATCCAACGCTTTTTCACAAGAACTAGTGAATAAACAGGATAGTAAGAGAAAAAGGCCAGCGATCTTTCTTTGATATGTATTCATTGTTTGCAGATATTAAAAATTAGCGCTTAAACCAATAGCATAGGTTCGTGGATTTGGGAAATCATATACTTCTGGATCTAGTCCTAGCTTATTCTCACGCCATATAATTCCCAAGTTTGAAATATTAGCATATAAACGTGCATTTCTTAAAAAACCTTCTTTCTTGTCTAAAGTGTAGGAAAGGTTGATTTCCTGAAGTCTTATATGGTCTCCTTTTAAAACATTGATTTCTGAATATCTATAAAAATTATCACGTTGCTGATTAGCAGGATAAAGCATAGATGGTACGTTTGTTTTTATCTCATCTCCCGATTGAATCCATCGATTAGCATATTCAGCTCCCTGTGCAAGGTCATTGTTCAACAATGCATTATATTGCACTAAATCTGCTAAAGGTCTTCTAAAAAAGTAACCTAGTTTATACTGAATATTAGCTGAAACTGAAAACGAACCATAGTGTAAAGTATTTCTGAGTGAACCAAAATATACTGGCACTGCTGAACCAAAATATCGCGTTGATGTTATATCTTGATTTGCAATCGAATAATAAGATGCATTATCAGTTACTACGACAGTTTGTCCATTTACAAATCCACGTGGACTACCAGTAGATGGATCTAAACCTGCCCAACGGTACGCAAATATTTGTGTTACATCATACCCTGTATTGTAATTTGATTCAGTAATTGCCGATTCAGCAGTTTTAATTCCTGTATTATTCGGTGATTTATCTACTTTTACACGGTTGTAACTAAATAATAAGTTGCTTGTCCATTTGAATAAACCACTTTGAAAATTCAGTGAGTTAATTAGTAAATCTACACCTCTTCCACGTAATTTGGCTGAATTATAGGTCATCGGATTTACCGTGCCAGACACTGGATCAACCTGATTATTCAAAAATACATCGGTTGTACGTTTATCATAATATTCCAGACTACCACCAACCCTGTTGTTTTTAAATCCAAAGTCGATTCCCACATTAAACATTGATATTCTATCCGGCTTTAATTGAACAGTAGGGGCGGGGTTAGTAAATACACCAAAAGATTGCAGTCCAAAAATTCTTGAATTCGAGTTACCTCCGTATCCGAAAGTACTTCTCAATTGCAGTGATGGTATAAAGGCAAATTGATAGAAGCTTTCTTTTGCAATGTTCCATTTACCTCCAAATGAATAAAAGGGTGGTATACCATGATTACCTTTTGCACCGAAATCATTTGCGTAATCTTTCCTTATACTGGCGGAAAAAATATAACGACTTAAGTAAGCATATTCAATATTGGCATAAGAGCTGAATATTCTTCTTGTTTCATCATATTGCCTATCACCTAAATATGGAAGTTGTGTCGAGGCAATGCCAGTAATCGGATCAGAAAATAAATTAGAAAATGGCCGAACGTAATTTAACACGTTGTTGATTGTTAGAAAATCGCTATTGTACCCAAGATATTCGTCATTTTTTACAATGCTATATAAAACATTATATTCTAGTCCTCCATTTACATTAATTTCATTACTCTCTTCCCATCTCTTCTTATAATTCAGCTGCCCACGAATTAACTGATTAGTTGTTTTAATCTGAGAAGGGCTATATAGACCACCTAGTGGTAAATTTAATGTTAAAGTTGTAGGATCAGTGTAGAAATTGATTCGGTCACGCATATAAAACGAATTTTGACCATTTAGTTTTATGCTTTTATCTTTACCAAGATTGTAATTGTATATAACGTCTGCTGATAACGATTCTCTAATTTTGTAATTCGCATTTAATTTTATATTGACATTTTGACTGTTCAATTTAGTATACCCCTCGTTGATATTCAACAATGGTATATAATTCATGTCTAAAATTCTACTACCATAGGTAGAAGACAATAGATTTAGAAATGCTGGTCTGTACTTATATGAAACATTTAAAGGGGTACCATGTTCGTCAGCGAGTCGAGTATATAAGTAAAATGGAGCGTTCAAGGTTCCATTAATATTGTCGTTTTCTGCTTGATTAATAGCTTTTCTATTGCTATAGTTCAAACTTGCATTTACTTCGAGGTCTTTAACAACTTTTATATTTGCATTATATGTCAAAAAAGTTCTACTGCCCTCTGAAAGCATCGTATTATCATGCATTTTGTCGTAACCACCAAAAAAGTGCTGATCTAGAGCGTTATCCCTTGCATCAATATTTATTGCGTAACTTTGAGTATATCCGTCACGATATAGATATCGTTTATAATCACTTCTTATATCGTTTAGTCGAAATCGATCAATTTGAGCGTTAGCTTGCATTGATGTCAGAGTACCCATTCTTTGTTGATTTAAAATCTCTGCTACTGGTGAATAAAATGGTTGTGGTTGAACCAAATTTGGGTCGCCGATAGTAATATTTGATGAAGTATACTTAAAGATTTGTGCATCTATAAATTCAGAAGTTGTCATCGTTTTCTGATAGAAAGCATTGGGCTTTTGGCTTAAGTTGAAGTTCGTATTAAATCCTACACTCAACGGCTTATCATAATTTCCTTTTTTTGTTTTGATTACAATTACTCCATTTGCACCACGTGAACCCCACACAAATGACGCTCCGGCATCCTTGAGAATAGTTATACTTTCTACATCATTAGGGTTTAGATTGTCAATATTGTATGGCGTTTGAACTCCATTGATCACTACTAATGGTAAACCACTTTCTACGCCTGTTAATGAAGGTGTAGCTAAACTGTTACTACCTCTAATTGTAAGACGCAATAGTTGAGAACTAAGTTTATACTGGTTTAGACTGTAAGATCCATAATTCGATGAATTAACAATATTCTTATTATGACCAAAATTCATTGCATTTGTAATGCCGTCAAGTCGCTTTATCAGATTTGGGTCAGAGCTATGCCAAAGATGTTCTCGACTTAAAACTTCGAATGACCCAGTTGTAATGTCTTTTAATAAGTCTGTATATCCGTTACTAACAGTATTTACTTCTCCAGAAATATTAATTGTCCGCTTCAGTTTGATAGAAATTTGATTGGACGCTGGAATTCCCGATAAAAGAAATTGGTGGTTCCAATAACCAGGATAGCTAATTTCTAATGATCCGCTAGGTGGCGATAGAATATGAAAAAAACCACCTATGTTAGTATATACGGTCTTTTTGCTGCCTTTTAGCTTTATCTTAACTCCTTCCAAGGATGTTCCATTTTCATCAACAATTTTACCACTATACATAATAGAGTCTTGTTTCGAATTAATTAATATATTGAAGGTGTTACTGGCGGAAGAAGCGTTAATCTGTAATAAACCAATCATAGTTAATATTATTGTTGATCTGCTTAAATTAAAAAACGTGCTCAGGTAAGTAGCAATACAGCCTGGTTGTGTGAAATAAAATCTCATAATTTTATTGCTTAGTTAATCTTGGAGAACTCACTCTGTTTTAAATATCTTTTTGAGGTAAACTATTTTTATTGATATAATATTTGCTATGGGAGAATTCATTGCATAATAATAATCCCTCCCTTCCATTCCAATTTATTCATTCTTTTTTATCTATACAGTGTATAGATATAGTGTAAGTCTCCTAGAGACAAGTAATATTTGTATATCATAAAATTATAGTATGATTTACAATCACAATAGAATACGAGACAAAGCTTTTTGTATAGTTCATTAAATTAGAACTGCATCTGATAAAAGATATCTAAAGCGATTGTGACCTCTCGCCGCAAAACCGGACTTTTATAAAGGAGAGATTTTCGGTGTCAAAAGATAAAATACTAAAATTGACATTATGAAAAAATCAAAGTTTACCGAGGCACAGATTACCTCTGCCCTGCGTCAATCTGAGACTGGTACACGTGTGGAGGAAATCTGTCGGCAGATGGGTGTTTCGCAAGCTGCCTTTTTCAATTGGAAGAAGAAGTACGGTGGATTAGGAATTCCTGAATTAAGAAATTACGGCAGCTCGAAGAGGAAAACACTCAGCTAAAAAAGCTGGTAGCTGATCTGAGTTTGGATAAGCAAATCCTTCAGGATGTGATAAAAAAAAGTTGTAAAATCACCTTATAAAAAAAATGGCCAACTGGATGGTGAGTAATTACCGGATATCGGTACAAAAGGCCTGCCGATGTGTACGGCTTCCAAAATCTATGTACTATTATATTCATCATCGCCGTGATGAAAGCTTGCTGAAAATGCGGATCAATGAAATCGCGCAGACGCGTGTCAGATATGGCTTTGAGCGGATTTTCGTTTTTGCTGCGACGGGAGGGTTTTCTTGACAATCATAAAAGGGTTTATCGCATTTATAAAGCCTGTGGATTGAACCTGCATACCAAACGGCTCAGACGTAGAAGAAGCGCGGCACATCGGCTGGAACGGTTGGAGACTAAAGCAATAAATAAGGTTTGGAGGACGGATTTTGTGCAGGATGCCTTATTCAATGGGGAACGTTTCAGGATCTTAACTATAGTGGATAACTGTAGTAAATATGTCATGGGTTACTGGTTGGAAACTCCCTGAAAGGGTCGGATGTGGTGGGCGAATTGACCTGGCATGTCTGGTGGAAGGATGCTTTCCTGAAAGAATTTAATGTGATAACGGGAGTGAATTTATATCCAGAGATGTAGACATGTGGACATACCAGAAGAAGGTAACCCTAGACTTTTCAAGACCTAGACAACCTACTGATAATCCGTACGTTGAATCTTTTAATGGTAAATTCAGAGATGAATGCTTATCGGTGAATTGGTTCCTTTCTATGGAAGATGGCAGAAATAAAATTGAGAATTTTAGATGAGAGTATAATCACTACAGACCTCATAGCAGCCTCAATGACCTGACTCCCTAAGAATTTGTTAACTTGCAGGACAAAACATCGAGATCTCCACTTTTAACTGGCTGAACATCAGGGAGGAGTTCAGACACCGAAAATCTCTACTTTACAAAAGTCCGGTTTTGCGGGGAGAGGTCACAAATTTGGATATGAGAGGTTGTAGTTGTCATTAAAAATTTCCAAGTAAGATTTGAATTATATTAGAACCTTCCTAAAAACCACGACTCTTCATAAAAAGATTAGTTTTTCTTAATGAAGAAGAACTTTTTTTAGTAAATTTAATTTTTAACGTACACAAAAATCATTGAGCCAGGATCACTTGGCATTGAAAAAATACCGGCATTAACAATATACCTTTGTATATTGATACTAAAAGGTGCCGGTGCTGTTGTATTAGTACTATATGCATAAACCGCACATATATTACCAGCTCCCTGACAAAGGATAGATGGAGTTGATAAAGTTTTTAAATAATTTGTTTCATCCAATGTAGGGTGTGTACCTGATCCACCCTGATAACTATACCAATAACGTGCCATATAACTTCGATACTTTTATAAATCAAAAAGTATCCGAAAAACTTCGATTTCTGCTTACTCTATTTCTAGGATTTTCAGCTTCTTCCTTTTCATTAATTATTAATGAATTTTTTGCTGCTGCCGTATCAAACCCAGTCTATCAATTTAAATTAGATTTATATACATCGGCCGCTGTTTACAAATCTAATTTACAATGTTTAGGAAGGAATTGAAAGGCCATATGCTACACTTGTTAAATACACACATAACAATACATATATGCTTTGTATCTTTCTTTTTTGAGAGGTATAATATCGTAATAACAAAAATAAATCAAGTGGTTTTAGGTTTAAACAAAAACTTTTTTCTAGATTTAATCAGTTGATGATGACCTCTCTTATAGCTTCTAAACTTTGGTTTTATTGCAGCAATAATATTTGACTGTTTAACCAATTGTAACTTATAGGTTCATAGGATAAGTGATCACAAACCTAACAGTAATGAGAATTCTCCATTTTAATAATTTCTTACATAAGCAAAAATCTTGCAACCAATTAAATTTGGCTGAGGGAAAGCTCTAGCTATTGCAATATCTTGTGGAAGAATTTGGCTAAATGGCGCAGGACCACTAGTATTCATTCCGTAAGCATATATGGCACCAATATTTCCGGCACCTGTGCGAAATACGGTAGGATGAGTTGAAAATTTGAAATAATTTGCTTCATTCAACGTCAGCGCTCTTCCAAATCCTTGTTCATAACTAAACCAATAACGTACCATAATATTTTCATAGCTCTGTAAATCAACAAATATTAGAAAAACTTTAGTTAACACTAACGCTATTTTTGGAATTTTCAATTTCCTCCCCATCTCAATCATGATAGACGAGATACTATTATAGTAATTAAATAGGAACATTTACTAATGATATAACTCAAATTTAATCACTTTGAAAGTGATTTTATAATTGCAACAATAAAATTAACATTCAGTTAATCTGCAATATTTTGTTTATTGAATTTTTACCAAATTCCTCTGGGGATAGTTATCCCAACACAGAATGTAGTCGTTTACGGTTATACCAGGTCTCTATGTATTCAAAAACAATGAGAGTAGCTTGCTCTTTATCAGCAAATTTGTGCTGATAAACACATTCAGCTTTTAGCGTTTTGAAGAATGATTCCGCTACTGCATCATCCAAGCAATTTCTTTTTCTGCGCATACTTCTGATGAAGAATATATTTTTTTCCAGCAAGTGTTTGAATTCATTACATGCATACTGAACTCCGCGGTCAGAATGAAAGATGAGCTTCTGCGTCATAGGCCGTGTCTTTTGGGCCATTTTAATGCTGGTATCACTGTCTCAATCGCTTTCATTGTCACACTCAATGCCCAACCTATTATTTTTCTATCACCAAGATCTATTACTCTGGTCAGGTATAACCAACCCTTCCTAGTCCTGATATAGGTGATATCTGAGACCGAGGCGCCACCCTGTACTCCTAGTTAAAAATTCCGATCAAGTGTATTTTCCGGTACAGGAAACTTATGACTGGAATCGGTAGTGATTTTAAACTTTTTCTTTACAATGCTTCTCAGCCTCGCTTTCATCATTCTTGCACCTCTGACTCGGGATACTTTGATATTCTTTTTATGAAGTTCGCGGGTAATCCTGGGACTGCCACAGCACTTCTTACTATTCATAAAAGCATCAAGTATTTCAATATCAAGCATTTGGTTTTCAATACTTCTGTTTGAAGGTATACTCTTAATCCAACCATAAAAACCACCTCTGCTTACTTTGAACACTGAATACATCTGCCCGACTGGGAATACTCTTGTATAATTCCTTATGAACCTGAATATCTGTTGTCGCTCTTGGAAAAGATGCCGACAGCCTTCTTCAATATATTGCGTTCAATCTGTGTATCACGCAATTATTTTTACAATCTAGAAAGCTCCTGTTCAGTATCCATCAATATAACTTTCCCATTTCCGGGAAAACTACTGCCTTGTTTTGCTGTTAATTCCATCATCCAGCGGTATAACATTTGGGTAGTAATATCCAATTCCCGAGCCAGGGCCGGTAGATCAGACCGCGTATTGCTCAGCTCAACGCTAATTAACTTAAACTCCTTGGTGTAGGCTTTTCTTTCTCCTGACATAATTTCTGTTAAGGTATGTAATTCCCTTAACTTGGTGTCCATTCAAATATAGCAACTCCATTTAATGTTTCAAATGATGCGTAATAAATCAAATAGATTAAGCTGCAAAAGAAATGGACATTCGATTAATCTAAAATATTTTATTATTTAAATTTTCACCAAATTCCTCCAAGATAAATTCCCAGTGGAGAATAATGTCATTTAAGGTTGTCCCAAGTCCCTATGTACTAAATAACAATGAATGCTGCATGTTCCTTGTCTGCAAAATTATACTGATATTCATATTGGCTCTAAGTGTCTTTTACAATAAACTCTCCTTGGCGACCGCATCTTCCTAGCAATTTCTTTTTCTGGTGACACGTCTGCTGGAGAGCTGCTTTCCTTCAAGAATTCAATGTGAAATGGAGGAGTGAATTTATATCCCGAGATGTAGACATAATAGAACCAGGTAATCCTAGACTTTCCAAGACCTGGAAAAACATGTAACCCTCCCTTTTTTCGAACCGGTTTGGAAGGCGAGAACTCAAATTTATATATTATTTCTTATCCCTCAGCATGCAGTCGACTCCGCAGGAGTTGACTGCATGCTGAGACCCCATTGGGCTCTATATTTCAGCGGTGTTTTATCCTCCAAAGCTTCATGTGGCCTCTTTGAGTTGTAATCTTTTACCCATTCTTCTGCTAGTAGCTGTACTTGCGTTATATCATCAAATAAATACGCATCCAGAATACTTTGCCTGAAGCTGCGATTAAAACGTTCTATATATCCATTTTGCATTGGCCTTCTGGGTTGTGTATATCGAATTTCAATATAATTATCCTTGCAAAAGGTACTGTATTCCTTACTGATAAGTCGGGTAAGAGAAGTATGTCGCCATACTTCCCTCCCATAAGTACTGCTCGTGATAGTTTCCTCGCAAGCAGCTCAAGCCTCGGTACTCGGTTGAGACAAGCGGGTTTTCCGATTAGCCGGCAACTTTTATGATAGAAATATAGACGTGGTTTGTCTTGAATTTTATCATTATTGTTACCGGATAATGAGATGCTCTGTTTGCATTTCATGTCCGAAGCAATCAAGCAGGCCTAAGCACAATGGACATCTCCAGTTTTGCTGAGCAGCAATCCTTTGATGGAATTTCGTGTTAAACCTCTTTTTGGTCAAGCCAACTCTCCGTTTCTCCCAGTATTCTTTAAGTTCAGGATTATCAGGACTTGCTTTACCTTTCACTTTAATGTGCCGTTTAATAGGAGTTAGATGTATTTGCTTTAGGCGGACTTGCTTCTTGCCTTTTTCTGCCGGTTGCATTCCAAAGAATACCCAGTCTTGCCCTCTGAAGCACATGAAATATATCTTCTTAATCCATGTAGCTCTCTTTCTGGGGTGGCGACGCAGGCACCAACGCCAGATTTGTTTCCAAACCTGTTCTTTTACATAACTAAGCACCCGTTTACTCACAAAGGAACGGTAATAATTTGCCCATCCTAGAATTCTGGGATTTAAGTGTCGGATAATTGCATAGGGTTCGATTGTTTTGTGTTTCTTTATCCAGTTCCTGATGGTTTGGATACAGGCCAGTACTTTTTTCTTTCTGTGGAATGACGAAACAGCTACCATTGCGATAGTGCCGTACATTGAAACCCAAGAAATTGAAACCTTCCTTCATGGAAACTATTTGTGTTTTGTCTTTATTTAGAGAAAGTCCCTTTTGAGATAACCATTGCTCAATTTTCGGTACACATATTTCCAGCTCATCCTTACTTCTGGAGGTGACAAGAAAATCATCTGCGTAACGAAGATAACCAACGCCTGCTGGTAATATTTCCTGCATGCCGTTGAGAGCAATGTTAGCAAGAGGTGGACTAATAATTCCGCCCTGTGGAGTTCCTGTTTCAGTACTGAAAAACCGATCCTTTTCAATATATCCGGCTTTTAACCACCTTTCAATTAGCTTATGGCCCAGTACATTTCCGATCGAACTTAGTATGAATTCATGACTGATATTATCGAATGTGCCTTTGATATCCGCATCAAGCACCTATCCATGATGAATTCTCCGGTTGAGGTAAATCCAGCAATGAACCATTGCGTCCTGAGTACTACGCCCGGGACGAAAACCATAGCTGTTTGCTTCAAACCGAGCTTCCCATGATGGCTCAAGTGCAGATTTCACAATAGACTGTGCAACACGGTCAACCATAGTCGGTATTCCAAGAGGTCTGGTTTTACCATCCTTTTTCGGAATATATATTCTTTTGGCTGGTCGTACACGCCATAAATCATATTGCCGCATTTCTTTAATTAAAGTTATCCTTTCTTTATTTGTCCGGTAACTCTTTCCATCAATACCAGGTGTATTCTTTCCCTTATTCTCCTGGGTAACCCCTCTAATGGCCATTAACTAATTAGCTTCGCTTCGGAGCATGAGTTTCATCAGGCTCCGGACTTTATTCCACGCTTGTTCTTGAGTGGCACGATAAATTCGATATCTAAGATTTCTTACCCGCTGACGCATAGCTTTCCAGTCAATGGATTGCCATTGGTCACGAGGGCTGTCTACTCCGATGCCTTTCTTGGCTCTATCTTTCATAGTCATTCATTATCTTAATATTTCATTATCGCCCAAGACCCGCCAGAAGTCTGCCCCCTTTCGGGTGAATAATACTATTCTATTCTCTTCATTGTAATTCAGCATTTCTTACGATCTGCCTACTCTATGTAGAGAACAATAAGGGCTTACCGTGTTCCATGTATGCGACAATGTTCCTGCAAGGGTTCCATCTTTATTCCGGTGGGAGTGCAGACTTCATGTCGTACATCCAGAATACGTGTACGACCAACCCACTTACCTTTTGGTCATGGCGTTTCAGCCTTATTTCGCCATTCAACGGATCACGGAACTTACAATG